>Ga0182004_10005030_pt1 | contig 10733 bp, 8 predicted proteins | sample Sormic07211540_1_FD_120479 | JGI IMG/M metagenome (GOLD analysis project Ga0182004, IMG submission 120479) | Endophyte microbial communities from Sorghum bicolor roots, Mead, Nebraska, USA - 072115-40_1 MetaG | ecosystem: Host-associated > Plants > Roots > Unclassified | place: USA: Nebraska...
CCCTCCGTCGCTGGACGCCGCCGAGGGGGAGCCGCCGACGCGCGGAAGATCCGATCCTTGGGACCGAGCCTGAGCGCGAGTGGGGGAAGGAGCAGAAGATCTGCGCTGAGGGACCGAGCCTGATGCGAGGAAGATGAGCGTCAGCGCTGCGCTGCAAGGAGCCGGCGGGGCGTGGGTTTGGTGGGCCAGCCCATACAATTTTTTTCTCTTTTCTTTTTCAATTTTTTTGAGCAACTTCTATTTTTTCTAACATCTTTTGACAAATTAGCACCTATATAATTAATATATATATATATATTTAAAATAATATATGTTAGGGATCATACTAATGTTACCAGGACTCAATCACATAACATTGTGACATAATAATTTCTCTAAAAATATTTTTAAAAATACAAACCCTATTAGAGGAAATTATAAAAAAATTTCCTCACACATTTCCTAAAAAAAGGAAAGAGTGGAGATAGACAAAAACTTATGTATTCATTTGCTCTTTCTCAATTGCTCTCCACTCTCTTCTTTATTTTTTCAATTTAAGATCAAAATTGTAATATCTATTACATCATAGAACTCTTAAGGGATTAGAAACGCTTGAGCATGCTTAAACTTAGTCAGCGAGTCACTGCTCTCTTAGCACTTAACCCCTCTTATAATCTTGCATCATGTTTTTCTTGTTAGTATTAGGCTAGTTTCAGTGTTTGTTTCACTTCACAGTTTCCAAAACGCTACATCAACTTTCACAGGATGAAATAATTGATGAAACTATACTCCACAATATTATGTTTCATCTCATCATTTCCAAAACAAACTAAAGCATTAATTGTTGTGAAGAGATCAGATCCTATGCTCCGATGGCCATGTAGCCATTTGTACACAAACGATCAGACCATATGCTCCGGCGCCTGTCCTCCTCTGCCTGATGGCGCGGCTCTCGCACGGGATCAGGGGATGAAATGAAATGCCTTAGTGCTTGTTTCACTTAGTTTCACCCGGTTACTAAGGCTCTTGAAACAGTGCGTCCTCCCTATTTCATGCAAAGATTCCTTCTTTGCTGATGTGTCCCTATATTAAATACGCACGAAACTCCTATGAAATTTTGTAAACTTTTAGAATTTTAGATGCATCTAGACAAGGCCATATTCTATTCTCATCGAATTCATTGCAGCAAAGTGCGAGCCTGCAAGGGCATCAGCATCGTTGAATTTTTTTTAGATAATGGAAAATTTGTGGCTTCAGCCTTGTTCTACAAAGAAGAAACATGAGTCCAAACTTATTATAGTAGCACAACCATAATTAAAAACTTATTACAGGTTCAGAACTAAAGCTCAAGACGGTAAATGAAGGATCATCTATGTGAAGAACTTTATGGTTCTCGATTCTAGTAGCTTGCAAACGTCAATAATCCATTCCTTGTCATCATCTGAGCGTTGTAACAAAGTCCAAAACCGTAACCAGTGTGTCCCCCTGAAAAACCTACAAAAAAGTTTTGGGTGACCTTTATCAAAGACAACATCGTTACTTGTGATCCATATTGCCAGCAAAACACCAGAGCCCCGGTTGATAAAAGATGATTATGATTAGAACCTCCTAACTTTGACCAACTATTGAAAAAATAGTTCATGTTCCTTAAAGAAATAATACGGAACAAAATAAACACAGGTGTGGCTTTGGTGCTCCTTGGTCAGCATCTCAGAGGCTAAAACGATGCCTGTTTTTTGGACGGAAGGAGTATTGGTCAGGAATGGATAGTGTTAAAGACTTTTTGCCTTGTGCCACCTAAATCTTAAGGTCAACCCTCTCTTAGAGCAAGTATAATAAAGGGTAAGCAAGTTGAATGAGAGAGAGGGAAGAAGAGAAAAGAGAAACGCTAAGCAAGCTTAATGAGAGAGAGAAGAAGAGAAAAGAGAAACGCTGACTTAGACATAAAAAACTCTAAGAGAAAGATAAGTAGATCATGTATTAATTGTGAAGATATGATCATCTGTATGGGTAGGTTGAGAGATAAGGTGTAAAAATTCATAAAGTTATTACCTCACTGTATTATTAGCCTTGCTCTTATCTATTATAGGGTGTCCATGCGTGCGGCTGCTTTTGTTTTTTGTACAGTGTTTTGCTCCCTGGCTAGCTGTGAATGAGTGGCAGCCGAACAGTGTATGCGTGCATTCATAGTAATAAGCTTGCATATGTACCATGTTTAAAAAAAATTGTGTAAAAGTTATCCTGTTCCAAGCAGCGACAAATAGGTGGTATACTGTATATGCCCATAGAACAAGCAAACGAACAGCACCCGGTAAGAATTATCCCTTCCATGCTACTCTTTTTTTACTTTCCTAGAAGTTTTTTTTTACCTATATCTACTGTGTAATAAAAACTATGTATCTAAAAAGCCAAAACAACCCATAATTTAGGAAGGAGAGAACATGCTCATTACATGTATCAAAATCAACAATAATCTATGCACGATCTATCTCATCCCCAGTACCAGTGTTCCAAGTCCAAGATAGACGAATAATAAAATCGCGTGCTACCATTAGGTTTCAGGTAACCTTGAATCAAATACATACACACTTCAGATAGCCGTAGGATGTAGCTTCCTTAATAGTATTGTTTCCAGCATAAACCTGTTGAATACTCAAGTCACAGCGTCATCTCAATTGCCAACATGGCTTAACACATACATGATCCGTGGGGAAACCATCTTAACTTATATATGTCACAGTTCAAATCCCCCAGCACAGCAAATAAGCATCAAGTACACCAGTGACAGAAAGATAGGTTCCACATCATGTTATAGTCCAAACAACATGAAACTCTCAAGACCTTAACCTTTTAAGGTCCCTTTCGTCACGATCATAGTTCCGGTGCTCATGTGCATCCTTTCTCTTCCGATTGTCATGCTCCGGAGAATGGTATTCCTGACTGTCCATGGACAGCTCACCCTCTTCAGTATTCTCACGGTTGGTGCTCTGGTGGTCTACACGGTGTGCAGGATGAGGCCAGCCCTGCCTTCTCTCCTGCTTGATCTTCTCATCCTCGACAGCCAACTCCACGCCATGTTCCAGCTCCCTCTCAATGAGGTCATCATCATCCATCACATCAGCCTTTCTTGAAAGGTCACCTTTCGATTTCCTCCGCTTCTCCAGGGCCGCTTTCACCTTATCCTTGTTTATCTTCTTCATTGCATCCATCATCGAGGATGATACATTGGGACCTTCGTTGCTATTAGCAGTGCCATCCCTTGCTTCATTTGGTGGCATCCTATAGTTTTGCTTCTCCGGATGAGGGTGGTCATAGCCATGGTGGCCTGACATGTTCTGTTGGCTCGATTGTCTGGGTGCTTGATTATGTTCATGGGCAGGAGGTTCATCAGCTACTCCTGGAACTTTACCAGAAGCACGTTGATTCGCAACACTTGCAGAACTGCCTTCAGTATCATTACCTTGTGGTGGTGTTGGTTGAACACGGTTTTGCTCATAGAGTTCCAACATCTGGTTGCTAACCTCTGAAAGGAGTAACCAAAAACACAAAGCATAAGCATGTATCTTTGATGGTATAATTCATAAAAATGATCTTTCAAAACAAAAATATAGCATCAAAAGTGGAGAAAAGGACCAAAAGAAGCATCATGGTGGCAAAAAGATATATAGCAAAATGCAAGATTGGCAAGATCTAACTAAAAAATGCATTAAAATGACATCACCAACCAATTATTCCTGACTACATGTACTTGGCATGTCCCCAGAATGCATCTAAAGTCCAATGGGATTGCCTTGAGTATAGAGCCATAGATCATGGAATTGTGTGTGCCTTCAACCTATCTTAGTTCCACGATTAGTTTTGGACACGCCAATTATCTTTGGCTGCCCAATTTTCATGGGATTACTGGATAGCTAATAAGTAGGAAACTAGCACTTACGAAAATGAATTTTTACATTAGTGCGGTTAAGGTGCGCACTAGTGACTTTGCATCTAGAGACCAACCTTCCAACTGCCGCGGAGTTACATCAAACTCTTGCCACCAGACCTTGTCGCCATCTGATGGAAGCTTGACTTTGAGAAACTTCGCAGCCAGGAAGATTGCGCCAGCCGCAATATGGTGCGGTTTAAATTGAAGGCAAAGTGAAGTGCGGAGCCTGTACACCCCTTTTAAGGCGTAGTAAATAGGCATGTTTGTGGATTACTATTTGTAATGAGGAAGAGTAATTTTAGCATACCCATCATTGACAAAATTCCAGGCAACTTGAGCAAGTGCATTTTGAGCAACCTTGAATTTTTTTATTGCTTCAACCAAGGGCTTGTAAGGATGGTTCACATTCAAATCAAAACCAAGTGTTACAAGCACAACACGTTCCCCAAGTAAAATAAGTTCCTTCTGTTGTTCATATACTTCCTGAAGAAACAAAACAAACAGCCTCAGTTATTGGTGTGTGCCACAGTAATCGGGACGTAAAATTGCATAAAAAAGAGCAGTCCTGGCCTTGCCTTTAAAAAAGTACTATCATTGGAGAAATGAATAGGAAAGAAAAGGATAATAACATCATAGATTACAAAGTTCAGATTACCTAGAACAGGAATATCAAGATATTAAATGCTCTAAATCAAATCACCTTCTGTTTTATTCGTTGAACTGCAGCAGGATCCTTTTTGTGGATGATCTCATATGAAAGGAGTATGACATCCTTCAGAGGCCTGGGTGTTTCTTCAACTTTTCCCGCCAAGAACATACATACTGTTGCAATTGTCTGCATGTTATTATGAACTTATATATTAAAACTTTCATTAGCAGATGATGAATAACTATCAAGAAGAAATAAGCAAGTGGCGCCAGTATGCTAAAAAGAAATGCATGTATTGACAACAAACTTAAATTTTTAATAATGAGGATTTTTTTTGACACATCTAATAAAACATGTGTTTTATATGTGAAAACAAATATTTTTGTCTTCCAGATGTAGGTGGTACCGGAACTGTGAGCACCGGAGATTTACCAGTTACTACATACTGAGATTGTAGCTGACTACAATGTAGACCAAAGTGTCTAGGTGATTTATGTGTATAAAGAAATTACTCTTTACAATCATGTTATAAACACAGAGGCCAAAAGGTTAAAAAAAACATCTAGAAAACTTACCCGTCTATCATTTTTCGCATGAGATTGACGAAGAAAAAACCGATGACAGAACACTATAGCAGTAGCAATTGTCACTTGAGGCCTACATTACAGAGTTTGTCGACATTAGAAGAAGAAAAATACATATATAAAAGGTTCAACTCAAACAAGATACATGCAGGCATGTTTACCAGCTAGTAGACAGTCAAAATACAGTTATTTCAGGCAGTCAGGCAACTGAAAGTACAGTGCTAAACAGTGTTGTGCATTATCTGTTCCACCTAACTAAAAACAAGGATGTTATCAACTGCTCATGCCATGCTAGGCAAGAACTAGCAACCACAATATAACCAGTATTAAAGTAGAAAATTCATCATCCCTTGATTGCAATTGCACTGATTACCAATGAAGCTATTTACCCATTTGACACTTGTGCTCATGAAACCATCAGGTCTTAGTTTCTTTTTTTATTATTACAAAAGAAGCACTGTTGTGGACAGTTATATGTCAACTATCAGATATAAAATTGAATTAACAGGTATGTGCAATAACAATCAACAAATTAGATCTATTTGGTACCAAATGATCTACATTGCAGGCACAGAAAACTGAGCATGCATATAGAGAACTATCAAAAAAATCAATGGACACATAGAAATACACTTGAACAGCTAACTAATAAGACCTTAGAGCAACTCCAACAGATATGGTATCCATGTTATCTAGGCTATTTTGAGAATTTAAAAGCCAAAATTAAAGTCCAACAGGTGTGCTATCTGGTTTGCTAAAATAGCAAGTTTGCTATCCCTAAACTTTCGCTAGCCATAGACAGCACGCCGTCCTCACTGGCTATCTAATACAAAGGCTGTGTGGAACTCTACACTTTGAGTTGGTTTTTTATTTTACACAATGGCTAAATCTTGTAGTTTAGAATATAATTTTACCGTCTCTTGGAGATGCTCTTAAACTGTCTAAAATGGGCAGATAACACATGTTTGTATAAACTATAAAGAATTAAAGATAAGTACTCAATAGTTCTACTAAAATACCAGGAGAAACTGGAGAAGTCAATTCAATATACAGAAGCACAAAGTACTAAATAGACATATTGCCATAATAAAAGATCCACTGAGGTGGTCCCTAGCGGCAAGGTGCGTTAGGAAACAGATTCTAAATAGTTCTACTAGTATGCTTGGTCATCTATCTCAATAAAAAGATTTTATAATCTTCGGAATAACATGTTACCATCCCAAAGATCCAAACAAAGATTGCTCATGGTGTACGTTTTTAGCAATTATTAATGTCGTCAAGTCTTACCACCATCCATCAAATATTGTATCAACATACAAAGAGTGCTGCCTAGGACTCAAGCTATTCTAGAATATAAAAGCTGTCATCTACCAGCATTTACATTTATAATTCAGATGCTGTTGACCATAAGGAGATGTTGTCATTTATACTTCAGAGTTCAGATGTTACAGGTTAATAGACTTGAATATGGCATCAGTCATAATCATTTATATACAGTTAACAGGGGGAAAACAGTTGGAACTTGGAACACTTTTCGACCTAAATTATACCATTCAAAAAACACCTAGCAGGTATTGGAGTGTGCTTTTAACTATGTGGCAAGCTCAAGTTAGCGATTTTGACATAATATGACACAGTGAATTGTTTCTGGAGCGTGATTTTGCTGAACCGGGCAACAACCCATTGCCACAAGTGAAACCACCAGTCTGGCTGTATGGAGATAAAGACTTCATATGAAACATGGGACCTAAATATTTTTTCCTTATCAATAAAACATTTAAACAAGATGAAGTGGCATTCACTCTTACATGGTAAACAACCCATGCATTCCTTTCACATAGGCAAGAAACACTTTTCAAAGGTAGGATGTTGTTTGTATGGTGTAAAGTCTAAGGTAAAAAAAAAAGATATCTGGCGTTATGTTAGGGTGAAATCGCAACTTCCACCCCAAAGTTTAAGGGATAAATGGTATTCGCCCTAGGAACACTAAGCTCCAGAAAATTACCAGGTTATCTAAATAAATTTGAAAATAACAACTAAAGATATTACAGGCAAATGGATATTGTATTTTCAAGAAATACAAGTAAAAAATAATTGATAAAGAACTTGTGGTATAATGTATACTTACACTTTAAGCCTCATCCCCAAATCCTGCAGAAATGTGCAATATGACTTGCGAAGATAAGACTCTTTCTTCAGATCAATGCCATCTCTCCTCGATAGGGAATTCTCCTCTATTTCTTTTCTACTAAAATACCATGAAGCACCAAGTTGACCACCTTCTGCATGTCTGTCATATGGAATTCTGTACGGGCTATTTTCTACAATTCCATGATGTGAAGAGTCACTAGTCTGCATGATATCCATGATTATATTCCTCTTCTCAAAATCCTGAAGCGAAGAAGTGTGCCATTCAGTGTTACTGGTTGCAAAATCAAATAGTAGCTGGGTAAATGACTGGTTATGCAATATTGAAGAATCAGTGCATGTACATGTCTAAAGTCTAAACACCAGAGTCCAGTAATCACACTTATTTCTAAGCCTGGGCAAATTACCCGACACCCATTACCCGTACCCGAATTACCCGAACCCGAGGTACCCGATCCTAAATTCGGATAGCGATTTTGATTACCCGAAACTAGTTTGGGTAATTCGGGTACTATCCCCCGGTACCCGAATTACCCAAATATTTGTCTATATCTTTGTATTTATCATGTGTTGTTACTTGTTAGTTAAATATTAGAACTTATCAATTTAATAGAACATAATTCTCTTTGTTTGAACAAGTGCTAGTAATATATTATTCTCTACAAAATGCTATTGAAATTCTATACAAATTGCTGCTGAAATTATATATAAATTGCTATTGAAATTTTGTGTAGTGTGTTGTTTTTTTGAAAATTCGGGTAAATCGGGAATACCCCAACCCGAATTATCGGGTACCCGAAATTGCGGGTAATGTTTTTTCAGGACTAATATCGGGTAACAATTTTCATTACCCGAATTACCCGACCCGAAAAAATCGGGTAACCCGAATGCCCAGGCTTACTTATTTCAAGGCACCCAAATGCTTCAAGTTCACAGATGGGCAATGGTAAGTAACACTAAACAAATGATGTCGCCTTAATCATCATTCACTGGACAACAGCCTACATGTTGGGATTCTCTTTCTAGCAGTACTTTCCTGGTTAAACCAAATGGATATAAAGATCAGGCAAGTTATTGGTTGGTTGTATGATCAGAGTTCAAACCACGAAGTCACATGAATCATGCATATGGCCAAGCTGTCATCTACCAGCACTAAGCAAACTGTGGATCATATTAAGTTTCATCATCTCATTAGTTTTGGAGTGATTAGATGAGTTTTGGATGCCAACAAGCTCCAGGGAGCGTATCCCATTTAACCATTTGTTGCTCCACCAAAGGGCAGGGGGAGAACAAAGAGTTGCAGATCTTGTTGTTAGGATAGGACGAGCTTGCAGGACACTCTGTCAAACTATAAATGATTTTATTTTTCAGAATGTCGTGATTTTAACCAGATGATATACAGAATAATCTAAGTTTTGAAGCGATGGGGTCTTTTTAACTAGGAGGAGGAGAAAATAGGTTTCAGCTGTCTGGTTTGTTGGGTAAAAACTGTCATTATGTTTGTTTGGTTCTTTGATGGGTCCAGAGGTTTTTACAATGGGCTGTGACTTGCTTTAGTCTAAAGCAGCAAGTATTGAAATTTGCCGTGTAATTTGTGGACGCTGATCCTAGGCACAGATTCTTCTTCTTTGTTGGCAAGTCGAGCATGTACTATGTAAGAGCAGGTAATCTCAGCAGACTATTTTGCTTCGCATAAAGCTGGGCAGAAGCCTTCTGTCTGAAAAGAAAACACAATTTTGATGTAGCTAATGCATCACTCATGTAGGAGTATTGGGGGTTGGTCAGTTGCTGTTTGAGTGTAATCGGGCGTGCACAAGAGAGAAATGTTGCAAATATTTCCGATCATGATTGCTCTTAGCTTGATAACGGCATGGTCTTAATTTTTCAACGGGGCCTCCATCTACTTACTCTACACGATCTCGATCTGTGCTACTGTTGATTAAAGGTAGACTAGTCCCAGAGAGAGAAAAGCAGCTTAAATGCTTAGTAATAAGGAGTAAAACACACAACAAAATGCACACTGGGCTTAACGATAAAGAGAATTCGATGCAATACGGAGACCAATTAGTTTGCTCTTATCGTCCTTGCTTGACAAGATATTTGCAGCAGCGAACATGCACGAATGGATGTAAATTTCACAGAAGCTGAACAGAAATGGGATTATTTCCCCCTTCCCCCTATGCTTAAGCTTAACAGCTTAAGCAAGCTGCTCAACCTTTCGGATTCGGATTTCGGAAAGAAAAAAAAAAAGCAAGCATGGGCATACCTATTAGCTCCAGTGAGAGCTCTGGCGCTCGTGCTGCGTCCCCAGCGGTGACCTGCCTCGGATCTGGAGCAGCGGAAGGAGGAGAGGCGCGCCGCTGGGACTGCAGACGGTTGTAGGGAGCAACGCTGTGAGCGACGGGTAGCGGCAGCAGGACTAGGTGATGAAGCAGCGGTGGGGGCGACGGGGGCGAGGGCGGGGCGGCTGACGGCGAGGGGCGCTGGGAGGTGGAGGTGGAGGTGGAGCTAGCCGCCTGGAGCGTCGGGGCTCGGGGTATGCCCGTCCGGGAAACGACTTGGGAGGCTGATTGAGGAAAGGCCGAGTCCGAAACCCTAGCTGAGGTGAGTGGACGCAGACGACTCGCTGCCATAGAGGAGCAGTGCAGCGACTGAGGCGGAGACATCAATTGCGGGCCTTTGCTCGGGGAATCGACGGCCATATTTTTGCAGGCTGGCGGCATTGTGAGAGAGTGTCTTTTTTTAATTTTAAAAAAAACTGAGAGAGGTGTTTACGAGACGTTGTGTTTTTTTCACTTTCACATGAGAGAGTGCGGGACCACCTTCATGAATGAGCCTTGATTAACAAGGTGGGTCGTGGGCCGCGGGCCGTGGTGATAAGGTTTTCAGTTTGGAAAAAGTCTACTTTAGACCCTCAACTTTCGCAAAAGTCTGATTTTCATCCCTGAACTCTAAAACCGGACAAAATACATCTCTCAACTTTTAAACCGTGCGCATTACATCCTTGACCTGGTTTTGAAAGTGGTTTTACCTTTTTCGTTTTATTTATTTTGGCTGATTTTTTTTTGAAAAATCACAGTAAATCACATAAAAAATCATAAAATAGAAAACTTAATTTTATTGGACTTCAGATCAGTAGATCTACACATTGAATATATAATATAGTATGTTCTAGTACAAATTTTTTTGATGCATCTTTAGATCTATGTTTTTTCTGTAATTAATTAGACTAACTATAGCTACATTTTCTGTGGTCAAATTGTGATGAAATTTATATGGTGAGCTAATTTTTCTATGTTTGAGTTATAGTAGAAATTTTATGCTCATTGAATCATGTATTACTTAGTTATAGATTTATTTAGGTTTATGCTTGTTAAATTATAATAAATCTATAACTAAGTTATACATGATCTAATGAGTATGAATTTTTTACCATAGTTTAAAC
>Ga0182004_10005031_pt1 | contig 10732 bp, 4 predicted proteins | sample Sormic07211540_1_FD_120479 | JGI IMG/M metagenome (GOLD analysis project Ga0182004, IMG submission 120479) | Endophyte microbial communities from Sorghum bicolor roots, Mead, Nebraska, USA - 072115-40_1 MetaG | ecosystem: Host-associated > Plants > Roots > Unclassified | place: USA: Nebraska...
CATATATCCATGCAGCATCTATTCTAATCTATCGGGTTTGCTTATATTAAATACAACCTTGTCTGTCGGTGACCACATGTCTGCAACCGGAGTAGCTTAGCTTCTCACACCTCACCTTCACGGAGGATGCATGCATGCATCATCCTTTTCATATCAAAACAGGTCCAAAAAGTTATAGATAAAAATATTGTTCATTGATTTATTGTGAGATAAAAATACTTAGCTGACACAAATAGTACGGCGTGTACGTATTAAAAAAATCCCACAGTTATGTACATCGAAAGCTTTGTATACATGTCATTTATCATATAAATATAATCTTCATGTGTTACATAGATGCACCTTTGATTGATTACTTTCAGTAGTTAGGTACTTCTATTTAAATATGGCAGTTCTTGGAAGTACAGAGAAATTAAAGAAAATAATGATGATGACTGGTTGTTTGCCTCACGATGGAGAGAGACGAAAGATGTTGCTCAACCGTCGTCTTGTCCATTTCGAAAGTCCAAAATCCTCAATTTGCAGAACATGCAAAAGGAACCACCATTGCACTCCTAATTATTAGTCTGTTTTTCTAAAAGAAAATTTTCCTCATAGTCATATTAGGCCTTGTTTAGTTCGCGAAATTTTTTGAGTTTGGTTACTATAGCACTTTCGTTTTTATTTGACAATTATTGTCCAATCATGGACTAACCGGGTTCAAAAAATTCATCTCGTAAATTATAGATAAACTATACAATTAGTTATATTTTTTATCTATATTTAATATTTTATGCATGTGTCACAAGATTTAATGTGATGGAGAATCTTGAAAATTTTTAGCTTTAGGAACTAAACAAGGCCTTAACGGAAATCTTTGTCATTTCCTCCAATAACCTGTGTCATTTCTTTGTTCGGCCCATGGTGTAGATGCTTGCATCCTGAAGCCCAAAACGGCCCAAACCTGAAAAAAAACATATCCCCATTCGTTATCCAGAACCAAAAAAAAAAAGGTCTGCAGAAAATTCACCAACCACCACCATCGCCGGCGTTCCCGCGCCGCCCATCGCCATGGCTGCCGCTGTCCCCCATGCCTCCGCCTCCCTCTTGCCTGCTTCGGCTACGCGACCTCTCTCCGGAAGCACAAGTGAGCCTCCTTGTCCCACTCTCGTCGCTCGAGTTAGAGATCTATGCCGTTCAATCGGTCGCGAAACTAATAGACCTCATGCCCGCTTCTAGTTTCGTTCGGTCCTTCGTTTCTGAAGAGAAGAAAGATTCCGGCGTCGCGGGTCCGCTGTGCTGCTGACGACGAAGGTTAGTGTAGTGGCACCAGATTTGGCAATCTCAGAAATGGTTATCTCAGAAACGTCTTCTATTCCCATTATGGAGGGAGTACTTGGTATTTCCTTTTAGTTAATACTCTCATCTTGTCATTTTGAGATTATATTAGTCAATGGTATCTGATTTTACACATTCCCTGTTATTTCATTTCAGACCAACGCTGTAGTTCATGCGGACCTGCCTGTAGTTTTCCATGTATGAGATTGTGTTTAAACGGATCTGTATGGGCCTGTTTATGGCCCTGTTTGGGACATCTTAATTGCTGATGCTTCAGTCAAAGCTCGTTTCCTCCCACAGATAGCTTTGATTAGAAGCAAACCAAGTAAAAGCTTGGTGTTTGGGAGTTTGCTTTGCTTCTAGAAGAACTTGGTAGCCTGGCACCGGCCAACCTTGGCCTGGAGATGCTCAGCACCTGCCTTTTCCTCTACTGAAGAGGATTGCTACGGCTGCCGCCACTGCCATGTCCTCACCCTGTGACTTTGCTCGAGGGGTGTGCAAAGGGGTGGCTACTAGCTCAAGGGGACGAGAGTGGGGACGAGGAGCTCAATGGCATGGAGCAGCTCGGTGCTACACAGGAGTGGTGGCGCGGGGAGGAGGAGCTTAGTCACCGGTGCTCGGGGAGGCATGCAAGGGGATGGCTGCCAGCTAACGATGTCGTTGGGTACTCTGCACCCAAACCCATACCTGTTCTATTCGGGTAGGGTATGGATTACCCATATGAACTTAGGGTATGGGTGAATACTCGGATGATACCCGCTTCCCTGCTCCACCCGTTCGCGAGCTCCTCCACTCACAAGTCACGCCGCCGCCACAAGTGCTGCCACACCAGTACGACAAACGTCCACCTCCGGCGTTGGGTTCTTCGATGTCGGCTACCATGTTGAGAAGATGAGAACGGGGATGCACAACTCATGTTGTCGGCCATCATGACGCTACCCAAGAAAGCTCTCCTAATGCGTTGCCGGTCCACGCCGCGAAATTGCATGTTGCCGCTCATTTCCCAGTTCCTCGCCGCAGGACTAGCGCCAGCGCCGTCAGTGACCAGGGACGCTCTTGCTGTCGCGGTGCCCCATCTCCTACAAGCCAGAGAAGTTGTTGCCATGTCCCATCCCCTTCGCTCTTGCTTTCCCCTCGAAGGAGGCACTAAGTAGGTGCGGGCTGTTCGCGAGGTGGAGCGCGAGGTGGTGGAGGTTGAGGAGAAGGTTGTGCGCGAGGCAGAGGCGCTGCACAGGGACACGAGGGCGTGGATCATCGTCAAGGAGGCGCTGACGAAGATGCTGGTGCGCCTCGGCACGCGGGAGTACTGGAGGAGAGTCACCAAGCGTGTGCTTACTCGCGCTGCAGGATGCTGTTGATGCCCTTGAACCAAAGGCGGCTCCGGAATCAGAGGCCATGGCGGTGGAGAGCGAATCTCAGGTGATGTCCGAGATGGCGGACAATAGCACATCGGTGATGATTCAGTGCTTGTCAGCTTTGAGTTGCTGGTGCCAGGGCAAGACGAGCGGGAGATCCTGAAGGTGGTCCTGACACTGCGACATAGCTGGAAGCTAAAGACTGAAGGTTTGTCTCAGGCACAAATTCCCGGGCTTCGACCGGCTGCAACTGCACACCGAGCACCCGTGCGGCCACGCCATGGCGGGAGTGACGGGCAGAGAGGAGGGCTGACAGGCGACGGGGTTTGCAGCCACAACAGTCATCCATCTTCCGCTTAGGCGCTTACTTGATGGGTAATCCATCCCCACTAGGTATTTCCCGCTAGTTTTGGGGATGGGTTAATTTGGGGAGGGTGATGTTCGAGTTAATCCAATTGTTCCCCACTAGCATCGTTACCGCCAACACTCTAGGAGGTGCGTGAAGGGGACAGCTGCCGGTGATAGGGGAGGAGCTCGATGCACAGAGGAGCGTGGGGGAGGAGGAGCCCGGCGGCATGAAGGAGCGTCGGGTGGTTTGGTGCCGTTGAGGAGGGCTGTGAGGAAGAAGTGGAGGGGCGATGGGGAAAAGTTGGAGCTGCACAGTGATGGGAGAAGCCACTTTCAAGTTGTATTTGAGAATCTTTGAGCGCGCGGTCGTGGGAAGCGCCTAGGAATCATAGCATTTGGAGGCCTCATCCACCTTTTTTCGCCAGAAGCAGCTGCAGAAGCTGCCCCAAACAGGGCCATATGTGCAGCGTATTGATGGGATCCTAGCTCCATTTATCGAACTTATTTACTTGCGTGATTCTTTTTCCTGGTCAATAAATCGCAAGGTGCACAAAATGTGGAGGGAAAGTTAACCTACTGTATGATCTGTTTCACAAGCAAAAATAAAAAAGAAAAGAAAAAGATAACCTACTGTAGGATCTTATCTGACATAAGCCACTTCCGGAACACTGCTGTCTAAATTTCCTGCACATGTGTGCTCTTCTAAATCCTGTCTTTATGACTGGGAGCACAGATTTTTTTTTTTTTTTGACAAGGGGAGCACAGATTGTTAAACGTAACAAACATACTAGAAGATAATGGACTGAACATTGTGTCTAGAAATGTAGTTGTGTTTTTCGTGTACAATGCCAAACAGGTCTGCTTGACTACATTCTGTGCATATTGTGATTCTCAGCAGAGGAAGTCAATGATTTGGGAGTCAGTGCGGCGCTATCCATGCTAAAGTTTTACAAAAGTAAGTTCATATTTGCTGTTTGCAGTCTGAGTTTGTTTTCTGCTTCATTCTTGGGATTTGAGAATGAGCAATTAACATCACAATAATTGTGAACCTTGCTTTTAAGAACAGATCTCATTTCTACATAGATTGCTCATCAGCCCTGCTCTGTATGAACAGGAGAAATATCACCTTTACTGCCTTCAAGCTGCCGATATGTACCAACTTGCAGTGAGTACTCTATGCAAGCGTACAAACGATATGGTGTTGTAAAGGGTACAATCTTGACTGCTTGGCGCCTTTGCCGTTGTAATCCTCTTGGTATGCAATTTTTCTGTGTGCGCTTAGTTATCTCTGTTGTTTGACATTTTCATATATGTATAGATCTGTATCACATCACATTTGTGGGACTTAGACCTCTCTGATGTACATGCAGGCGGATATGGGTATGATCCTCCAAGATGGTTTGGTGAGGAAGATGTACCTCTGCAATAATGCCTGGTAATTGAAAGTATAGGCAGCATAATTCTTCAGATCTAGACTTGCAGCAGGTTTTATGTAATTTACTGAAACTAAACCCAGAAACATAAGGATAATTCTGAAATTTCTATGCAGCTCTGTGAAGGAGCATGTAGGTGTTCCTTTTGCCTAGGTCACTTTTGTATATAATGTCCTTATCTAGTTGTCATGCAATTCCTCCAAGGTTATAATATGAGGGAAATTCATTTGTTACCTAAAATTTAACATCCAGAATTACACCTTTTGGTTGCTTGTGCATTCTAGTCTGAGAACCCAACTGTCTTTTGATGCTTCTAAACTCTGTAAAGAATCAGTCAGTGAAACAGATAGATGCATGGTTATTTATACCTTATTAGACTAGCATTTGGATTTAGTCAGGAAATCTTATTAGATGCATAAATTACAAATAGTCTTCTTGTGGGCCCAGATGAAGGATGAGCATTGACATATTCTTCAACATGTGGACAGTTGAAAAAGTCAAAACGGAAAATTCAGTACATTGTTGGAACAACTGTAGTTAACAAATTCAAGGGTGACTGTATTCTTAAAGAGGAAGCCTGTACCAAGTTATGAGTTTTCTTTGCCTAGGGGGCATGTACCTGTTGTCCATTTAAATACCTTCCTTAGGTCAGCTCATCAGAACTGCAGGCCACCATATCCTTGTATATGGTGCTTATTTCTTTGTTTCTTCCTGGGTACATCTGTGTTGTCCCCTTCCAATATTTTGATGGTATAATATGCTGTGTGAATTTGGATACTTCGGCACATCCATATGTATATCCCAGTGGACCTATCGTTGATCAAGTGGTCCATTTTATTTTTTTGTAGTATTCAGCATTTTTTATATTGATTGTGTTTTTATTCATGTTGACATTTTCTTTACCCCCTAATTTTTTCCTCAGGTGCTAGCGACTGTTACAAACAATCTGTGGTAGTTTCAAAGGAAAGGCTATCTGTCGATTATAGTGTCAAGGAACATGATCGGATTTCTGTGTTCTCTATGCGCATGATGGTTGCAATGAAAGGTAATTGTGCAGTTTAGATACTTGGTGAATGCTAAGCTACTTTGTGAACAGTCTATCAGTATAGTTGAGGATTGATATTCTAGGAATCCTATTGGTTTAGCACAAGGGTTGTACAGTTTAGTTTAGTTAAAAAGATACTATCTATGATCTTGATCAAAGCTGCTCACAAAAAGTGTTGGTGCATGGCTTGAACATTATTATCATGCTAAATTTATTATTTGGTACATGTTTTTATTCAGATTTATCATGTATGCATTCATGTAAGATTTGCAAATTTCTATAGTAGATTAGCCATCAATCACTCAAAACCCAAAGAAGCACTCACCATCATTCATATATAAGCTACAAGGTTCTTTTTCCTTTTTTTTCCCATCTACTAGTTATCTCTAAAACTGCTTCTCAGCTATATGGTTTGTAAAAGAATAAGCTTGATCACTGGTCATTTCCCAAGTCAGATCTATCATCCTCTGCCATCCACATGGAGATGGCAGCGAGCACCCGCCCTTTCCATCCCTTGAGGAGCCACCCGTGATCCTCATTGATAACGATGTACTTGCGGCATTCCTTATTCACCTTGTCTTTGCTCGCCCGAACAATGTCTGGATCCAATGGCAGTTGCCTCAGCCCTGCTCGCTCGCACCGCACATGCCACTGCTTGTAGCTGTGAGGCCGCTCCACCCTATCCACGCCCTCACAGGCAATGATGTTCATGGCGCATCGTGCTAATTCCTGCTCTACCAGCAGCCTGTTCTGGTTTTCCTGGGGCACAGTGGTGTCCATCAGGTCGAACAGCGCAGCAAAGTTGTTGAGCGCCTCGCGGAACCGTGACACAAAGAAAGCACCGCTGTATGATCCATTGAGGATACCGTGGATGAACACTTTTGGCCTCATCTTCTTGATGTTTTTGAGCACCGTGTCTCTGGGGTTTGGCCTGTCGATGATGACACTCTCATCCATCAAGGTCCTGAAATGGAAATGGGAGATGACGACGAGCACCTCTTCAGGGTCAATGTCCAGGTCCTCAGCACGGACATCATCTGATTTCGCTGCAATAGCACGGAACTTGAATGGGACCCTAAACTGACGAGCACAGTCACTGAGGCGGCGCCCTGTCTCCTCAATGATCTGGCCCGGATGGAACCCTGGCAGTGGATTGTCAATGCCGGTGAGCCTTACCTCCGGCGGGCCACCCTCCCTGTGTGAGAGCATACGCAGCAAATCCGGCCATTGGAACCCAGGGCCTAAACCGTAGTGGACAACGTGCAGCTTCTTCCTCCCTGCGACAGCCTCATAGGTGGTCTTGTTGGTAAGGGGAAACCTCAGCGGGAGAATGGAACATGCGGCCATGTACAGCCTGTAGACCTTGAGGATGACTGTAGCGGATGCACTCTTTGCCACAAGCGAATGGTACATCTGGCTCCCCGTGCCCATCAGCCGTGCCTCCAGTCCCTGGGCGAAGCAGTGCGCAAGCCGCTGCGTCCCATCCCCTGTCGGTGATGAGTGATGCCTGATCCGCAGCAGCAGGTCGGCCACGCCCTGCCGGTCATTGGTGGCCACAGCCTCTGCGCATCGGATGAGCAAGGCGTGCAGGTCCACCGCCGTGTGGCTCGCGCTGGCACCATGCCGCCTTCCGCGTGGCTTCTCCAACTCCATAGAGCCAATAATTAGCTCCTGCTGCACGTCGGCAGCATGGCTTGCGTTGTCGTTAAGCATCAACCGGTCCAGCATCTCACGTGCTGCGGCTTCCTCCTCTGAGTCAGGTTGCGTCATCTGCGCCACCTTCTGCTTGCTGCTCCTGCACATGGCGACGACATTCGCATCATCGCCCTTGCCAGCTTGTAGCCTCTTCTTCCAGCCCCTACCACGAGCCAATGTCGTCTCACTGTCCTGGAGTGGCAACAACTTGTTGGCCTCCTCCATGCCCTTGAAGAATGCCATGCTGATCACGTCCATGCAACAGCTGCTGCTCTTGGCTGCTGATAACAATCTGTTGGGCTCCATTGCCAACGCCTCGTGCATGCTGTTCATCAGCAAGGAGGAAGCATCCTGACGGACGTGCATGCTGTCCATGTCACCAGGCAGCTTTTCGGAGGTAGTCATGTCGCAATATGAGTAGTACTCATCAGGTGTCGCCACCGACAACTGCAGCGAGGTGTTTTTGATGGAGTTGCACGGCCATATGGTGAGCGCATCAGAGGTAGCATCAGCGGCGGAGAGGATCTGGGCAAAGGGCTGCTCGGCGGTGCCGGTGAGGAGTGCAGCAGGGTGGTTGGGGTATTGGTACAACAAGTTGCCAATAGTGTCCTCCTCCAAGAGCATGTGCGAGATGTAGGATTGATCGTCCTTGCCGTTATCGACTTGGGGCGCCTGGAGCAGGTCGAGGAGATAGGTGGATGGGGAAGGTGGCACAGGCTCTGTGAAGTCCACCACCTGGGGGCGCTTCTCTGAGAACTCCAGCTCCGGGGGAATCCCCATGGCTAGTGCAGTGTTACTAGCTGCTGCTACTGGATATAGATGGTTTCTTCCTTGCTCATCGTCAAGGATCAGTGGCAATATAATGCAGGTGAGGTGAGGGACGATAGAGATGACGCACTGATGACTCACTTTTTTGGCATTACAGTCAGATGCTCGATGCCTCCAACATCAGGCAACCATGCATAACCTCGTATATGGTGCTTGTTTGTTGGCCTTTTCCTGTTGTATGTAACATGCTGCCTTGTCTGTGTTCTATATATTTTGGTGGTACATACCTATCGCTGGGTAGATTTGAACCTTAGTGTCGTTTGATGACCTGTCACTTATTGTCGCCGGTGCGTAGCTATTACCCAGAGTCTTCCTCTTTTGGTTTGCATTCAACATGCTAAGGACTAAGGTGCTATAAAATGGAAGGATATTATATATCAATGTCCATGAATATAACGCAAAATCTTCGATGGAAGTTGTGTATATTATATGTATGTGACAACCATTTCTTCTATATTAATTTAGTACCCAGGCTGATGCGCTAGCTTTCTGTATCTCTTCCTCTTTTTTATTTTCAGGTTTATATGAGCAACTGTGCAGCTGGTCTATCAGTGTAGAACTTGAGGATTCATTCCTTTGTGTCCAGCACAAGGATCCCCATTTGCAGTTAAGTGTTTTTGGCTACTGCTACCGATATAGATGGATCTTCCTCGTTCTTCTGTCAGGAACAATATAATATGCGTAAGGGGAAGAAGTGACACACTCATGTTTGGAATTATTATGGTCAGGTGCTCGGTGGTTCCAACACCAGGCACACATATGCATGACGACTTGGTATATGATGGATGCTTCTTTATTGGCTTTGTCCTGTTTGGGTTATCTGTGATTTGTGTCCCTTTCAGTGTTTTTGGTAGTACATACCATATTGATAGAATCGAATTTGATGACCCCGTCCAATTTTGTTGCTTGCCCCATTTGTCCTGGTCGATCGTTGGGTGCCTAAGTATCGACCCCAAGGAACTTTCACCTTATGAATTGTTATAAGGCTATGTATGTCATGCTAAGAGATGCTATAAACAAAATGGGAGGATTTAAACACTGACGGTGTATATATATGGTCTAGAACAAATTAAAAGTACAAAACACTGACGGTGCACGATCCCTATCATCATTACGCTAAAATTAGGACTTGGTGCGTGTTATTATTTTGAAATGTTTCATGTCATCAAGTTAGATCATGGATCAGCTGTCTGCCGTCCAGGTAGAGATGGCGAAGAGCACACGTCCTTTCCATCCCTGGAGAAGCCAGCGTTGATCCTCGCTGATGACGAAACACTTGTGGTATTCCTTCTTCACCTTGTCTTTGAGTGCTTCAACAATCTCGGGGTCCAATGGCAGCTGCCTGAGCCCTGCTCGCTGGTTCCGCGCCTGCCATTGCTTGTAGTTCTGAGGGCGCACCACCCGTTCCACGCCCTCGCACGCGATGATGCTGGTGGCGGACCGCGCAAATATGTCCTGCTCCACGAGCACCCTCTTGTCGTCGTCTCTTGGGGCGATGTTGTCCATCATGTCGAAGAGCGCCGAGTAGCGCTGCAGCGCGTCGCGGAACCGTGCCATGAAGAAAGCACTGCTGTGTGATCCATTGGCTATGGCGTGGACAAACACGGATGGCCTCATCTTGCTGATGGTGCCGAGCACCACGTCCCTGGGGTTGGGCCTCTCCACCACGATGCTCTCATCCATCAACGTCTCCAGGTGGAACATGGAGTTGACGACCAGCACCTCGTCGGGATCAATGTCCAGGTCCTCGACGGCGATAGCCCCCGGCTTCTTCTTGGTGACGCCACGGAACTGAAACGGCACGCCAAACTGGCAGGCGCAGGCATTGAGGCGGCGCCCTGTCTCCTCGACGGGCCAAGCTGGACGGAACCCGGGCTGTGGCTTGTCAATTCCGGTGAACCTCACCTCCGGCGGTCCACCCTCCCTGCGCGAGAGCCACCGGAGCAAGTCCGGCCACTGGATCCCGTGGCCTAGGCCATAATCGACGATGTGCAGCTTCTTCCTCCCGGCGACGGCCTTGTAGATGGTCTTGTTGGAGAAGAGCAGTTGCACAGGGAGGAAGCAGCACGAGTCCATGAAGAGCTGGTAGGTCTTGAGGACGACGACCATGGAGGCACGTTTGGCCACGAGAGACAGGTACGTCTGGCTACCCATGCCGGCCAGCCGCGCCTCAAGGCCCTTGGCGAAGCAGTGCGCCAGCCGCTGCGTGCTGTCCCCCGTCGGCGACGAGTGATACTTGATCCGCTCAAGCAGGCCAGCCGCAGCGCACCAGTCGTTGTTGGACATGGCCTCGGCGCAGCGGATGAGCAAGGTATGCATGTCCACCGCGTGCTTTGTGCCGGTGCCGGTGCCGCTGCGCCGCCGCCTCCCCGACGACCGTGACATCGTCATCGTCTCCTCCTCCTCCTCCGCCTCGTTCATGTCCGATGCAAGGCTTGGGTTGTAGCCGTCAAGCATCAACCGGTCCAGCATCTCGCGTGCGGTGGCTTCCTCCTCCGATTCAGGTGCCGCCATCTGCTTGCTGGCCTCTGCCGCTGCCTCTGACTCGTGCCTCTTCTTCCGGCTCCGGCTGCTGTCATCGACGTCGACGACCGTCTCGCGGTCCCTATCTCTAGGGACGACGATGGACGGTACGAATTTGTTCGCCTCCTCCATGCCTCTGAAGAATGCCATGCTCACCGCGTCCATGCCGCAGCTGCTCTCGGTCTCGG
>Ga0182004_10005032_pt1 | contig 10732 bp, 5 predicted proteins | sample Sormic07211540_1_FD_120479 | JGI IMG/M metagenome (GOLD analysis project Ga0182004, IMG submission 120479) | Endophyte microbial communities from Sorghum bicolor roots, Mead, Nebraska, USA - 072115-40_1 MetaG | ecosystem: Host-associated > Plants > Roots > Unclassified | place: USA: Nebraska...
AGCATGGTCGATTTGACAAGAGAAAGCACTGTGTAGTTCTATCAGTCCTCACCATCATTAATTTATGCAATTCAAATAACTGATTCCTCTGCATCGAAATCATACAACACAAAAAAGAAAAAAAAATATCCAAGTGCTGCTGATGTTGTACCCTGTATTGTATCCTGACAAACTGACGTTGAACAAGCAGAATATGAGATTAGGAACACACTGCATGCATCGACAAAACACATATAGTTATGGTTCCACTTAGAAATATATACATTGTCTGTTAATCTATAGAGCACAAATACACAAGTCTCTGAATCTCTATTCAGTGACCGATTACTACAGCAGTGAAATAATGTCAAAGGCAAGTGGAACCAAATAACATTCAGTCAATTCCAGTACCCATTATGTCTGTACCTTTGTTTATTTGTCATTCTACAGTCATTCAGCAAGGTGGTGTTATCAACGAGCCTTCAGGCAGGAATTTCCACTACTACTGCATGGTCACTTCGTTCTGCATAAGTTTATAGAATTATTTTGTATAAGTTTAAAGAAATAAAATAGTAATGGTGCTTGCATCAATAGATAATTAATATAAGATTCATGAAAAAATGTAAACCAACAGCTCCGCGTTTGATTATCACAGTTGCTGAAACCAAAATAGTTCATTTAGTTCTAATGTCCTTGTTTTGTTTGAACTTAGTTATTGGTGGGATCTTAGTTGTTGTTTGTGGGATCTATTTAACTGCACCTGCACGTCGACTTTCTTCACACACTAGTCAGGTTCTAAAAAATGCCATCTATTTATCAAGAATATTTGAAACCAGTACACTAAAACATACAAGCACTTCAATTAGGCTGAAGTGCACACAATCAGCAGAAGAAATCATCATGGTATTTGTAATCCTATAGAATGCCATCAGAAATTAATTTTAGCAAAGGATGGTTGTGTCAAACTAATGTGCACCAACATTGGTTAGGATGAAGATGTTGAAATCCAGGCAGCTTGCATCCTTCTTGCCCCTAATCAAGCAGTAAAATCAATAACAGGCATAGGAGTATAGTTGGGGAGGATCTGAACCATTAATTGGGAAATCAAATCCCTAACCTTTGGTCGTCCTGGTCGACGCACACTAGCACTCGGGCGCCGTGGAGCCGCTGGTTTTGCACGCCGTGGTCGCCGGGCAGCTGCCGGGGGGCACGCGTGGGTCGCCGGGGAGCCGCCGGGCGCGCGAGTGGGGCGCCGGGAGGCCGCGTGTGGGGCATGGGATGCCGCGCTGGGGAGCTGTCGGGTCACGCCCTTGCTGTGCCTGCCCACGCCGGGGAGGGCGCGCCTTCGCGGCTGCTATGCCCTGCTGCGCGAAGAAGGGGGCGCGGTGGCGGTGAATGGGGGAGGACGTGTACGGAGGATACGGGTGGTGCTGGATCCGTGGATGTGGGATGGAAAGGAGGGATGCGGTAGATGAATGGGAGGGAGGCTTGATTGATTATGTTTAGGATTTTATTTATTTACAAACCGTCACAGTTTAGTGCTTTCTACCCTCTCATATACAAACCGTCATAGATTAGGACTTTCTATGACAGTTTATTAAAACGTCATCCCTAAACTGTCACGTATAATGATTTTTCTTGTAGTGCTCCCTAGGCTGTCACACAAGTTGGCAGCTCTAGGGCGATGCCTAGCCGACTAGAAGCATGGCTCCAAGAGTAACAAACCTATGATGTCGGCCAAACATGCACCAAATGTTGTTTTGATAGTGGAAAACAATATATCCACTCTCTAATCGAAGTTTGTTGTGTTTTTCCTCAAGAATCCATGGTGGAATCGAAGGGAATCAGTTGGGAGCTTGAGGGGAGCTATGGAGATTGAGAGAGAGAGCTTCTGGTGCATGTCTAATACATATGTCGTGAGGTAGATGAAGAAGTAAGTGATGTGGACCAGCAGGAGGTATAAATACCCCTGGCCCAACGGTCACTTACAGGTGCGGCACTGCCGTGCCTAGGCGCGGCACTGCCACGCCTTCCAAAATAGCAAGAGTGTAAAAGTTGATTGGCTGGCTGTTTTGGTGGCTAGGCGAGGATGAAATGTATATGATTTGAGCATTTGGTGACACACTTGACTAGACATCCTAGGATCCACCTTGATAGCACGGCTTTTCCTAAACTCAAATTCAAACCAAAAATGAATTTAAACTCCTTTGGATTCAGCAAAGCGTCCTTTTATAATTGGGGACCTTCCAACCTATACATCATCCTTATTTTCTAGATTCACTGCTTGTCATCTGAACAAATCTCATTAGTTCCCTAATTTGGTGGCCATCAACACCAAAACCCACAATAGGCTTGATTGTCCTTACAATACTTATTTTTAAGGACAAAATCACATATACAACGTATGTGAGTCTTAGAAGCCAAATCTTATACATAGCTACAAATGAGGGATAGTATCAAATCAAAATCTTTACTACATAATGTACATATTATAAAAGAGATAACCTTAGATAGCAAACAATAGCTAGACAACTTCAAACATTGGGTATTGAATCCACTCCACAGAATCCAAACTGACTAGTTGATCACAAGCCTAACAATTCTCTCGAGGTATGGGAGAAATAGCAAGAGTGAGTCCATGTCGAATTCCATAAGTATAGCAAAACAAGGTAGTATAGATCCCACAAACTCATGATTAATGTAACATAAATAATGTAGAGCATAAAACGGTAAACAATGAGCATGTTAAGATAACAAGATTCATCATCTTTAATGTAAATGTCCCTAAGACCACTTGTGTCTGTGAGCACGGCTAGTATATGCGAACACATCATAACCATAGTGGAGCACTGTTGTTGTGTGATGAGCGATTGTCAACACGCCAACACTTTGGTGTGTGGTTGGTTCGGTGGTTCTACTGATCCCCTGACACAGGGTTATTTGTCGAAACGGTGTCTCTTGGCTTCGTGATGCGCAGGTGTGGAGTTCGTATGCAGTGGCAGCGGTCGGGTGAAGGTCAAGTAGGACGTGTCGTGCTGACGGATCGGTTGCGGTGGAGGGCGGACGTGAGGCTTGGATCAACGAACCAAACGACCGGGTGGCCAGCTGCGGTGGCTGACACTTGGGACACTGACAAGCTCAAGTTACATGGCGGGGGACACGTACGGGCTATGCTACTCGCGGGAGGTTTGGTGGTTTGTCCTCAAAACCAACAGAGGCAGGTTTCGTGGGTGTGGGCCTCAAAACCTGGGCGGAGGTCCTGATGGGGGCGGACGGCACGTGGCGGCATCGCCGAGATCGCTTCGGAGCGAGGCTACCGGTGAGGAGGCGCGGTTCCCGTCGGATCAGAAAAACTTGAGTTGGACCATAGTAACCTTGGCTAGGTGGTTCGCTCAAAAAAATATCTAGGGACAATATGGAGATGTGTAATATGCCTGATAAATAATGAGGGCAGTCCCCGTCTCCCTGACTTCTCTCCTCTTACTCTCAATCTCCTGTTCCTGCTCTCTCGTGTAGGTTTTCTTTTTTCTTTTAGAGAGGTCCATGAACTGAATTTTGGATTGCAATTTTGTTTGAGTTTTGGTGTGGGAATGGAGGCGCAAATCCTCTGGTTGTCCTCCGGAATTCATCACTTTTGTCTTGTGATTTTCGTTCTTAACTTGTGCTGCATTTTTCATTTTTGGCGAATGTTTTTCGTTCTTAGCTGCGATCTAATTTTCCCGGAGTTTGGGTGAATCTTAGGCAATGATTTCTTGGGATGAGTTCGTGCTACGTTGAATTTGATCTGTGTTAAATTTGTGAGCTTTTCGTTGAGTTTCTAGTCGGTTCTCTTTAGATTTTCCTGGTCCTCGTTTATGTGTTCGTAAACTTGTAACTGCTTTACTCTTTCTTGGAGATTGTGCATGGTGTCAGGTAGCAGTGCTACCAGCAGGTGCTCAAGCACCGTGCTTGCTCAAGTGAGGAGCGTTTGTCCCTGCGCATCCATGTGTTGACTAGGTTCTGGACGAGCAAGTTATAGTGTCGTGTGTTCTTCTTTCCTCTGTTGTTTTGCTGTGAATTTACTCGTGTCAGTTTCCTGCTAGTGCTGCGGTTCGTGGTGAATCAGGTCTCCATCAAGACAACCGGTTCTGTAACCGGTCACCACGCTAACAGCTCAGGGTACTAGATTTTTAGAGTTGGGATTGAATCTTCAATTTTCTTCCTCAGTTCATCCCCTGTAGGAGACACGCTCAGCGAAGCCGGCAGTGCCATCTCTGGTCATCTCTGTCAGCTACCCTGAGAGCATCTCCAACAATAGCCCCAAAAACACGGCCTCAGCTTTACATTTCAGTGCTCTCCCTACTACTTTTGGTGCTCAAAATTTTTACTTCCACTCTAACAGCACCCCTCAAATGAAGACCCCCAAATTCAAATTGGTACACACTGACATGTGGACCCACACGTCATTGGGTCAAACCTTTCTTCCTCACATTCTCCACACAAAGGCCAGGACGCAAATGAGATAAGAGCTCTCGGCGTATGCAGCGCCCGCGTGGTGGGGAAGAGGCCGCGGCGGAGTTGTGCACCGGTGAATTTGCTCAGCGGTGGAGGTCGGGGTGGAGAGAGGGAGTGCGGTAGTGGAGATCGGCGCTGGAGGAAGGTGGGTGAGGCTACGTTTGTATGGTGTGGGGAGATAATGGTCACACCACAAAAGATGGGGTCTGCAGAGAAGATTTGGGTGCCCACCCCAACTTGGGGGCTTTAGTAGGGGCAATGTTGGAGTGCTGTTTTTAGACTGGACATCCATATTTAGCTATGGAGGCTCAAGTAGGGGCCCTGTTGGAGTTGCTAGACAATCCACCGCCGATCGTGTTTGTCAAACCAGAACTGATTTCTTTTAGTTTTTGTCAATTTGTTTGTTTCTCTTGTGCGTGGATTGAGTTACACTATCATGAGTATCTAGCTGTGCAGTCATGCTGATCCAAGAACCACAGGCCATCGTGCTGTCTCTCTGTTATATGATGACCTACTATTTTCACTAGCTCTGATTTGATGTTTTACGTGCAATTTGGTCGTTTGTACTCAGATTCATATTCTGTCTGTTGCGTTAGCTTCCTAATTTTTCTAGATACTCTCGTCACTAGTTGGCTTGAGTATTTTAGTTTTGAAAGGTGCTTGTGTTTGGCGGTGATTTTGGGACAGCAGCTAAACATTTCGAAAGAACATTGAGGCTCCCATTCACCCTCTCTCTGGTCGCCGTTTTCGGTCCTTCAGTATACCAATTTATTAAACACTTTGCAGAGGTTGTACATCTTTACACATGAGTCGTGATTTACCCTTACGCCTGAAGCTCGTCGACCTCTTAGCCCACAACCAAGAAAAGCTAGCACGGTTCACTATGAAGTCTTTTAAAGGTTTATCTAACAAGTTCGGGATGCTAAGTTTCACTAGTGAGTCAGTGTGATACGACCACTCACTGGGATCCATAGTTTGCTTTTCTCCATTTGCGCCACATGGGTAACCTCTAACAAGTTAGAAAAGATCCTCATAATAGCCTAAAGCTAGAGCCATATATCCCTCATGGTTGCATTATAAATCCGCACTGATCATGTATAGATAAATCCTCAAGTTGCTAAAAAGTCATTTTTATGTTTGTTGCTTAAACATTAATAAATCACAAGATTATAGTTACAGAAAGAAAACCCAAGCTATACTTGCCTTGATCTAAGCTTTCCTACTCCTCCTGCTGGTTGTCAGAGTACTAGTCTTGATCATCGAAGTATTGCTCACCATCTATACTCAATCACCAATCATCAACACACAAGCAATCGCAGCCAAATATACACGAAACAAACAAAGCTATAGTTAGAACAGTACACCAACAGTAGCAAAAACATTGTAAAAATTTTATATAATGATTCAATGCATCACTACAATCACACAGACGTAAAGATCATGAAAATCGAAGCTAAAACAAAGTAGTTATGAATTTTCTAATATTTCCTATAGTAAAATAATAGAATAAATCTAAGCTCAAATTTTGAAGTCGAAAACATATAAAATAGTAGTACTATCATGAAGATTATGCAAAAAAGAATCTACCGCAATTTGAACGAGTCAAATCGGAGTTAAAATGACCATTTTATTAGCAAAAGAAAATCAGTGGCAGTTTTATAATTTGTGAAAATGTATTTTAAAATCAAACTGACGTGAAGTACGTTTTCAAAATCAAAAGGCGTAATCCAGGGTGGCACTTTGGACCATGGGTTGATTAAGGAAAAACTCAGGGGCTCTTTAACAAATTGTACAACGAAGGGGTATCTTCTATTTTAGACCGTTGATCTTTGATCGGATGGCGCAGATTCTTTTCACGTGCTTGGGGTGGCCGGCAGTAGGTCCAAACGGTGGCGCCATTGTCGGAAACAAGCTCACCTCACAGGAAATTGTCGATTCGGTGATTTAGTCCATGATTCGATGAACTTAGAGCATGGGGATCGGAGCAAGAAGGCCTCAAGGCAAACTCTCCCAAGGGCTTTTCAAGGCCATAGAAAGCTCAGTGATGGCGTATGGCATGGGATGGCGGACGGCTACTTCCTATACATGTTCGGTGCAAGTTAGGGCAGTACAGAGTGGGAAAAAAAGAGGGACGGAGGTATGGGGAGGATCGCAACCCCAACACGAAGCTCGGCCGGTGATTCTTGATGGTCGCGGAGGAGTGGCCAGTGCTAATGGTGACGACGGGCGGCTCGGCGAGATTTGAAGCCACAACGCGACATGATAGGATGCTATGGCGATATAGATGGGAAAAGAGAGCGGGGAGGAGCTTCACGGGGTTGTATAGAACGGCTCAGCAAGGGAAAACACCCGAATCCCATGAAATCATGATTGGCAGCAACGGTTTCCATCAGAGTAGAGCCCTACTGAGCCACAAGAGGAAGGGGAAGGAAACCAGCTGCCAAACAAGCCTTGTTGATAGCGACTAAGGACGTGGGGTCCATGTGACATAGACAGAAAGGGGTGGGGGTGCTAGGCTCCCTAGCTAGGTCGCAACTGTGCTGACTGCGTGCGCGCGCAGGGTGAGGGGAAAAACGGGCTAGCTGTTATGCCACTAGTCCAAAACAAAGGGAGGGAGAGTTCTTCTCTTTTGTTTTTCTATTATTTCAAAGCTATTTCAAAAGAGGTTTCAAAAGCATTTGAATTCAGTTTGAACTTTGGTCAAAACCACTCACCCAAGTAAACCAAATGCAAAGGCATGTATGCTCAAAGATGTTTCTTCATCCTCTGATAAATTATAGTTTAAGGAAAATTTTTATTGTCCTATGTTTTCATGAGCACAAAAAACATAAATTAAATCAGTTCATACCTATTTCAAAAGGAGCAAAATTTAAGGTGTTACAAATCCAAATCCACAGGACAACTGACTAGTTGATCATAAGCCTAACTCTTTCAGACTTTAGTAATCTAGTACCAATCCAGATTTTTTCCAAACTATTGAAAAGTAAAGCAAGCGTAAGTACATATTATACTCAGCAATATAACATGGGGTTCATGAAGCTCAAAATGTTGACACTGGTTTACTGTGATTAACTTTTAACGTGTCATAATTTTAGCATTTATAGCAACAAGTTTAGCAGTGTGCCAATTTATCATGAAGCTCAAAAACTAATAACAAGATTTTGAACAAGAGATGCGATAGGTAGAAATTATTGCATCAAACAAATTTTGTTGCATTAGTATTGATTTTTGATGCAATACATAAGAGGTATTGCACCGGTTTAGAATATGGATGCAAATAGAAAGGAGTATTGCATCAGATTGATAGTTCTAAACTCTAATGCAATAGGTGATTTTGCATCATTTTAGTAGTGATTTGATGCAACAAATGATTAATATTGCATCAAAAGTTTTACACTGCAAGACACTACTAGGCTTGATCTTCTCTCTGGCACCCAAAGCCCACAGGTAATAGTTGGAGCAACGGCCATGCCTTCTACTCATGCCATAATATTCCTTTGTTCAAGTCTCATGAACTACTAGAATCATGCCAATGGTTACAATTGGAACAAAAAAGTAATACCATGACAATTGTAGTTTGCACATTATGTTGTACCATACCTGAAAAGAACGAGATTTTTGAGTGTGATCTTTGCAATGTTCTATTGTAACCAATCATCACTCTAAAATAATTTCTCATGGCAAATAATAGATGATCCAACCAATCGTCACCCTAAAATATTTTCTCATGGCAAATGAAAGATGATCCAAAAGCCTTGTGACACCACTCTAGACCACTTAAAGCTTGTTCTAGAAAAGGTACAATCACAAGAATGGGTTACAAATTCGATCTTGATTGACATTGTGATCATAGTCCGTGTAATACCCAATTCTAAGGACAAAATTAGATATGCACCATATGTGAGTCTCAGAGGTCAAATCTCACATATAGCTACAAAAAGGGGTAATATCAAAAGACAATGCATAAATTATATAACATACATAATAAATCAGAGGTAACCTTGGGCAGCATATAACCGAAAGATAACTCCAACTTCGGGTATTAACTCCACTCTACAGGATCCAACTGACTGGCTGATCACAAGCCTAAAAGTCCCCCTGAGGTGTGGGGGAAATAGCAAGAGTGAGCGCATATCATACTCAACAAGTATAAGCAGGGCTTCATGAGGCTCAATTAGATGACACTAGTTTGACTGCATTTAGCTTTTATATGTATGTATCATATTTATCATTAGATAGCAAATTCTAAGGTAGCATATTAAATCCCATAACCACATGATCAATGTATATAAGAATTAAGAATAACACATATAAACAACATAATAAACCATCATTTATCATCATTAATCAAGTTCATCAGTGTCCATCTATTCTGTCAGTTTTCCGAGCCGCCCGTATCCGTGGGAACGGCTAGTATACCAGATTTAACACTCTACAGAGGTTGTACATCTTTACTCATGAGTCATGATTTACCCTTTTGCCTGAGGTTGCAAGTCTCTTATCCCCCTTTCTAGGGAGGTCGGCAAGGATCACTATGAAGCCTTTCAAAAGTTCATCTAGCATGTTAGGGCCGTAAGCTTTCCTTGGCGCGCTGATATAGAGCCTCCCTTCTGAATGGCACAACGACGCGCAGCCTATACACATAAGGATAGAGGCCGCACTATACCCAAAATGGCAAGCCCCTCTAGCGCCCTTTCGGGTAACCTCTAACAAGCTAGAAAAAGGTCTTCATACTGAGGTAAAGCCAGAGCCATATAGCCCTCATAGTTGTACGAGTTGTCCTAGCTTTTTCCAAGGGATAAGTCATTATGGAGGGTCAAAATCAATCTAGCAAAAGCTAGAGTTCTTTCTATCCTTTATCCTTTATGTTCAAGTTGCTAGAAAGCTTATTTTATTGTTTATTGTATATCCAAATATTCATGTTACAAGATCATGGATTATAATCAAGCACTAGCAAGAACTACCCAAATGCATATCTAGATAGGTATCAAGGAATTCAAGATAACAATCATCTATGATTTTACTAGGATTGTCAAGGTGGACACATGCATATGATATTTGTATTAAAAGTGTGTAGGTAACATGGATGGTCTCAAGTTATACTTGCCTTGATCAAAGCTTTCCTGTTGTTCCTTCTGATCTTGCTAGTTGTCCAGGTACTGATCTTGTTTGTTGTAGCACTCTTGATCACCCACGAATTATTCACCATCTATTCTCAGTCGCCATTCATCAACACACAAACAATCAGGACTAAACATACACGAAGCAAATAAAGCTATAATCAGAACAGTACAACAACAATTGAAAATAGTATGAAAAGTTTATAAAGTGATTCTACGCAGTGCTACGATCACACGGACGTAAAGATCACAAAAATCAGAGCTAAAACGGCGAAGATATGAATTTTGTAAGATTTTTTATAAAAGTAATTAATTAAATAGGGTCATGAAATTAAAAAGTTTCAAACTGGTGAACCAAGATTACTAACATGTAGATCTCATTATAATGAATCTAACGGAATTTGAATGGGTCAAATCGGAATTAAAATGAATATTTTATAAGCTAAACAAAATCAGTGACAATTTTGTAAATACAGGAAATGTATTTTGAATTAAACTGGAATAGAATACCTTTTCCAAAATTGAGAAGGCATATTCATAAAACATGCTTTGTACCGTAGGTTCTAATCTTAGAAAACACAGGGGCTCTTTAACAAGATTCACCCTGAAGGGGTATTGTAGTTTTGAGGCCGTTGATTGCGAGATGAACGGCTAGAAAGAGATCGGGGAGGAGCTGCGGTGGCTGCTGGCCGGAATACAGCCTCCGGCGCGGTGGCGCCATGGCCGGAAGTCACATGAGCTCGCCGGAGCTCGAGATTAAAGTGATTCTAGGCGCCTAAATTTAAAAGAAAATTACCAGGGCATCGAGAAGGAGGCGAGTTCACCTAGGGCCTACACGCGACCGGGGAAAGCTCGAAGTTGGGCAAACCGCATGGGATAGTGGATGGTGAGGCTCCTCTAGATGTTCCAAGCCCACTAGACCAACATAGAGAGGGAGAAAACACAGAAAAGAGCTTCGGGATGGTGCACGACCTTGAAGAGAAGCCCGATGTCACGTCTCAGGCGGCTCTGGGGTAGCACCGAGGGAGATTAGCGGTGGCGGCAATCTTGAGTTCGTCAACGAGATCCAATTCCTGGTAAGCAAAGGACAAGAGCTAGAGCGACTCGTGGAGAGAGAGAGAGAGAGAGAGAGAGAGAGA
>Ga0182004_10005033_pt1 | contig 10732 bp, 5 predicted proteins | sample Sormic07211540_1_FD_120479 | JGI IMG/M metagenome (GOLD analysis project Ga0182004, IMG submission 120479) | Endophyte microbial communities from Sorghum bicolor roots, Mead, Nebraska, USA - 072115-40_1 MetaG | ecosystem: Host-associated > Plants > Roots > Unclassified | place: USA: Nebraska...
CGGTGAAGCAGTGCCCGTCTTTTCACATGACCACATAAAAGCCCCTCTTCTTCTTCTTCTTCTTCTTCTTCTTCTTCTTCTTCTTCTTCTTCTTCTTCTTCTTCTTCTTCTTCTTCTTCTTCTGTCAAGCTGATGAATCACCATAGGTGGAAGCTACAAGGAGCTCATGCAGTAAACCAAGAGCGAGTCAAATACTGAGTTAACCAGGACTGCCCTTCCCATTGGATTGAGGAGGTTGGCCTGCCATGAGCTGAGATACCGGTCTGTCTTTTGAATAAAGGGTGTGAAAGCAGAAAGAGGTAGCTTGTTGACTGACAATGGAAGGCCCAGATATGGTTGTGGGAAATTGTCTCTCCTACACCACATAGCGTCAACACATTCAGTAACCATGTCCTCAGCCACATGAATCAGGACCAGGGTGCTCTTGCTATAATTGATGTGCATGCCTGATAGGTCCCTGAATAGATCAAGAATCACTTTTAGGCTTTATGCTCCAGTTGAGTCCGCTCTAAACACGATGAGGGTATCTGTTGGGGATTCACCCATGCCCCCCCTGCTGAAGCCACTGCCGCTTTGAAACTCATCAAAAATTAGCGTGAGTCTATCTTGCTATTGAACTTGGGGAACTTGGGGGGTCACAACTGAAAGCCCAAGTTTGGGTTTGGTAATTAATGACATCAAGTTGCTAATGCCTTATATTTAAGTGATTTGAGTTAGGCATAACAACACATGTGATGAAGGTGCAAGGTGGCATGGAAAGGTGGCCACATGATTACAAAGAGACTAAGCATGAAGTGGAGATCATGGTGATAGACAAGGAGTTAAGTGATCAAGACAAAGGTATAAACATAGGGTTTTGCTTTTGCCAGTCTAAGATGAGTATAGAAGTGATTGACCGGTTTTAGGATAGATAGCTGACTATCAAGAAGGGAAATCACGGTCATCTCTCGAATCAAGTGCTACTAGGTCCATATCTTGAGCATATGCATTAGGATCTAGTAAAGTGCTAACCTAACTCCTTTGAGAAAATGTTTGTGAAATACTAACACACATGCACAATGATGGTGGTCACTTGGTGTTGTTAGCACATTTGCAAAGGAGGTGGAGTTCCTAGGGTAGAGAGGGGTTTGGGTTCCTCTCTCCCTCCTGCCGAGTTTGTGAGGCGGGATTTGACGCTTTTGAGAGAATGAAACACATATTTTCTATTGTGTTAGTGGAAAGTTTGGGGAAGTCGTGGGAGTGTTTCTCACCAGCTTCTTGCACTGGTGTTGTCTAAGCATCGGACGCATGACAGACACTGTTTGCGTGTCCGGTGGAGTGTGATGTCAGCAAGTAAGAACGCGAATATTTTTGACAAAGAGCATCGAACGCCAGAGAGCGTCCGGTGGTGCGTGTCTGGTGACCCCACGCGTTTTACACCCTCTCTGCGTATGGGTCCGGTGTGTACCAGACGCGTCCGATGGGTACTTAACCGCGTCTGGTGGTTTGAATGTGATCGTTAGAGATCGACGCACGAGTTTCAAATAGGGGACACGTGGGTGTCTTCTAAGCATCAGACGTAGGGTTTGAGTATCCGGTGGCTCACCTGTAGCGAGTCCGGTGGCCTCGACTTTTGCCCAGTGAAAGAGCCAATGACTCTATTTGTTGAGGGAGCTTATAAATAGAAGGTAGCCGACCTTGGGGGGTTCTCTCTTGCACTTTGGAACATTTGAGACATACTTTGAGCTAGAGAACACTCCCTCCACTCATCTCCTTGTTTGATTGCTAATCTAGTGAGATTGAGTGAGATGCATCTAGTGGGGCTTAGTGAGTTGCATCTAGTGGCACTTGATCCTTGAGTTTACTGAGGTTTTCTTGTTACTCTTGGGTGTTTCCCGATGCCCTAGATGGCTTGGAGCAGCGGAGGTGTTGAGCTCATGATTGGAGATTGTTTCGAGCCTCACCAAGTGATTTGTGAGGGGTTCTTGTGCCTTCCCCGTGGGAGATCACAATTGGCTACTCTAGTGGATTGCTCATGGTTTGGAGGATCCCCTTGGAGTGGATGTGCGGCACCCACTGAGGGTTTGGCTTTGAATTGCCAATTAGCTCGTGATCCATCAAGTGGGTGTATCGCCACAAGGACTAGCTTGCCGGGAAGTAAGTGAACCTCGGTAAAAAATCTTGTGTCATCTCTTGCCGAGGATTCTTTCTTGTGATTGTGAGTGATTGGTTGGTTATATTTCTACTCTACAACCTTGGTATAACAATTACTCCCCACTCCTTTACTTACTTGCATATCGTGCTAGTTTTTTTAGCTTATTTAGCATAGTCTACTTGTTTGGGAGTGTAGCTAGCCTCTAGTTGTGCTTTTGTGTTATGACTTAGTGTTTAGCTTTCTTGCTAGACTTGTTTGGTGGCTTGCATAGCTTAGTTGTGCTAGTGCTAGAATAGCTTCACCAGTTATTTTACTAACACACTTGTTTAGTGAAGTTTGTATAGTTTTAAATAGGCTATTCACTCCCCTCTAGCCATTTGGACCTTTCAACAATTGGTTTGTAAGATGCTAGCCACAGTGACGCTTGCAGGCCATCTGACAATGGGGACTTCAGGTCTATGGTTCCTCGATTAGCGTCGCTATAACTTGCAGGGTGCACATTCCTGAGGGCTACGGTGCTGTCGCATTGTGGCGTAGGTTGCATGCTCTGGATTTTTGCTTGCAAAATAGAGAGTTGTTGCCTAATCACTTCTGCTTGCGTTGTGGTGAGGGCCTCCTGCTGGCTGGCTGCGAAGGCTGCTGCAACCCTATCCCTTTCTTGTTGTAGGCTCAGTAGTTGGGCTTGGAGTTGCTGGAGCTCCTGAACAGCTGTGGGTTCTGGTTGTTCCTCCGCAAGAGGAGGTTGATCTTGCGTAGGTTGCTCATCTTCGACCTCCTCGTTCTCCGTTGAAGCATACATACTTCAGGCAGTGCGCCTCGGTCTTCCCCTCCTAGCAGTACCTGCTGGCATTCTTGTGGGGTTGCTTCTCTTTTCGACCATCGTGGGCTTTCTCCTTTTCGAGCCCCATGGTGGGTGCCAGTGTTGGATTGTTCAACCCTCGCCAACTGTGAATAGATCGGGTCCTCCTGCCCGATGCTGCAGGGGCCCGACCGCCAAGTGGAAAAGACAGGGCAACAAACCCTAGGACAATAAGGCTTCAATAAATTGCTTTCAACTAACTCCCTAGGGAAGCATTTACAATCCCTTTATACAAGGCTCGGCACCCGGCCGAGATTTCCCACTAAAACACCCCGTGACGGTGAATATTCTGGCATATTCTGCCTCCCGGGCATTGACCTACAAGGTTACATGAGTAATTCCTTCTCGAGGATACATTACAGGCTATCACATCGATACTCAAGCCTTAACATAGCCCGGGCCTTCGCCGCTCCTTCGCCAACGGTTCCAAAACCTCCGCCGGTCAAATGTCGAAGGATCAGAGCCGGCCTCTCGAAGTCCTTCGTCGTCTCGAGGTCGAAGGACTCGTGCGCGGCCTCAGTGGTCCTTCGCACCAGGTTGATCCTTGCGCACCTACGTTTCACAGTCTTAGGCAACAAAGCGTCGTGGGCTCCCCTATATAGAGGGGGGCAAGTTTTTTGAGCACGCGGCCCGCAGGATAGGTCACACGCTCAAAACAGGGGAACTATTGGGGATTCACCCATGCTCCCTAGCTGCTCCGGATGCGAGGGTCACCAGGCTCTGACACGGGGGCCTGACCTTCGTGCCCTGAACCTTCGCACGATGAGGTGCGGAGGTTTGGGGAAAGACTAACGCCGACTCGATCTGATTCTGTGAAATATGTGTTGATATTGACTAAGTTTCATTAGATCAAACTTGAAATATGCGTTGATATTTGATAATATATTTATTTGGTTTTCCAAATGTCAACATATTTGTTTACAAATAAACTTAAAAAAAATACTTGTCAAGGTGAACAACATATGTAAATACTCTACGTACCGGTTGCCAGGTTTGGCTAAAGAGATTTACTGATTTAATTAACATCGCTGTAGCCATACTTGGCGTCAAAGTTAGATTTTGGAGAGTGTTGTTATTCTATTTTCTTTGATGTACGAGGAAGTACGTAAAGAGGATGAAGCCAAAAAAAAAAAGTGAAAACCGATGCCTTCAAAATCTGGCCTGCAAAAAGTCCTCGGGACAAATTCTTCGTGTGGGCTGAGTCCTGAGTGAAGGTCGGGCCCAGCCTTTTGGGCTCGTAATAACCTTCGGGCCTTCCAGAATTATGCTGGGCCTGGGCCTGGGCCTCACATCTATGATCGAGTCTGCAAATAAAACGGCCCTCGTCTCCGTCATACACCGACTCACCGGCGGCGCCGTGCTCTTGGCGATCTCGAAAGTCTCCGGCGGCTCCCCTGGTACGCTCCTCCTCCCCGCCGCATCCCGCACGCACCTACCCTCGCTGAGTCGCTGTACATCTATTTCGCTGCCGTGTGCGCTCGCTCATCTTATCCCCCTCACCTCCCATCTCCTCCGTTTCGCAGTCCGCGGCATGGAGGATCGCCCCGACGCCAATAGGGGTGCCGCGGCGGCCAGGCTCCCAGACGAACTCATTCTGGAGATCCTCTGTCGCGTGCCCGCGAGGTCCATGCACCGATTCAAGTGCGTCTCGAAGCGCTGGCGCGATCTAATCGCCGATCCCCTCAACCAGAAACGGCTCCCCCAGACCCTACAAGGCTTCTTCTGCAGCGACGGAGCCAGATCCTACGGGCGCTTCATCAGCCTGCCGGGGAGACCGGCGCCTCTCGTCGACCTTTCCTTCTCCTTCCTGACGAAGCAGCCCGAGATGAGTAACATAAAGCTCTTGGGTTCCTGCAATGGTCTCGTCCTCTTCGAGCACCGCTCGGGTTCGGCCAGCACACCGTCCTACGCCGTGTGCAACCCCGCCACCGAGCAATGGGTGGCCGTGCCCAGCTCCGGCGTCACCTCTCATGTTGGCGGTGAAATTTACTTGCTTTTTGATCCGGCCGCGTCGACGCACTTCTACTTGTTGCGTATCTGGCAGAAATATTGGCCGAGTGTTGGAGTTGAGGTGCGTGCCTACTCTTCTGAGACCAGGGGATGGAGTGACCGCGTGAGTGATGGATTGGTCAATGTTGGAATGGCAACAGCCAGTTCAGGCCGCATAGCCTTTGCCAATGGTATGCTGTATTTTATCATCAAGGACATGTGGAAAGGTGTTAGTCAGATAGCTGCCATGGGTAGGCAAGGTAAACCAAGGATCATCCCATTGCCAGATGGGGATTTTTCTTTTACCCTTTTTGTTGCTCAGTCCCAAGGGCGCTTGCATTGCATGAGCAGACGTAATGCTTACCCAAGGACTGAAAGTGGACTATCCATGAGGGTTCTTGACTATAATGCAGGACATTGGGTCCTAAAACACAGTGTCAGGTTTTCAGAGTTGCTTGGAAAAATGTGTGACCCGTCCAGGTTCACTGTGGTCAGTATTCATCCAGATTGTGATCGGGTTTTCTTTATTCGGCACCGTAACGGGAAGGGGGACCGGCAATGGAAACTGCTATCTTATGACATGCGTAATAAGGAAGTGCATGCACTCCACAACTTTGGGCATGCCTACTGCTTTCTTACACCATACGTGCCATATTTTTCAGAGTCATCGGTGCTTGCAAACAAGCATTGAAGATGTTGCTTATGGGGTTCTTGTCAGGATGTTAACCAAGAATATGTGATATTGGAAGTATCAAGCATCTATCAACTTTATTAGATTTACTAGAATCAGGCAATGAATTTCTTTGGTGCATGGTTGTTTTCAGTCTCATGCTTTTGGACTAGTTACCACATGCAATTGGGAGATTATGTAAGGTGGCTTTTCATGTGCCTGTCATATTTAATGAATGCAGTTGACCAGCTTGTGATGATTTTCTTTTGACTTAAAATTACATATTTCAAATGCTGCCTTTTATGTTTCTAGGATTATAAGCAGCATAAATACTTGGGGCTTTTTTTTTTTTTTGCTTGACCATGCAAGTAATGATTTATTGCTAGATGTTAATTTTCGTTTCAGTCAAATTTAAGCTGAGGGATTAAATCTTCCACGTGTTTCAAACAATGTGTGTATTACAAATGTTTAGGCTGATCTTTTATTTTGTATCATGTTAAGATCAAAAGCTGCCTAGTTGATGTTGATTACTTGATTTGACTAGTTTGGAGACCATATATCCAATAGCAGAAGCTGATAATAACAGATTCTGTAGTTTGGACAGAGGGAAATAGAAGATCTTGTGTGCCCATGTTGGTTGCTTGTCTATTTTAGCTGCCCTGCATAAGACAAATGCATTATATTGAGCTATTTTCAAATCGTTGTTATAACAGTGTCAATAGTTGTGCTAGTACTTTATAATAGTTTAGCCTGCAGATTTAAAGTGGATTTTTTTCTCTGTGCATGTGAAGCATAAAAAAAATGGCACACAATGTTTATATTTGTCTTTGTTCTATATGCATGCAAGGTGTCTTTTTACATATGCTAGTTATCTTAATGAATGTTGACTACGGACTACCATTTGATGATTTTCTCTGAAGACTTCAAGTTATATATTTCGAATGCTTACCTTTTGTGTCACTAAGATTATAAGGAGTATAGATACTTGCTGTCTTTTTCCTTGACCTTACAATTGATGAGTGATTACTAATACCAAGTGTTATTTTTCATTCTATCTGTTAGCACTCCCTATAGTAAAAAAAACGTATGATGTTTCAGACATGCTAGTCTGTTTTCTGAATCATTTTCATGTCTGAAGTCTGAACGTCTTGACTGGAGATAAGTATATGCTTTTTTAAGCTGAAGGAATAACTCTATCACTTTTCCCTATGCTGCAAACACTTGGTGTATTGGAAATGTGTAAACTGAAATTTGAGCTGAAGCAGGTAATAAGAGATTGCTGATTGTTTTCATCTGTTTTGGTCGCCCTGCGTAAGATAAGTTACTGTCAAATCTTTGTTATTGTTATCATAGTTGACCTAGCTAGTTCTTTTGTAATAAGTTATGAAGTTGTGGTATGCAAATGTAAGGGAATGGGGGCGTGTTTTTTCCTCTATCCTAACAAATGTATGGCATATTAGCATCAAATGTTTATTTTAGTGCCTTGCATTGACAATTTACAACAATAGTTTTAGCCAATCATTCGCATGTTAATAAACAAAAATTGTATAAGCATGTTGGAAGCAACGATTTGTATGAGAATTTGAAACCGAAAGCTCTGCCAAAAATTTTTATGTACTATTATGGTGCTGAAGAATAAGTGGCACCATGTCCTAGGACTTGGAGACAGCAGAGCTTTCTTGTGGACGCTAAGAGCAAGTTTAATAATACAGCCTACTTGCTGGCTGTAAGGTTTCTTGTAGCCTTTTTACAGCCCACTCATACAACAATGAGCTATTCACTATTAATATATGGCCCACTTGTCTCTCTCACAGAGTTTTTTGGTTCCTGTGCCTAAGCTGGCTGTAAGGTTACAGCATGCTTCTCTCTCTCCTCTCTTCCCTCCTCCACCTCAGCATTTAGCCAGCTTACAGCCCACTATAATACTTGCTCTAATCAGTACTCTACGTGCTACAATATTGATAGTATTATATTACAAGTGGTGAGCTGTCAAGAATCATTTTTTTTCTATTTATTGCATCAATCTGGCAAGTGACTCAGGATTAAGGAACTAACAAAAGAAAAACCGAATGACACATGAAAGTATTGAGAGTACGGATTTGTATTAGCCACCAGATGCATGCCTCCAGCAGCTCTCGCTTCCAAAATACTAAAAGGCATGATTTCACTAGAGCCTCTACTGGCTCCAATGAGTAATCTTGATTTCATTTCACTAGACGTTAGTCTTTAAGGTCACAATTCAACTACTAATTTCTAATATAATATTTTTTTTGCAACAAAAGTTTGGTTATTCGAAAATGTCTAAATACAAATTTAATGTAACCATTTTTTTCTTATAAACTGTTCATGTTATTAGACTAATTGTTAATAAAAATAATTAAGTTTGAATGTTTAAATACGTGCAACTTTTAGTCTTATATTTCAGGACCGAGGAATGAGGATTCGCCCAGTAACCTTTTTGACTTTGGCTAACTGTTTAAAAAGTGAAAACCAATGACTCAGAATTCGATCGGATGCTAGCCGTAGCCAGAACCTCATCATATACTGTTCGCATGGTTAAAAAGTCAGAAAAAAAATATTGTTGAATAGTTGATAAATTCGGCAGATAAGTTCGAGCGAACAGGCTCAATATTGAGAGCTTAATGCCTGCCTTTTAAGATGAGATGCTCTTCCACTTGCTCGTCACTCCGAATTCCACTATCCCCAAATGGCCAAATCATGCATGCTCGAGCGATCTCGCGACATCTATACCAGGCCTTGGGTGGCCATGCGCGGAGGAACCGGTTCTTTGTCTCCACAGCAGCATCCGATCCATAGGCAACGGAGGAGCAAGCGGCGCCGCCATCGATACCGACCGCAGCTTATGAGAAGGAGAAGACGCCCTCAGGAGATCCTCACGTGCGCCCCTGCCTATCAAGTCCCGCTGCCGGTTCAGTTGCGTGTCCAAGGCTTGTTGCGACCTCATCATCGATCGCCGCTACTTAAATCATTTTATAAGATGGTGTCTTTTTGTTAATGGAGATGGTCATAAAATTCAACGGCTATGGTTAATGACTACGATTAACGAAGGGAAAAAGTCTACTTCCCTCAACTTTGAAACTAGACGTTTTACCCCTAAACTTTCTAAAACCATTTAAATAACCCTCACGGTTTTCGACGATGGTTTTGCTACAGTGGTATGGATTTTGTCTTTTTTATTCCAGCTAAATTTTTGAAAAATTATAGTAAATCATAGATAAATTATAAAATAAAAAATTTAATTATGTTGGACTCCATATAAATAGACCTACACAGTGAATATATAATATAATATACTTACAGAAAATAACAGTGTGGAGGTGAAGCGGAACGTAGTTGCATGCGACAAGGAGGAGGTTCAGACGTTCTGCGGCATGAGGACCCAGGAGTAGAAGGGGAGCATGGAGACGGCAGCCGAGGGGTCCAACAGTGGATCGAGGTCCATGGCAAAGGTACCTCCTCATAGATAGAGTCTTTCGGTCGGAGGCCGCCAGCCCCACCCACGGCACCATGGCCATATAACGCACTGGGTCCGTGCGGGACTTGTACGAGCAGGCAGCGGCTAGGGAGCAGAAACCATGAAGGTGCACAACATGCCTCTTGAGTCATGACGTCATGATGATGATGATGTATATGCTCTTTTTTCCTTTGAAAAATTAAAGAAATATTCTGAAAATACAAATATACATATCTCAGACAACAGTTGTCCTGAGCCGTCCATCCTTTAATATGTTGCCTAGGCAAAAGATGAGAAGGGCATCATGGTCTTTTCACATGTGGATGATGACTCATCATCACCGTGGTGTGCTGACGTGGCCTACCACGCGGGTAAATATGGTAGATTTGTAGCTGTTTTCTTTTTCTGTGGGTGAAGATGTAGTGGCAATTCTAAATCTGCTATCTGAGGAGGTGTCCATGGTAATTATGGTAAAAAAAAAGTAATAATCACCCTGTTATGAGGCGAGACACGAGAGTCAAGAGGTGCGGAGCTGCAAGGGTTTAGAAAATTCCCCATCTGGGCAAATCACCCGCCGACTAGCCCGCCGCCATCGACGCGAACCCTAATCTCACCTGATTCTCCACAAACTCTCCGGCGGCTGGTACGTTCCCCATTCATCGCGTTTCTTGGACCTTGTCTCTCTCGTGCGCATCCATCCCCTAACCTCACCTGATTCTATGAAAAATTCGCAGCTTGTGGCGCATCCTTTCCCCGCTCTCGGCGGCATGGACAACGCAAAGGGGACGGCGGTGGCGGGCCTCTACGATGACCTGTTGGTGGAGATCCTCTCGTGCGTGCCCGTCAAAGATGTCCGCCGATCCAAGTGCGTGTCAAAACCTTGGTGCGACCTCATCACCGACCCCCTCCACCGCAAGAAGCTACCCCAGACCTTGGAAGGCTTCTTCCACGGTGGCCCTGGCGGGCCTTACAGCTATGGACACTTCACCAGCCTATCAGGGAGCGGAAAATCTGCTCCTCCAGTCGACCCTTCCTTCTCCTTCCTCACGGCAAAGCTGCCTGGGGTCGAGCGTATGGCCCTCTTGGATTCCTGCAACGGGCTCTTGCTCTTTGGGTGCATCCAAGATAACAAGTTTGGGTACATCGTGTGCAACCCTGCGACTGAGGAACTGGTGACTGTGCCCGCCAGCTCCAGCTCTTGTCCGTTTCCACCTCAACTGGAAGAGAACTATGATGGTAATGATGGGGAAAGATATGCACACACCTATCTGATGTTTGACCCGGTTGTCTCCTCACGCTTCCACTTGCTCCAATTCTGGATGAATACGTCGGGGAAGGTGGAGGTAGAAATGGTGCACTCTTACTCATCTGAAACCAGGGCATGGAGTGATAGGTCAAGCAAGTTGGAGCGAGGTGAAGAGGGCGGTGGATGGGGACTGTGGGGTGAATTCATAATCGGATTCATGTGCGGCAAGGCTTTGATCAATGGTCTGTTGCATTTTGTTGTCTACCATGTTGAGAAACATGAGAATCTGATAGTTGCGGTGGACGGGGAAGCGAAAATTTGTAGGATCATCCGTTGGCATGATAAGCATGGAGATAACA
>Ga0182004_10005034_pt1 | contig 10731 bp, 7 predicted proteins | sample Sormic07211540_1_FD_120479 | JGI IMG/M metagenome (GOLD analysis project Ga0182004, IMG submission 120479) | Endophyte microbial communities from Sorghum bicolor roots, Mead, Nebraska, USA - 072115-40_1 MetaG | ecosystem: Host-associated > Plants > Roots > Unclassified | place: USA: Nebraska...
GTATATTGCAACAATAACAAAAAAAATGACAACAACTCGAACACCGAGATGATGAAGTTAAAAGACCTTAAACATATTATAATAACAAACAAGAAAAACAGTTGAAACATTAGACTATAGTTGCTGAAACACAATGAACATATTACTACAATAACACCCGAACGCACTGCTGCAACAACACGCAACAACTACTGCAACATACCGACTGAGAAAACTGAAACAACATATCAAAAAACAGTACTTCAACAACGATCCAAACCCGCCGCAACATCCAGAGAGAACCATTGCAACGACAGCGAAATCTGAACCTAAGAGCTCGCTGGAAGCCTAGCCTACTGAAACAACAACTGAAAATATATTGCAACATCTGGAGAACACCATTACAACACGCGCGAGAGCTGAACCTCGAGAGTTCACCAGAACCCTAGTCACCACCGCATCCCTTAGATCCAGAGGAAGAGAAGGAAGAAGAGGAGGAGGAGGAGGAGGGCTCGGATCATATCCAGAACAGGAGGGAGAGGGAGAAAGGCCTCAGATCTAGATCCCTCTACCACCTATCTCGTTAGAGCCACCGCCGTCGTCCTCGTCTTCGATTCCATGGAGGTCGCGAAAGGGGCAGGAATGGAGGGAGGGAGGAAGGGGGCTTGTCGGAAGCCGTCGATATCGCCATCCTCTCCGGTGGCTTGGAGGCCATGGAGGGAGGGGAGGCACGGCAGCACGCGAGTAGAGCGAGGGAGTAGAAGAGTCATAGGAGGAGAGGACGAGCAGAATGTTACGAGCGCTGAGGGAGTCCGACTCGAGGAAAGAGATAAGACAGAGATAGATGAGTTGGTTCGGGTGCGTTCGTTTAATTGGATTGTAGGCCCACATTCGCGGCGCCCGGACAGGACGTACGCCCGCATAGTATCATTACCGAATGGAAATGCCATGAGAACCATTTTTACGAGTTTGCTAGGTGCTTTTATTTAGAATAAATCAGCATCAGCCAGCAGGTCACAGGCTGAGATATTTTTCACTCCACCGGGCACCTGCTCCTGCTGCTACTCTCTATCTATATATAAGCATACGCACGTTCACTAGCTAGAGCATCCACAGACACACACACCCGCGCGCGCACCATCCTCCTTGACATGGCTTCCTGCTGCAAGCTCTACTCGGCGCTGCTCGCCGTCGCCGTGGTGCTCGCCGTCGGCCCGGCCGCGCGTCCCGTCTCCGCGGCCGCGCACCTGCACTTCTACATGCACGACGTGCTCACCGGCTCGGCGCCGACGGCGGTGCAGGTGGTGAACGGGCCCCGGGGACACATGGGCGACACGATCGTGATCGACGACGTGCTGACGGCGACCTCGTCGCGGTCGTCGTCCATGGTGGGGCGCGCGCAGGGCCACTACATCTGGGCGTCCACGGGGAACCCGGAGCTGCTGGTGACCATGAACGTGGTGCTCACCTCCAGCCCCTACGCCGGCAGCTCCGTCACCGTGGTGGGGCGCGACGACATCGGCGCGCCGGTCAGGGAGCTGTCGGTGGTCGGCGGCACGGGGCAGTTCAGGATGGCGCGCGGGTACGTGCTGTGGAAGACCGTTAGCCTCGACCACCCCAACGCCGTGCTCGAGCTAGACGTGTACGTCATGTGAGCAAACATACGTCCGCTCCTCATCAACGTAACACGTGTTCTACCCCCAATAAGCCTTGTATAAGTACCTACGTGAACCTCTTTGCGGTAATAAAAGTGACAAACTGAAGTTCACGCTGTAAATGTTGCGGTTGAGTATATAATAAAAATGAATTTAAACAATTAATATATGTCATAGTTAGAACTAAGACTTGGACCGTGCAATTTAGGATAGGCTATGATGGTATGGTCTCTTAACATGGCATGACACAAAATGTTTTGGACCCTACCAGCATAGAAGTGAAAGCCCTAGCATAGTTGTTGGCATGATGTGCCATGTGACCTAGTCGTTGGGCCACAAGGGCTATTGTGCCATATGAGTCGGCCTCAAATTAAAAAACGAGCCAACAGCTTTTAGACCTGTGTGACTTCTTTTGTTCTCCAATCTGTGGGATTCTTCTCCATCCGTACTCCACTTTTGAGCTAGTGTTCGTAGTTCGTTAGGTTTGGGGTTAACGGGGGGCCACGACAATAGTAGCTAAGGTCGTGTTTGGTTGTAGGGACGAGGTGGGACAGGATAGGACGGCTCTAGGATGAGGGATGTTCGGCTGGGAGGCAAATAGGGACGAGGACATCCTGCATGGGGCTATTCCTATGAGATGCGAGGCAAGCCCCCCATCCCTATAAATATCTTGAATGTGGTCCACCAGGTGAGACGAGTGGCTCGCAGAGGTGCACCGAATGTAGACAAGTCATGGAGAGGAGGTGCACCAGACACGGAAGAGCTCATGAAGAAAAGATGCACCGATCGCAGACGAGGGCGCCAGTCGGTGGGAGATGGCGCGAGGGGCCACGCGGGCAGCACGAGGGTGCATGGGCGACCGGGTGGTGGCAGGAGCCTTGCGTAGGTAGGGCAAGCGCACAAAGCTCTATTGTTGCGCTCATGCGAGCTCTATGCGGTGGTTGGGGACAAAGGTCAAAGGAGATAGGGAGAAGAGGAAGAAAAAGAAAAAACTAAAAAAATGACAAATAGGCCTTAATTGTCAGATGCTGACTACACTTTTGATGTCTCGAATAAACAGAAAATGGATTGGTCCCATTGTTCCTCAACTAAATTGAAAATGGGCTAGTCCATCCTACAAACTAGGGACACGACCATCCCACACCTCACCTTGTCTCCCAACCAAATACCGGCTACCCGTTCCTAATCCACTAGTGGCCACTCCTACTTTAGGCGCATGTACCTTTCTTTCAGGTGCTTGATCTCTTACAAAGTCCTTCATCAGATTATCCTAAAGGTCGAGAACACTAGAGAGACCATTGTAAAAAACAAATACACATTAAAAGATCAAAGAAACAAAAAATGTTAGATCTCTAGGCAACCTCGTTCTGGCATGCCTCTTGATCATACTCGAGGCAAGGGCCCTAACCTCTTCCTTAAGCTTGAGAGCATGCACCTCGGCAACAACTACAGTGAACAACACAAATTCCCTACAATGAATATATAAGTGTTTATCTAGTCCCATATTCGATGCTCCTTCCAATGAATGAAAATGTGATTTAGGCCAAGACCAATCATACCCTCTTACTTTAGCTTCAAAATCTCTCGCATCATCAAGTCCGCCTAGTTCTTCTGCATCAGACAGATCTACATAGATGATCTTCATAGATGAATGTGTTGCCATGTTGGCATACTTGGGTAAGCTTTTATCTCGAATGTAGAATCACTCTTCTAGGTGCCACCCCCAATTAGATGAGATGAGGGGGATATCTCATTGTACTAGTCCATTTAGGGATGCTAAAACCCCATCCCACCTACTACCTAGGGATGGGAATTGACCAATTGCAGCTGGGCCTCAAATAACTCTAGCCAATAAGCAAAGTGGGGCTCCACCTAAAGGAAGCACTTGCATAGGGTGATGAAAGCCAAGACATGCATAATACTATTGGGAATCAAGTGGTGCACTTGAATATCAATAGTAGTGCATCAAATCCTCGAAGGACATGAAAATGACAACATCCCTGCAGTTTGGCGAGGAGAATGTTTGTCGCTCTACTACCTCCATCTATGAGCCCCTCCACTGCCAATTACCACTCCTCCACCATATTGAGGAGGCACACCCTCCACACCATAGATGTCCTTCAATGTGTTAATGGATGAACAATTCCACCACCTGATGATGGTGCCCCACTCCTCATAATGTATTGCTTCCCCCTCAATATTGTTGTCACTTGGCTTCAGCACCACGAGGGCACTACTCCGGTGCATCTCAAGTGAGAAGGTGGGTGGGCTACACCAAAGGACACAAGAAGTGGCAGCAAGTTAGGTTTTGCGATTGGCTGAGTGAGAAAGGCAAGAGGGCTATACCAAAGGACCCAAGAAGTGGGAGTAGAAAAGATGAAGGGACGAACACATTGTGATGAGCCTATCCTCATACTTATCTAGCATGACAAAATGGGCCTTGAAGTTTAAACTTCTGACCAATGAATGCAATTGGGCTTGCACAATTGATCCACACAATGTACCCCTAAGCCAGCTTGTTGAAACATAAGGTCAAAGGAATATTATAGTGGCTTTTAGCTTGTCCTTAAATGAAGTCATGCGTGTGACTCAGAAGCTATAGTACTCATACCAATTGACTTCGATCATCAAGCATGGATCGTGTGGAATTTGTATGGCCTTTGATCAATTAGGACTAAAACCTTGCTTGTGATCGACTAGAAGTTTATGGCGTGCCCCTAACTAGGATTCTATTGTAGAGTACCTACCATAGGGTACTTAGATGCTACTCATCCTTCCCCTAACTAGCTCAACGAGCATGACATTGCTATTCCTAAGAGCAATGTGTCATTTTGTGCATCTACATTGAGCGATATATACACTAACAAAAACCTTCTTGGGTCAACATGTATATAGTAACAACTTTGATCCTAGGTCTACCTAAGACTTGGTGAACCTGCAACTACTCCTATGGATGGTGGCTCTATCCTCTCCATATTGGAGGCAAGTCAAGTAAGAGACTTCATTTATACAAGCCTCTACAGACCATGAGTGCACATCACATATCCTCCATGGCTCTACAACTCCTAACAAGGAATCAAAGGAGGCAGAACTCAATAGGCATGACATAAGTTCTCTTTTGGTATCTACTAGTGAGCTCATCCTTCGGTCTGATCCACGAAAAGGCTCAGGCACTAGAAGAATTAGGTGGACCAAAGCCACCAAAAAATCATGGGCCACATTAGAACCAAGAAGGTATCCCATGCAACAATGAAACTACAGGAACTACCTATAACAGTTTTAGTGCTTCCTAGCACCCCTACTTCACGACCATTCTTTTGGTACCTCAAGCACGTAGTTAATGCTTCTAGGAAGACTCACATAGATCTATTAAGCCCTCTTGAAAGCTTTGGAAAGGAAAATCCTTGGTGAGGCACTTGAAAAGGGGTATCCTACCACTACAAGCACCCAGCTTAGGATGCCTCTAAAAGAAAACTTGCTACAAGCACACTTAGACTAGCTTCTATTTATATGTCATGGTCTAGTAGTAGGTGGATCCAACGACTTTGGAACCTTCATCTCAACAGGCATCAACAAAGAATATAGATCACTTGGATTCCTTGGGACCAGTACTTCCACTTTTAATGAGCCCTTCATGACTACAAGTAGGTGGATCCTTCATGCAAGGCGACAAGCATGAAGTGATAAAGCAAAATCTGCATGGCAGGGAAGACCAAAAAGCTCCTCATGAAGGCCTCGAGGGCTACTATCGACTACATGGGCTTAGGAATTGTCACCTCTAGGAAAATCACCCAACCAGGAGGGTGGCTCAATTGGACTACTCAAGAGGCCCAACCAGATTGGGATACCTTTACTTGACAAACAAGGCATCACAATATATACCTAGAACTCATTCCATATGTAAAAATCTGACATAATTTCTATGAAACTAACCTAGTCAATTGGGTCTTCCCATTATAAACCCTACCTCTAGACTATGTAACGAGGTGTAGGGTACCCCTAATTGGCATAAGAGGATGAAGTAGCAAATAAACATCAGCACCACCACACCCTGCACATGGTGCACAACAAGGAATGAAGCTCTTTGAACCCTATGCCTGAACCAATATAAATCTATGCCCCAAGTGCTAACCTTGTGATTCACTATTTGTGATAAACTGATTATTAATTAGACAGAACATCCACCAACATCATTAGATCATATGGCGTAGTACCGAAACCTGGCCAACATATCCCAGAGTCAAGCTTGCCCCCACCGAATGATTTTGCTGGGAAGTTACACAATCTCCATTGGGTCATATGGTGCACATCGGTGGGATGGCTGCTTGTTAGCAGCCAAGGAAAAGCCTCACCCAATGATTTGTTGGGTGCAACAAAGCCACGGCGATACATATGGGTGACAACTTAGTTATTTGAGCTAAGTAAGCATTGCACTGGGTCATGCCACTAGATGATCTGCCAGGCATCACACCTATCTTGTGATGCACATTCCTTTGCATCTTCCAAGCCTAGTTTAAGACCGATCTCGATCAAATCAACTTCTTTGAGATCCTTGAGTTAAAACATATCCAATAGGGCCACTTATGCTTTTAGTCTTGAATGAGAGTAAGCCTTATGTGCATACCAAATACTCACTTGAACAAGATACAAACCTTGGATCTACTTAATAGTATGGCCAAAGAAAAACAAATTCCTAATGCACTCTATAGAAAATGTCTCTGAGCATCGCCTTAAAGTCCTTGGTCTCCAAAAATATCCTTAGTGCCACAACTCATCGCACATCTTCTAGGCTAAGACATAGTGGCCATTCCTGTGAATAACTAACGATTATCCACTACAAAGCACACATTAGCCCACAAGCACTTGTATGTGTTCATCAATCACAAAACCTCCCAAACCAACAAATTGGTGCTTACTAGATGCATTCAAATATCAAAGCCCTCCCTCCTCTAGAAATCAGTTTCAATCGTAACTTTAAAAGGATCATATGCATGGTTTTGTTTGGATACTTGAGAATGACATGTGGATTATGTAAAAGTGCTCGTACTCAATGGAAGGGTATAATATCTTCTAGTCCCAACTAAACTCAATGTCAAGGTAACTTTTTTTTTATTCATTTGCTCAACTTGTTGTTGGGTGATATATAATAAATGATATATAAATGTTCCAAGACAAATAGGGGAGGGACTAGGTCTTTGAGATTGTATATGTTGAATGTGATGGTCTGTTAAAAATTGGCAACCTAAATACCAATATTTAGAATGTATAATACCATGTAACAATAATTACATAATATATAACAAATATTACACATAACTAAGCATCATTATTATAGAATTGAGCATAACTTGAAACTATTCATAACATATAAAAGTTCCAATTGTTGAGCATATTGAAGTGACAACACCTAAAATTAAAAAGTTAAAAAAGCTTAAAAACAACAAAATAAATTTTAAATTAACTTAGAAATTCAATACACTGATCTGACCAATTGCCAATTTGTGCGGCTGCTCCTGCCTTTAGCCCTCGGTGTTGTTAGGTGCTAGTTGTTGCCTTCTGGATCCAGTTCATCAGAGCTCTAGTAGCCGACTGCCGGTCACCCTGTTGCTAGGAGCACAACTGTCTTAAGGGCTTCCCTTACCAATACCCTCAAACCTCATGCCCTCAACTGTCCAGGTGCAATTCAGTGCACATGTGGAGTACATTTTGCATACCTACTACTATCAAAGCTCAGAGAATCATAGTAGCCACTTTGGTCTCCTCTAATGTCCCAACCCGAAATATGATCTCTAATAGCGTCATAGTAAACTTTAGCCCCTCTAGCAGTAAGCTTAAGCTGCATAATGAGATAGATATATAGAGGTGAAGGAGTACATGCAATCTCATCTATTTCACATGATTCGCCCTTGCAGATCAACACGGTGGCATGGTGTGTTCATGTGAATGTGATCATGATAGTCTGCAAACAGAGTTCTGATGATGAGAAGTAGTAATAATCCATAGATTTCAGTTCCATTCACGTCTTGAGTATTGTGCTTACTGGAACATGGTTATGAGTGGTAATCCATAGGTTTGAGTTCCAACTAACCCATGAATTGCATCCGTGTACATTTATTTCGCATGTTCAGTCACAATATAGCTCAGCAACAACTAACCCATGCATGAGCAGAAGATGCAAGGAAACTCGTATTATAAATTGTCAGCCACTGTTTCTAAAAGTGAAAGGGTACATTAGACATGCGCACACAGATACATACTGAAACAAAAGTATACCTCTTGCTCTTCAATGAAAATGGACGTGGACATTTTGAACAATTCCTTTGATAATAATTGAGAATATACAAGAAATATGGGTTCTTAAGGTAAATAATTGATAGTACTTCCACATCTGGACTGACGTATTTTCGTCACAAATAAATTAGCAAATTTACCATGAGATGTTCGACTTGGATAGCAACCTTTCTAATTCAGGTCACTGAAGTACAGTGATGATAGTAAATTAGCAGTTCACTTAGAAATAAATTAGAGAAGAGGAGACAGATTGCAAAACTCACAACATTTCATGAAGTTAGACCGCTATATTTGTAATCTAAATGAATGAATGGTAGTACTTTCCCCCAACTTGTTTTGAAACATGTGAAAACTCTTTTTGATTTTACGGCTATATAAGAACACCCTAAATTTCTCTTAGTTTTTAACCATTAGGTCTTTCAGAATGAATGGATACTATTATATATATTTTCATGTGTTGCCAATTTTCTCTTGAAGTATTTAATTCCTCTGAGAACAACTGACAAAATCTGAGAAATATAGAGGGAAACAAGAAACAACAATTTTACATAAGTGACATATTCACTTTTTTAAATAAGTTGGACCGTCAACCCATGCTAATTCCACTAGTATGGGCTAAGAATTTTAAGATACTTAGTATTATTAAAATGTGATGCATGGATGGATGTGGACTTTATTAGAAAGCAACATTTAGAAGCATAATCGAATTATATGACATCATATATGGCGGCTCATCAGCATATTTGCAATGGCAAGCTATGGGACTGCGCTGGTTACCTTCTCACACGCCCATTAGCGAAATGTCCACAGTCACCGCAGTTGCTCATCAGCATATTTGCAATGGCAAGCTATGGGACTGCGCTGATTACCTTCTCACACGCCCATTAGCGAAATGTCCACAGTCACCGCAGTTGCGGCAATCAATCTTTAACTTCATGGCTTCCCCTAGTCACGGCTTCAGCTCTCATACCAATAGCTGGCCAGGCGTGACTAGACAGATAGGATCATGCAAGAGATTCACCTTTTACCCCCTAGTGCAATTCAATGCAAACCCGGAGTACATTTTGCATCCTTAATTCCTTACTTCTATCAGTCCAAGCTAAGAGAATTGCAGTAAGTAGTTTGGTCTCCTCTAATATCTTAGCTGGAAATGTGATCTCTCATCATGGTATATAAACTTTGCCCCTTTAGCAGTAAACCAGTAACCTCAAGCTGCAGCATGAGATAGGAACATAGAGAAGAGGTACACACAAGCTCATCTATTTCACATGAATTCGCCCTAGCAGATCAGTGACTGTGTGCAAACAGAGTTCTGATGAGGAGTCTACTCTGGGCTGGTTGTTATACGTCTGCCAGTGGCCGGAATACGGTTATTATGAGCAAAGGGATAACCCATGAATTGCAACCGTCTGCATTTATTTCACATGCATGTTCAGTCACAATAGCTCACCTGGCTGAGATATTATTTTCACTGCACCTGCTGCTACTGTCTATATAAGCATACGCTCGATCACTAGCTACAGCATCCACACACACACACACTCCTCTACGCCATGGCTTCCTGCAAGCTCTACTCTGTGCTGCTCGCCGCCGTCGTGCTCGCCGTTGGCCCGGCCACGCGGCCCGTCTCGGCGGCCACACACCTGCACTTCTACATGCACGACGTGCTCACCGGCTCGGCGCCGACGGCGGTGCAAGTGCTGAACGGGCCCCGGGGTCACATGGGCGACACGATCGTGGTCGACGATGTGCTGACAGCGAGCGCGTCGCGGTCGTCGTCGATGGTGGGGCGCGCGCAGGGCCAATTCATCTGGGCATCTACGGGGAACCTGGAGCTGCTGGTGACCATGAACGTGGTGTTCAGCTCCGGCGGCCCCTACGCCGGCAGCTCCGTCACCGTCGGTGGGCGCGACGACGTCCGCGCGCCGGTCAGGGAGCTGTCGGTGGTCGGCGGCACGGGGCAGTTCAGGATGGCGCGCGGGTATGTGCTGTGGAAGACCGTCAGCCTCGTGCCCCACCACAACGCCGTGCTCGAGCTCGACGTCTACGTAATGTGAGCAACCCCATGCGTCCGACGTGGCAAGCTCCGATCCTCTCATCAACGTAACACGTGTTAAGAAGTAGTGTCATGCATGCGTCCATTCCAGTTAGTAGGTTGAGCTAGTAGCTGAACTATGTTGTTGTCGTTGTTGTTGTTGTGTTGTGTTGTTGCCGATGTTGATGGCATTGTCATCTCTCCCCCTCTCTTTGTAACATGTTGGTCCTCTCAAGGGTCACTCATGTATTAGGTGCTTTGCACCCTCCATTACCGGTGTGCGGTGTACCGGAATCCATGGAGAATATATTTAGGTGGAGCGCCTCAGCTCTCCTCGTGTTGTTTAAAAAAAAAGAATCTACATAAACCTCTGTGCGGTAATTAATAAAGGTGACAAACTAAAGGTGATGTTGTAAATGTCACGGTTGAGTATATCATTAGTAGAGAATAGACTTTTGATTCACACCTATTTTTGGCTTTAGCATCGGTAATTTTTACGTCCAAGAGTAAATGAGGTATTAGTCCTGGTTGGGAATAAGAACCAAGACTAGAGTCCCATGCCCAATGGGCAATGGCTCCCCCCCCCCCCCCCCCCCCTCCCCGCCTGTCGATGTTGGAGGGGGGCGGGGGAGGGTGAGGCAAGGAGGCGGGAAAAAAGACCCCCCCCACCCCGGTGAAAACGGGGGGGGGCGGAAGGGGGGGGGGGGGGGGGGAGCCATTGCCCATTGGGCATGGGACTCTAGTCTTGGTTCTTATTCCCAACCAGGACTA
>Ga0182004_10005035_pt1 | contig 10731 bp, 9 predicted proteins | sample Sormic07211540_1_FD_120479 | JGI IMG/M metagenome (GOLD analysis project Ga0182004, IMG submission 120479) | Endophyte microbial communities from Sorghum bicolor roots, Mead, Nebraska, USA - 072115-40_1 MetaG | ecosystem: Host-associated > Plants > Roots > Unclassified | place: USA: Nebraska...
CGTTTTTATTTGACAAACATTGTCCAATCACGGAGTAACTAGGCTCAAAAGATTCATCTCACAAATTACAGGTAAACTGTGCAGTTAGTTTTTATTTTCGTCTATATTTAATGCTCCATGTATACGACCAAAGATTCGATGTGACGGGGAAAATTGAAAATTTTTGCGAACTAAACAAGGCCTAAGAGATAATAATAAAAAATGTGAATCCTCATATGCTCCATGGTTCTAGCTTCATCCAATTGTGCAAGTGACATGCTAATGTGCTCCATTGTGATTTTATTATCTTCAGCACTAAATTTGTAAAACTTAGACACTTTTCAACCATAAAAAGCTTTAATGTAATCAAAATATGAAGGATATCTTTTTGGAATAGGTATTCCCAACCGTTTCAAAATATACACCCAACATTTCCTCTAGCAACATGCAAATCTTCCTTAAATCGCTTAGAGCTTCATCCCATGGAGCCAGATTGCTGATTTGTGAAAAGTACTCACATACTATTAGCTTATAACTCTAGCTTTAATGGAGTCTTAGGAGGGTTTGGCAATGCCATATTATGAGCAAAAGATACATGCATTGTTGTTGTATTGGTATCTACTCGTGTGGTGGAAACCGACGACTGCGTGAAAGTACCCATCAGTAAGATAGTAGTAAACCCCCTAAGTTGGCTTATTATTTTCGGTCGCTAAATTGGATATTTTTTGTTGGCTAGGTGATACATAACTCATTTGTTTCTCGAAAAGCCAAACATCTCAAAGAAAAACTAAGAATTTTAGTTTCTTTGCTAAGATTTTCGTGCATAACGGTGTCTTAGGAAGTTTTTTGCTTCATCGAAATTCATCTTAGCATTCATCATGTGGAATACTAGATCTAAGGGTGATTGATCAATCTTTACCTCAGATGAAAAGCTTCAAAGCTAGCTCTTTTGATCTTCTTGAGAACTCCTTGCCGATCCACCTCGAACACATGCTAGAGCATACTAGATCAGTAGTAGCTTGGGCCATCGCTCTCTCTCTCTAGCATCGAACCACCTCAGGAAGCTAATGGGCCGAAGGCTTTTACGTTGTGCTTGGAATTGCTCAATTTGTAGGGTCATCCTTCGTACCGTTGGCCATCATAGTAGTTGTGCTTGGAATTGCTCAATTTGTAGGGTCATCCTTCGTACCGTCGGCCATCTTAGGAGATTGATTTGCTTTCTTCTCTAGTGAAGTCATCGAAAAGTGTGTTGATACGAGTTTTGGTCACATACTAGAAGGGCTAGATCACACGAGTTGCACACATTTGATACATGCAGCGATGTAGGACTAAATGGTAAGGCCGATTTGGCGCTCGTTCTTTGGCCGAAATATTCGTGAACGCTTCTCGGAAAGACCTGTGAGGGGAGACATACAACAAGGTCACCTAAAATGCCAGCAAATCTGGTCAAGAGAAGTGCTAGATGACAAAGAAGTTTGAAAAGCTTTAGGTAAAAGATAAAAAGTAAAGTATATAAGTTTTTTTTTGTTGATTGTCTAAATCGATTCGTCAATTGGCCATGACTTTCTCATATAAATAGAGGGTGTTGTCTTATATCAGTAAGAAACTTATTCCTATGTAACTTACAGGTTTTCCACAAGATCAGATGAGTTATGAAAGAAAAATCATGATTTATATCTCAGGCAGCCAAAATCGGCTGCTAAAACTAGCCCAGTCAAATGATTTTGATTCATAGTCTAAAACATTCATCGAGATTCTGAATCCGAAAAAAATTAATAAAAAATTTGAATATTTACCAAACACACTCTTAATGAGAGCATCTCCAAGGGCCTCTCTAAATCAGTTTTGCATTTGAGGTTATTTGCAAAGTCTCAAAACAAAATGCAAAGCCTAAAAAGATGCATATTCCAAGTGCCTTTGCAAAACTCACTTGGCATACTCTATTTTGCCAAACCCAGAGTCCTCTGCATAAATGCCAAGTTGGGAGGAAGATTTGTAAAGTTTGCACAAATACAAAACTCATTTGCAAAACCATTGAAGCCCCCTTTTTGTGGTTTTTTGTAAATTACCAAATACAAAACTGATTTGGAGAGGCCCTTGGAGATGCTCCGAGACTTAGAAAATTTAGCTAAAAAACCGTTTTCTAGTTAGCTACCGCAAAGTTTTGTTTGCTTTCTCGCGGGCGTTTTGCTCTACAATGGCTCTTCGTGTTGGCCCAGAGTGTTTCCTGTTTCGGCATAGCCCATACAATGGCCAATCTGCGCTCTGGAACGTCGTTGCTGGGCTGGCTACAGTACGGGTGCGGTGCGGGGATTCTTCCGATGGCGATGGTTGGAACAACGCCAAAGCAGACGTGGCACGAGACGGGCGCTAGGCACTACGCTTCGTTCGTTCACGCAATCGTCTCGCCGACTGGTGGCCGGCGATACTGCCGTGACGACGTCCTCAGGAAGGCAACAAGCCAACTAGCCAAGGAGGAGGGAAACAAACACACCAACCCCTCCCCCGTACGCCCACCACTCGTTCCAAGTTCCAACACATCCCAAACTGCACACGGCTCTCCGCTGCCCACTGGCCCCGCGGCCCGCCCTCCATGCCGTCGGCTTCCCTCCGCCTCGCCGTCGTCGGCGCGGGCGCGGCGGGCCTGGTGGCGGCCCGCGAGCTACGCCGCGAGGGGCATGCGCCCGTCGTCTTCGAGCGCGCCGCCGCCGTCGGGGGAACCTGGCTCTACACGCCGCCCGCCACGTCCTCCGACCCGCTCGGCGCCGCGGCGACGCACTCCAGCCTCTACGCGTCGCTCCGCACCAACCTGCCACGCGAGACCATGGGCTTCCTCGACTTCCCCTTCGCCGCTGGCGCCGCGGCCGCGGGCTCCCCCCGAGACCCCCGCAGGTTCCCGGGGCACGAGGAGGTGCTCCGCTACTTGGAGGCGTTCGCGCGGCGGTTCGATCTGCTCCGGCTCGTCCGCTTCGAGACGGAGGTGCTCAGTGTGAGGCGGGAGGACGGCGGCGGCGGGAGGTGGGCGGTGACGTCGAGGAAGCTCGGGGAGAAAGGGAGCGGCCAGGAGGAGTTCTACGACGCCGTCGTGGTTTGCAATGGTCACTACACGGAGCCACGCATCGCCGTCATTCCCGGTAATTTCGGCACTACGCAATCTATCTGTGATCGCGTTAATTGGAGCTACTTAAGCACGGATAGGTTCTGGAATAAAGTGCCTGACCTGTAACTCCACGGCTCTCTCTTCCTGTGCGTGCTTGCAATGTTTGGACAATTTACAGCCATTGCAAATTCCAGATGCTCTTTACCTTCAGTGATCAATTCTTACACTTTCAAACTTCGGCAGGGGTCGATGCTTGGCCAGGAAAGCAAATGCATAGCCACAATTACCGTGTGCCGGAGCCATTCCTTGATCAAGTGTGTTTCCTCCCAGTGATGTATGCTCCCATTATGCATTCCCATGGTTAACGAAGACTATATGTTGTAAACGATAGGTAGTGATCGTAATTGGGGCCTCGGCAAGTGCATTTGACATTTCTCGAGACATCGCAAGCATGGCGGAAGAGGTCCATATTGCTGATAGATCAGCACCAGCTTCCACCTGTAAGAAGGAGCCTGGCTATGATAATCTGTGGCTTCATTCCATGGTAAACTATCTTTTATCCTGGTGAATCAAGATATGATAGCTTTTATCTACCGGAGGAGCTGCCACAGTATTATAGTATCGTGGCAAATCTAATGCTGGGGGGGCTGCAGATTGACCATGCGCAGGAGGATGGCACTGTGGTGTTCCAGGATGGCAGCTCAATCAAAGCTGATGTCATCATGCACTGCACTGGGTATAGCGATTTGCAGTATCACTGCCATCCCATTTCCTACAAAAACATGACATTTTGTGCTAATTTGCCTTAATACCTTAATCTGATAATGTGCTTCTTGCATTTGTATGTTGCCTAGCTACCTGTATGACTTTCCATTCCTTGGAGATGACAGCACTATCACTGTGGATGACAACCGTGTCGATCCACTATACAAGCATATTTTCCCACCCGAAGTGGCACCTCATCTGTCCTTCATCGGATTGCCTTGGAAGGTCAGTTTTGCTGCAAATTGCTGCCCCAGTTGAGATGCACCTGTAACTTACCCTGTGAAGCTCTAAGATCTTAAACATTCCAACAACCCCTGTTCTTTCCAGGTTATTCCCTTTCCACTTTTTGAACTCCAAAGTAAGTGGGTTGCTAGAGTTCTATCAGGACGGGTCAAACTTCCATCTAAAGACAAGATGATGGAAGATGTGAAAGCTTTCTATTTGAAACTAGAAGCACTTGGATGGCCTAAGAGATACACACATAACTTTTCAAACCATCAGGTAGCCTAGAGATGTCTGTCAATACTTAGTTAAGCTTTGTTACCTGACCACAATCGTTTTGTATTAAGATTTCACTGTTGATACATTTGAATATATATGCATATCTTTATGTGCAGTTTGAGTATGATGATTGGCTCGCTGAGCAATGTGGCTATCCACCAATCGAAGAATGGAGGAAACAGATGTATGCTGTTAATGCAATGAACAAGGCAGCTCGTCCTGAGAGCTACCGTGATGAATGGGATGACGAGCATCTGGTGGCCGAAGCAAATGAATACTTCAAGAAATTCTTGTAAAATCTTACTATTCTCATCCCATGTTTTTTTGACATGCCTGGGGCCGATCTCAACTGCAATATGCATAATCATTTAATAAGTTAAGTGATGTGGATTGGCCACACTTCTGGGTTAGCATTTCATTGATCATTCGATCGATGTGTGTATCAGAGAGCAAACAATCTTGTAGTAAACTGTGGATTGGTCATCAACAAACAACATAAGCAAAAAAAAAAAAAAAAGGTTACAAAAAGAAAACAAAATAAGTTTTGCACCAGCCGGGAATCGAACCCGGGTCTGTACCGTGGCAGGGTACTATTCTACCACTAGACCACTGGTGCTTTTGTGTCTTTCCTTTATATTATTAATAATAATCATGTAATTATCATTATCTCTACTTAGCTGCCTATAACTTTTATAAAACTAAACCCCACTAGATGAATTCTCTCTTCATGCAAGGTGTCCACATCATTCTCCACTAAGTGATCCACTGAGTATTTTATCTCTTCATGCAATATGTCTACATCATTCTCCACTAAGTCCATGTCATTCCATATTAATTATAAAAAATAAACATGTCATCTATATCATGTGAAATACTTTAAATCTTTAATATTCACATACAAGTCATGTACATACATTATTTGTTTCATTACCAATTAATTCCTCTATAATGTAACCAAATATTAGTTTTTATTTTATTAGCTTAGTAATTTTTTACTAGATCTAATACATAAAATACATGCAAGTCAAATTCATATGTGTATATACATAATAGACTAAATACCGCATAGTAGTGCTATGTGTATAATGATTTATTGTTAAGAAAATCCCGCAGCAACGCGCGGAGAATTCATCTAGTTCAACTAAATCATGTGCCAATTAAGCTCTGATGCGCCAATAACAAAGTCATCAGCTGTACAATTAAGTGAACACAGAGCACGCGCACAATGGCAATGCCATCTATCATCATCTCAACATTATTTGCAACGACAGAACTGGACTCTTTCATTCTGTAAAAGGTGAATATGTGTTTCCTGATGCTGGATGTTTCATTTTATTTCGTTCTTGCCATTCATGGTTCAAAAATGATTTCATTTCATGGCTCCTTTGGGTGAATCGAGGTATAGACTGTACAAAATGCCATTCATCAGAGGAAGACAGCAACTTTGCTCCATACTAACTCAGGCCTTATTCAGTTCCCAAAATTTTCGGTACTGTAGCACTTTCATTTTTATTTGATCAATATTATCCAATTATGGACTAACTAAGTTCAAAAGATTCATCTCATGGTTTACATGCAAACTGTGCAATTAGTTTTGGTTTTTATCTATATTTAATGCTCTATACATGTGTCGCAAGATTCGATGTGATGGAGAATCTTGAAATTTTTTGGAAACTAAACAAGGCCTCATAGAACTAGTACAAATTACAGGGAACACAAATCTCATTTCTCCAATACAACAGCAACATGTACACACTCTGTTTCATTCTTGGACCTGGAACACAGCATCATCATAATAATGTCCTGATGCAGTGCAGCCGAAGAGGATGTTCCTGATCCTATATGTCGACGCTATCCTCCTCTTGCGCGTAAATCCTCTCCGGCAGTCCGTCCTCCAGTGCACGCGTCCGCCTCCGGATCCTCTGCAGCACGCCATCCACGGCGAGGTCGACGGCGTCCTTCACGGCCTCCCTCAGCTCAGGCGTGCTCCCGTGCCGCCGGTACACCACCCTCGGCGCCATCTCCAGCACGCGCCGCCGCATCCTCCGCACCTCTTCCTCCGGCACGGCCTCCAGCGCCTCGACGATTCGGACGCCGCCGAACACCACGGCCTCCTTGGGTATGTGCACCGAGAACTCGTCGTACCGCACTGGGGGCAGGTGCCACCCGTACTGCCTCCGCGCCGCGAGGTCCTCGAAGAACACGGGCACGCACCCGGCGAGGATGGCGTCGAACGTGGAGCGCCGCGTCGGCGTGTCCCCCGGCGGCTGCAGGCAGAACTTGGACCGCAGCATGGGGCGCATGTACCGGACCGGGTCGTGCGCGCATTTGCCGCCGGAGCAGTCGACGACGACGCACGCGTCGGTGCGGTTGGCGCACTCGGAGAGGATGGAGCCCCGGATGTTGGGCCGGGACGGGCGGGAGGCGCCGCCCGCGAAGAGCATCAGCGTGGCGCGACGCGAACGGCGCGCGCGGGCGAGCCAGGCGCGGAGGTGGCCGAGGGAGGACGGGTGGAAGGACGTCGGGTGCGGGATCGCGTGCTCCTGCCACGGCCACGTGCGGGACTCCAGGGTCAGGAACGTGAAGTTGGCCAGCTCCGGCAGCCGCAGCAGCGACGTCGAGCCCCATAGCCTCGGCTCCACGCTCGGCGACTGCGCGTAGTCCCACGCGGACCCCGCGACCACCAGGAAATGGTCATGCCCGTGCCGGCGAGACAGGATCCGTGCCTGGTCCCGCGACAGGAACTCCGCCAGCGCCACGCCGTGCCGCGCGGATTCGTCGAGCAGGCCCGGATCGAGCACGTACGGCAGGGCGTCGAGAGCCGCGTAGTAGGGCAGGAACACGGCGTCGGCGTCGGCCGGGTCGTCGGCGAGGCAGTCCCGCTCCAGGATGCGGCGGTGGAAGAAGGCCTCCAGAAGCCGCGCGTCGGTGCGGTACCAAGACCGGCTGCGTGGGTGAGTGCGAGGCCCGAGCCCGTGGTTGGCGAGCGACTCGCAGGGCGGGGTCGAGGTGGCCGCCGCGGACGGGTCGGCGAGCGGGAAGGCGTCGGCCCCGCAGTGGCGGAGGAGGTCGGTGTTGAAGCGCGGAGGCAGGCTGCGGATGTGGATCCGCCGGCCTACGCATGGGTCCGGCCCGTCGGTGCCGGCGGCGACGCTGAGGAGGGGGAGGAAGATGAAGAGGGGATTAACCATTTTTGGATTCGGACCGACAGGGGGATTGAAGAGAGAGAATTACGGAATGAAACCAAGTTTGTGGATCGATGGCGTAGATTTCACCATAGGCCTTTCGCTAGAGGCTTTGCAAATCTTAGCCCAAGTCCATGTGGCTAAGGGCATGTTTGGTTGCTCCTGTTTTTCTTTTTCTTTTTAACACCCATCACATGGAATATTTAGACACATGCATGAAGTACTATAAATAAACTATTTTTTAAATTAAAAATACAGCTAGAGAGTAATTTACAAGATAAATCTTTTAAGTCTAATTAATCTATAATTGGACATTAATTATCAAATAAAACGAAAGAGCTAAACTTTAACACCTCTAACCAAACAACCCCTTACCATGGACACCGTTGTTGTTTAACATGTTCTACATACAGTCATGTCGATTGCCTTAATGTTGAAAAAAATTATGGTGGTTGCATCTCATGTTTTTTGTTGTGAAAAGCTTTTTAAAATGCAATTAGACATTGATTGACTAGAATGCTTTAGGATATTTGTTCATTTTCAAGAGCTCAATCCAATTTCAGAAGCATCTACAAATATTTTCATGAGTTCTACATATCTTATTTGGTTTTATGTGTCCCAATCTATATCTAGATTTTTCCTCGAAATTATTAGAAGCTTAGAAATATTTTTTAAGGTTTAGAATTCCTTTTCATGCGTTTATCAAAACTTTTAATTGAAAAGATAAATCTATCTTGGAAACTATTTCTAACTAAGACAGTGAGGTAATTAAACAATTTTGAGAGTTAATTGAGGACTTTGTCCCATTTTGAAGTTTGAGAAGATGAACTTGACTATAGTTCAACTAGAAGAACATTTTTCAATCGGTCTTCAAGGTTTGTTGTTTTTAAATAAACAGGTACCTCCAAAAATGATTTTTCAAGGGTAATCCCTAGAAATGGGTCGGTAGGGTGGTAGGGACGGATAAAATCTACGGTGTAGTGTTGGTTTTAAAACCCACAGCTGAAACCAGCTTTTGACCGACCCATTGTTTCTGCATAGCCCCTACTTAATTGAAGCACCAGGGTTCTTACAGATTTGTATGTCAAGCATGCACATTTTATCGTTCGCGTGATGGATGCATTAGGCATTTAGGCTAGAATGACGACCCACCGAGCTCTGAACCAGTCTGAGCCCGCACGGAGAACGCTAATTCATTCATTCACAGATCAACAATCATCAGCACATCATGATCCTAGCTGCCATGCCCCTTGACATGGGACGATCCAATGATAAGCTTGGGCCAACCAAAAGCTATCACATACGCATGATCACGAGTCAATTCCTAACTCCACCTCGCCTCACCATCGCACACCCTCTCCCGGCCTACCAAATAATCCAACCACACCACCACTGCACAATGACCAGCCCTGCTCTTGTACTCTTGCACAAATCTAAACCCTTAAAAGTAGCACAGACACATCAACCATTGCTAGAAACTGTGTGAGCTTCCCTGCACATCGTATGCATTCCAAATCATAATGGCATCCTCCCATTCCCATGAACCCAGCTCTAGCTCAAAGAACCCTGCCATGCAACCAAGTTCGTCACCGCTGTCAGAGCCTGGATTTTCAGGCACTTCTCCAGTTCCAGTCTGGCCGGCGGCCCGCAGTCCTTCCATACAGTTCGTGTCCAACGTTGTTGTTGGCGACGGCGACGCGGTGGCAGCGTCCCTGAGCGCCTGCCCGTCGTCGACGAGTTCTGGGAGTTCATCGGACATTGAGATCCAGGTGCTCTTCCAGGGGAACGACGACTACTACGTCTACGACGATGACTACTCCACGACGACGACGACGTCGCCGGCGGCCGTGTGGTCGCGCAGCACGTCTTTCCATGCGTGCAGCGACGACGGTGAGCTGGATGTGGAAGCCGCCGGGAGGTCAAGGCTGCTGCGAGCGCAGTCGCTGAGGTCGATGGAGGAGTTCATCGAGCGCGACAGCACGGGGGAGCTGAGGTGGAGTGCTTTGGAGGGAGGAGTGCTTCATCATTTCGCGTCGAGGTCGCGGAGGAGTAACGCTGGTTAGTTCTTTTGACCGCGCAGGACAGCTTTTTTTTAAGTTCGTATTCTATTTGCTTTCCCTCCCTTTTTTTTGTTTCTTTAGACTTTTTTTACACATAAAAAAAGAAAATGAGATACTCACTCCATCCATGAATACATGTATTATTATAGAAATTTTAAGACAAATTAATACAATAAATACTATGATATCCATATAAGAATATCTCCAACAGCTTACCCAAAACATGATACAAACACAAGAGTCTGTTTGGTTGTATGCCTAACTCTCAATCAGGCTCTAGCAAGTCACCTCTTAGCTGTTTGGTTACCTGTTTTAGTCTCTAGCTCGGCCCAGATTAGCCACTTTGAAGGCTCTCTCCTGGCTCTAGAAGAACGCAAGGACTGGGCCACTTTGAAGGCTCTCTCCTGGCTCTAGAAGAACGCAGGGAGTGGCCATTTTTTACTGACCAAGCTTGGCTGAGCTCTTGTCCCTATTCCGCTCACGTCCCTCGCAGTCACCCGTGCACCATCCCCGCCGGTGTTCCTCTGGAGTATGGACCACTCGCCTGCGCATCACCTCGTGCTCTCCACAACAACACTCGGTCCGCTTGATTGGAGCATGGTCTGTCTGCTCACCTGTCCCCGCCTAGCTATGAGCAGGGTAATGGATAAGGCCAGGCAACGGTCTTTGCTTTCTTTTTTTTCATCAAAAGAATATGAGGCCCACTTAAACCCAAACCTTAACCCAACACAATAGCGCTAATTTCTTGATCCTTAACCCACCGGTACTGCTAGCGCCCGAACGTCCGATCCGGGCGCTACTGTCCGGACGCTGATTCTTTATACACGCTCCACCCACCCTCCGCATGGATAGGAAAAAAACGGTACTGCTAGCGCCCGGACGTCCGATCCGGGCGCTACAGACGCTGATTCTTTATACACGCCTCCACCCACCCTCCGCATGGATAGGAAAAAAAAAGTAGAGATGCAAATCCGATCTTGTCCGCCTCTATACGAAGAAGAAAGGAAGCAAACCCTTTCCCCCGCTCACTATGACGAGGATACGCCCCTGCACCCCCCCCCCCCCCCCCCCCCCCCCCCCCCCCCCCCCCCCCCCCCCTCCCCCCCCCCCCCCCCCCCCCCCCCCCCCACCCCCCCCCCCC
>Ga0182004_10005036_pt1 | contig 10731 bp, 2 predicted proteins | sample Sormic07211540_1_FD_120479 | JGI IMG/M metagenome (GOLD analysis project Ga0182004, IMG submission 120479) | Endophyte microbial communities from Sorghum bicolor roots, Mead, Nebraska, USA - 072115-40_1 MetaG | ecosystem: Host-associated > Plants > Roots > Unclassified | place: USA: Nebraska...
TATATATGGCTAGGAGGGATAACCAAACTAATAAAAGATGGCCTCTTGGGCTATATACATTCAAGTGTTAATGCAGACATTGGATTATTTTACTTTATCTAAAAAAAATAAAAGCCAGCATCTTTTTACATATTGTACAAAAAAAAGAATGTTTGATTAGAACTTTAAGCGTGAACTTCACAAATGTGACATGATTCATGTATTTGCTAGACATTACTTAGAAATTCCTTAAATCTCATGCTAAAGGTGGATATTGACATCTTCAGCATGACAGGCATTGATAATGATGAATTTGCCATGCAAAATGAAACATGACAGAACAAGAAGGGGATATTGTTTACCAGTTATAACTCTGACTGTTTCACTGGTCGCATACTCCTGGATAGTGTGATTATTGAACAGAAGTTTGACAAACATTGCTGCCTGAACAGAAGTGTCAGGATTGCTTGAACTGATAAGATCCAGCAGGACCTGGACACCACCGGATTCTGCAACTGCTCTCTTATTTGCTCGGCTGTACATGACTAGATTCTGTAAGGCACAAATTGCTACCACTTTCATCTCTTCAGTTGGTTGGTCTTCAAGAAGATTGACTAGAGCACGGCATGCTGCAACAGCATCAGTAGAACGAGCCAGACCTTCATTTTGGAAAAGATCTCCAAGAGCAAGAGCAGCAAGCAATCTTCCCTGTTGAGATTGTGTCTGTGGATCCAGAAGGTACATGGACAATGGTGCAATAGCATTTTTAGCAGCCTTTGCCTCCCTTATTCTTACATTGTTCAGCAATGCCTCGATTAGTCTGGCAGCAGTTTCCTCACACTGATGACTCCTCAAGAGATCAAGCAATGCTTCCACAGCACCACTTTCAGCCATTGCTTCTGCACTTGTTGAGTCATCACTCTCCAATACAAGAAGGGCATTCAAAGCACCGACAACAGTGCTTTCAGTTCCTGACCTGAGCAATTGCACTAGTACTGCAACAGGTACCTCAAGGAAAAACTCTGTACTGTACTGTAGAATGCTAGACAATACAGATGCTGCAGATTCCCACACAACATGAGGCAAAGGCGGGTCAGATTGCAACAACACTTTGGACAACTCAAAAACACCACCCTCCTTTGCAATTGTATTTGGCCAAGCTATTGCAAGGTTAGCAAGAGCTTTTATAGCTCTCTGCTGTAAATTTGGCAAACCTGAAGAAAGAACTTGAATAAGAGGAGTAATCGCCTGCTCTGTTGTTGTATCCTTTTGGAGGTGGTCTTCTAGAAGAAGATGTGATAGGAGTTCTGCTGCTAATTGCTGCACAGCTGGTGGAGATGAATTCAGTAAGGTTATCACTGGCTCAATAGTTTGGCGTGGTGTCAAGTTATAATCAGCACGGCATTCAGGATGCTCCAAAATATTCACAAGAACCTGCAATGTGCTATACTGCCCTTCAGGACCCATGTCCGCCTTAGAAAGCAAAGAGAAAAGAGGTTGTACTACTTTGGCTGCAGATGGACCTTTTGCTATGGTAGCATTGTTTGTCAATATTCGAAGCATTTCTGACAATGCAATGCAAAGAAAATCTGGAGCGTCATGGAGAATATCAAGAATGCTCTCAATTACACCAGCCTTGACCATTTCCAATTTGCAAGCTGGTCTGTCCTTTCCAAGTTTCACCAAAGCTCTAGCAACTGCCTCATGAAGCATGTAGTTTTTGCCATACAAAAGCCCGACAAGAGGAATAACAGCCCCATGTGCTGCCACTAATTCTGCCAGTTGCTCATCATCTAGAAGCCTATCCAATGCACGAACCACAGAAAGCTGGGCAGGGTTAGCTTCACTAACCAGTAAACCAACCAGGGGTTCCACACAACGAGCTGCCGCCATTGTGGAACGGATCCTTGTATTGGTAAATAGAACACAGCATAGTTCTGCAGCATCTCCTTTCAACTCCACTGAACAGTCAGAAGAAAGAATCCGGCACATAACATCTACAGCATTCATCTCAACATCCGCAACCGCAAGTGCTCTTGAAGGATTGTCAGAAAGCAGCCTAACAAGGGCTGATATAGCTGCATGCTGCTCCCTCTCCATGCCAGTACTCAGAATCTCCACAAGCGGTTGAATAGCTTGCCTAGCTGACTCACTGTTCCTCACATGGTCAGCAAAAAACAAACTCTCTAATGCCTTTGCAGCACTGTAACGTGAATTCCTTCCTCCTAGACGTAGGACTGCCACAAGTTGGTTAACAACACCAAGTGCTGATTCATGGTGCCTTATTTCTGGACTACTGAAAAGAATGCCCAGCAATTCAGTTGTAGCTTCTTCTGTTGCATCTTGTGGGCTAAGAGATAAGTATTTGGTAAGTGCTTCTAGGATTCCAGCTTCAGCCATTAGCTGCATGTTTGGGGGGCAATCTACAGCTAACTGGGTCAGAAGACCCAAGGCCAAGAAAGGAGCACCAGGTCTCTCAGGAATGGGTTTAAGTAGATCAACAAGAAGAGGAATAGATTTTCTAGAAGTTGCACCAACCCTGATATCATCAACTCTGAATAGCCTCTCTAATGCAATTTGATCAGGGTTAGGCACCAACATGAATTCCTCTGATAATTCCAAAAGATCAGCTATATCCACATCAGCACATCCAAGCAAAGATATAAGTCCAATGGCTGCACCAGAATTAGCAACAGCCAGAAGAGTTCCTCTGCTACCATTGCAGACCAGACTTGACAAAGCTTGTGCAGCAAAGTACCTGTATGCTGGCTCATCTGACCTTAACAAGTTTGAGAGCACAGGAATGGAATGCAATGCTGAGTTTGATCGAATTATCTCTCTTTCTTGGAATAGCAAAGCAAGAAGCAAGGAACAGACCCATGAGGTGCTATCTTCTTCACCCTGGCAAGAGCATGAACATACGTTAAGGTCAGCAACAGGCCTGTGGCAATTTGAAAAAACTTAACAAGGTACATGCAGCAAGACGATAAATAGCAGGTAAGCCCAAAAAAATTTTGACACGAGCAAGAATGAGTTCCAACAGGAGAGCCGTATCATTGCATTAAGGAGATAACAAATTACAAGAATGAGTTCCGACAGGAGAGCCGTATCAGTGCACACCCACCCACGCATGCACGCACACGCACGCCCGCCCGCTACGCTCACACAAACACAAACCCAAGCCAACAAACACCATCATCTTATTATCTATTAGCGACCTCTAGATGGAATATAAAGATTTTAGGCAATTCCAATGCAAACCTGTAATTAAAAAACAGATGCCTAATGGCCTAAGTACAAATGCCAAATAAGTGACCAGCACTTTTCAAAAAATATAAAAAAGGTGCCACACTAGGACATTGTATCCAACCATTTAGACAAAAAGAATGTAAAAAGAAATCCAAATTTACTTTTGGTGATGTCTCATTTTGATGTGTTTGTACAAAGAAGACGCACTGCCTTACAGTATGAATAATAAACCCCAAACAGAACTTCAATAGGATATATGGATGTTATTGAAGTACTAAACATATTTATATGTCATGACTCATGAGTCTCAAAGCAGTACTCTAGTAACTAAGATTGACAAGCATGGTAGCTATCAATGTAACAAGGAACAGAAATAGAAGCGTAATGATTGAACCAACTTACATAATACTCCCTCCAATTCCAAATGTTAGGTTGTTTTTAGGATTGTATTCAGTCAAACTTCTTTAATTTGAGCCATCAATATAAGAAAAATGCAAAAATTGATAAAAAACATGATTGATGTTACTCCATTCATCATAGAAAATGCTTTCACAATATATATATTGTACTACAGGCAAAAGTTGCATGTCAGAACGTCATCTTTCTGGGAGTTGGGAGTATATATTTTTTTTATCAAAATTGCAAATCAAAATGTCATTTTGAAGACTGCGTGGATGTTCTAAACAACCTAAACTTTGAATGAGAGAGAGTAACTCTTTAGCAATGATTATGCACAGACAATACCAATCTTTATGACTTCAACCAACAATAACCCCTCTCAAATTCTGTAGAGATTAGTTAGTGCAGTCCCATATTTCATGGTTAAGTATCCAAATTTAATACAGGGCTCCAAGAAAGACTGTTCCAGGATGCTATTTAAACTCTTTTATCTATATGCAGTTTGTTTTCATACTATAAAATTACTAAAACATAGGAGACACTAGCATTCACCTACCAACTAGCATTCGTCAAATGATGACAAAAGAAAAAGGTAATGGAAATAAGTAGAGCTTTCACATACCACATATTGGAATGCATTTTGTGAAATCTTCTCGGTGAGCATTTCAACTGCTCCCGCTTCTAGGAGTTCTGCTCTTGTTTTGCTGTCATGACGAGAAAAGACAGCAAGTAGCCATAGTGGAATCATGTTGCCTGAGATTACAGCAGTACGGCACACAGTTTCACCATCACTGTTGTTTTCTTTGGAGTGTCTGGAAATTCTAATATCTGATATGCTTTCACTGCTGACATTTTCAGCAGGCATGTTTGCCATATGGATCATACCAATTAAAGAATGAATTAGTTGAATATACAGACTTGCATCATTCAGAACCTCTATTTGCTTCTGGCAATTCTCTTTAGCAGCACAGACGAGAAGAGCACATCCACCAACCTTAACTTTAAGCATGTTGGAGCCAATGATGCGCCGTGTGATGGATGATATGCAACCTGGAGTTTCAGAAACCAGACCACCAACAACATCATGTTGGTCAGAACAGAGCCTTGACACAACTTCTATGGCTTTATCTTGTAAGGAAGCTGCAGCATCAGCAATACATGAAACAAGGGGAAGTATCGTGTGGGGGTTTTCTGCAAGAACTGCCCAGGGAGCCTTGGTGTGCCCACTTGACGCCTTTGATCGCGATAACAGCACCAAAGCATCAAGAACTTCTGATGTTGCAGCAGCTTCACCATTGGCAGCTTCCAAGAGCCCAGCTAGAGCAAGGACAGACCCAGAGCGGTTAATAGTATCTGAAAGTGGCTGATTAATAGTTCGGCACTGTAAAAGACGAGCTATTGCTGCGGCTGCATGAGTTCTTCCATCAATAGTTCCTTCTCTTAGCACACGTGTTACACGGAAGAGAATTTCTTCAAAAGACACCTGGAGGGATAATTCCTGATCAAGGAAAAGATTTGCCAAAGCTCTAGTTGCTTGTTCTGCCACTTCAATAACTGAAGAATTTGCAAGTGAGACAAGTGGGGTTAAGGCATCACGGCCAATTGCAGCAACCTCCTTATTTTGCTTAATTGAAAGAAAAACAGCAGCAAGGCAACATGAGGCCCCCATTAGTATTTTGTTAGACTGCATATCAAGCAGCTTCATGACCGACCAAAGTGTCTTCACTGCAATATGAGTTTCTCGCAGGTCCTTGCGGCAATGAAATAGACCAGCAAGAGCAGTTGCTGATGTAGCCTGAGTCTCTTCCTTGGGTGAGCTTAGAATTTTAATCATTGTCTCAACCGCATCATTTGCTGCACTTCCCTCATGTAGAATATCATTAACTGGTGCAACAGAAAGCAAGCTTTTCAAAGCATCCAGAACATAAACTTTTGACTCAGGTTGTTCACTTGTTAAGAGAGCAGATAACTGACTAATAGTCCCTGTATCTGATTTGTGGATGAGATGATTCAGTGTTTTAGAAGCTATCTCCTTGCCATTATCACTTCCATTTTTCAGAAGCCATAGTAAAGCAGGAACAGCATCAGCACTTTCAACACATGCTCTTATGTCTTCACTGTGATTGCATAAATTGCCAAGGATGGTTGCTGAATCTTCTTTAGCTTTGGGAGATCCAGTTTCCAAAATTTGAACAAGTGGAGGTATGCCACCAGCAGCAGTGATAGCCCATTTGCTCTCATCGTTCTCCTTTGAAAGGAGCGCAAGCAGAGCAACAGCACATTCCTGCTGCTGTTCTGACGAAAGACCAAGTAAAGAAATCAATAGCTGGACACCTTCACGGCCTTGCAGAGCTTGCCATAGGTCACAATCCTTCTTGCAGAGAGCAAAAAGTGATTTTGTGAGGTCCTCTTGCACCTCAGTAGCTGCCATGGTTATTAAACCAACAAGCAAGCGTTTTGCATCAGAATCTGCTAGTGTCTTGCAGAGAACAGGGTTACCATACAAGCTAGCCAAAGCTTCAATTATGCGCTCTTGCACAAGGAAGGGAACCTTAGGCTTAAACTGCTTCAACAGTGTCTTCTCAATGTCAACAGGATCAGAAGCACTGGTAGATTCCGCATTTGTGTCATATATCATCAAGGCTGAGGCCAAGGCACCAAGAGTATCTGCAATTTGTGCAGGTGAAGAACATGACTCGAGACTCTCACCAAGGCTTGAGATTACATAGGACAAACCACCAGATATATTTGCTAATGCACACATTGCATTCTCTTGCAATGCTTGAGCAGATTCACCTTGCATGAACTCTTTTGATGGAGCAATAGTAGCATTTATAAGAGCAGGAATACCATTAGAATTAGCTATCTGACGTCTGGCCTCTTTACTCTGTGCAGAAAGGAACTTGAGAGCCCCAGCAGCCTCAGCTCTAATAGAAGTTTCATTGCCAGGACCAAGTAACTTTAAGAGCTGCTTTGTTGTTTCTCCAGATAAAACTTTAGAACAAACAGAAGAGTCTTCCATCATCAAAGACCCAAGAAGATAGCAAGCATTTGCAAGGGTATTTGTTTGTCCAGAACTAACCAGCTTTATAAGTATATCAACTCCACCACATTGCACAGTTGCTGACCAAAACCCCTCTGTATTCTTTGATAAATTCTTCAGTGCTCCAGTTAGAAGGCCATCCACCAAACTCTCATTCTTGAGACTAATTTTAAGCTGCTCCCACAGTACAGGAACAACATTTTCCGTAGAGAAAATCTTTGATCCAACATGATCCCTTATCCCACCTTGTGAAACTGCATAGATGGTTTTGGCAGCTGCAGTTTGGCTTTCAGCTGACTTCGATCTGAGAAGAGCAAGCAATGGAGGGATGCAACCACCAAGTAAGACTTTCACCCTTAACTCCTCTTCCTTGCAAAGAGACCCAAGAACAGTGGCAGCCAGCATCTTAACTCCAGATGGTCCAGACCTAAGGAGAGATACAAGTATTGGAACAGCCTGTGAATGCGATCCAACAGCTCCGAATGCAGTATCACGAGTTTGAACAAGATCTAATAACTGCTTCAAAGAGCTCTCTTTCTCCTGTGATGATGAAGAACTCTGCCGTAGCTGCTCAATACACTGAGCAACGCTTGAAAGTGTCTCCTCATCCTCCACATTAACTCGGTTCCTGCCAATACATACAGAATTATAAGATTCAAAATTCTAGTGTTCTACAGTTACCAACAGCTCCAATGTGTTGCGTACTTGCATGAGCATAATTTTAGCTCAACATTCAAAACGAAAAAAAAGGTGACACTAAAAGATACACAATTGAGGTCTATTACTTGAAACGTGTTTTGGAAACAAACTCATAAAAGGGTTGAATGGTATAAATATTCATACACCTGTCCATTCCAAGACGATAATTATGCATATAATAGCAAATCCCATGTAGGTAATTATGCATATAACATATTTACTTCATGTGAACATTAATAATTTGGTTGTGGTTACTGGTTAGCAGAGGTAAACTTGTATTGAAACTAGAGCAACTGTACCATAAATTTTAGTTCTCTCTTTTTTAAAAAAAAATCATTAGTTGTTCCAACTAAAAAGAGAAGAGCCTGAGGCTTTGGTCTAAAAAAGAGAGAAGAGCCTCTAATGCTTCCCAATAGTGTTCTTAGTTGGCTATTAGTATCCTGTAACATCTGTTTCTAGACCCTATAGACATATAATCCCACCACTCTCTTTTCATTTTAGAATTTGGCAACTATTGTTTACAAGCTTTGGTCCAAAAAATAAACATGCATAAAATTATTAATCTGTGACATGAAAATTATACTAGCAGGATCCCACCAAAGAATATTCCAATGCCAGTGTTTTTTTACTCCCTTCCAAATTATATGTCGCTGACTTTTCTAGATATATAGTTTTTTATTATGTATCTAAACAAAGTGTATATGTAGATGCATAGCAAAAGCTAAGTACCTAGAAATGCCAAAACAACACATAATTTGAGAGGAGGGAGTATATGTTATGCTAAACCATAGAAGAAAAAATAAGGCTTTAGAACTTAAGTTTCTACTCCAAGCAGCACATTTTGATGATGAGTTGGAGCAAGTGTTGTAAGCAGGAGACAGTTCTTTCCGAAACAAAATTGTTTTCAAAGTCAGTTATGGATTCCTTAAGTGGACAGAAAGGAAACGCAAGTATTTAGGGTTTGTTACTTTGTTTTCCATTTGTTGGCCAACAATAAACAGAATTTTTCTGGATCACTCTTGAAGGTTCGCTGTGGCTGTATTGAATGATACGACTGAAGAGAAAGTTATAGAGGCTCATGACAAGTCAAACTGACATGTTAGAGTCTCATGTCTCTCTTGACTACTAAGAAGTAAGAAGCACAGCAAAACTTACTTGCCCATTTTCATGACTGACATAGGAGTCGGTGGCTCTGAGTCTTGAACTTTGTCCACATGCCTTTCCTGTTGATGATAGCAGAAGCATTTATTACCAAAAGCCCAAGGTGTGAATCATATAACTTCTTTAATGAATTCATATTCATCGCACAAAGCATTGGACAATAAATTACAAGTTCAAGGAAATGATAACACTTCAATGGTCAAATGAGAGTGCAATCTTAAAGGTATTCGAATAATGGAACAAATGCTTTATGAAATAGGTTGGTGCTGAGCTTAAAGGATGTGTTGTCAGATTAATCCCACGCAATTTTTTAATGGTAAACAAGATACAAAAGAACGAGCATCTTCTAAGTGTGATGAAGAGCAGCTCAATAGTCTGCCTCCTCAAAAACATGTGACCTAGGTGCATATTAAACTGCTATTCATGCCTTATAACCAAAAAAAAACTTGCCACACTACAGAAAAACTAAAAGTTGGAACTTATTTTATGGTCTCCAGATTTTTTTCCCCTGGTCAATTGGATGTCTGTTTCTGATTTATATGTTATCGCTTGCTTTTCCCCCAGGATTCTCCTGGATAATAATATCAAGCTGCTGAAATGACACATGATTTTTATATGCAAAAGGGGGACGCAAGGCAACAATGGTGGCACACAACAAGGAGAGAAAAAGGTCACGTTATCAACCAAACACACAAACCAAAATAAATATCCAATCTCATATTCAACAGATCAAGATGAGACACAGATGCAATTACGAAATGAGCAGTCAGTAAGCATTTTTCATGTGCTTCCATTTCATACAAGAAGCTACATTACATCAAAGTTAGTTTCCAATTGTTGCCCCATGGTCATAGATGCCAAAAGGAAACATACTGCAAACACATGATTTAACTTTCAGTTTTTAGCATTTTTGTTATGTGAAGAAAGCTCTAACATCTGTTCAGCCCATTTTCATCATTTAACATGTACACGACAACAGATGAATAGAATCATGTTCCTGTCTCTTATCGAAAACAGGGATGACACAAATGACATAACAGTTTCCTAGTTTCTCCAGCCCAGATATTGGAAACTACTCCGGTTATCAACCTTAGCTAAATGGACTTTATAAAAAAAATACAGCTCCATGAAAACTCCACTTCTTATAATTTCACACAAGGGGAGGACTTTTCTCCAGTGGACTGAATAGAGAACACTGATCTCGCTTTCAAAGAATATCCTACTGCAACACTATTCACAGCTACATCCAAAATGAACGAAACACCATGCAGACGAAGCAATATTTTTCAAGCGGCAGGAAAACAGAATTGCAGAGCTGGGGAACATAAGAAAGCGAGAGGCTGCCAAACGAGAAGCTCAGAGCCACTGAGTCGAAGATGAGACCAACCAGATCTCCGCTGCCATGGGCGCCGCCATTGGTTCCATTGAACCGCCACGCCAGTGCCGCCGCCATACTCAGATGCTAAACTCGTCGAGCAGAGCAGAGCAGATCAGAGTATCCACTTCGTCAGTGCCGAGAGTTCTCAACCTGAAACCCAGTCGAGAGCAAACAATTGGGGTCAGATCCACGATGAGCCACGATCCAATCAAATCAACCTCCACGCATCGATCGAACAACCACAAATTCGTTTCGGGCAGGAGCAATCAACCCAGATCTAGACACACGCATATGCTACCGCCACCGCTACGATCAAGCGAATCAGACACTCCCGAATTGCAAAACCATCAAACCAGCTCCCACGACTAGCTGCATTTAGCACTGGCGATTACCCAGCGACCTCCCTCCCTACCCGCGCAGGCAGCTGGATCACGAGCCGCCGCTACCAACCAACCACTCAGTCAGCCAGCCACCGAAAATCCAGAACCCAGACCAGCTGCACTGACGGAGTTCCACTGCCCGCCACGTCGCGACGCGCGGACCCAAACCCCTCCACCGACAAAAAAAAAACACACACCCAGAAAACTCGAGAAAAATCCGGGGAACTGAAACCAGTAAGAAAGAGATCGAGTGAGAGACCTCTCATGGAATCGCCGCCGCTCCGGGGAGTGGGCGCAGATCCAGCGGGGAGGGCGGCGCCCATACACAGACTGTTACTCTCCGGATTTTTCCCAGGCGATTTGGCCCGGTTTGGATCTGCTTCCCGGAACGGATGAGAAGCTGGACGCGCTTCCTTCCGCTTATTTTCGATAGGAAATGGGAA
>Ga0182004_10005037_pt1 | contig 10729 bp, 7 predicted proteins | sample Sormic07211540_1_FD_120479 | JGI IMG/M metagenome (GOLD analysis project Ga0182004, IMG submission 120479) | Endophyte microbial communities from Sorghum bicolor roots, Mead, Nebraska, USA - 072115-40_1 MetaG | ecosystem: Host-associated > Plants > Roots > Unclassified | place: USA: Nebraska...
CCGGACTGCTCGGTGGATAATGTGGGCCCTTACAGTTCCAGCCTATGAAACTCTTAAGCAGTTTTCGGCCCATTACCATTAGCAGAAACATTTGGCTCGACAGAATAGTAATATTGGGCAATTATTATTATTATTTTTTCTACCTTTGTTCCTATCCATGTCAAGATGTCATCTCTGACCGTGTGACGTTGCTCAAAGGAAAATATCTGACGGTGTGACGTGGGAAGTTAGGAACATAATGACGTCATCGATGAATAAGTTTAGTTAGTTTTGTTTTGTTACCTCAGGTTCTTTCTTTTGTTATTAGTTCTTGTATACTCTCTCGAGATGTCGTTGTGGAAATTGCTTGGTTAAATATTAAAATATAAATTATGAATAATTTTTAAATTGTTGAGTTTTAAAATGTAAAATTATATGAATAGATTTATCTTGGAATATATATTTTTAAAATATATATATTATTTTTAATAAATATTTTTATAGAAACAAGAAGTGAAGTTTATGTTTTGGACATCTTTTAGAAAATTGGAGGAAATATCTTTTTCGCAGCGTGCAGCAGTCATGGACTCATAGTCAATGGAGGAAATATCTTTTTAAAATAGAAGTTATTCTCACTTTCTCATAAGTTAACTTTTTTAACTTTATTTAATTATATATAAAAAATATTAATATTTATAATTTATAATTAGTATCATTAGATAGATAGATCGTCGAATATATTTTATAATAAATTTAATTAGAGATATAGATGTTTCAAGTATTTTTTATAAATTAAAGTTGAGCTACATATATCTTATAATATATGTTTTAGACCGAGGAGTACGATGGAATCGATCTCTTTGGAAGACTTTGAAAATTCCAAGTCTCCTTCGCCTTCCAGTCTTCCACTCTCAGGGCCCACGGATTTGGACAAAGCGAATATTGGGGAGCAACAGGGCCCACGTGATTTGCACCCTACTTGATTATCATTTACAGTACAGTGTATTGTATTAAGTTGTTTTTTTTTCCAAGCCAATAGTGTTTTTCTCTCACGATAAATCAGAAAACAGAATTTTCAACCATGACTTTTCAGACCAGCGAACAAGCTCTATATATATTACGGAGTATTGTGCAAATGCACCTCTTGTTTTTTATTCACTGTCACACCATTAGGTTTTATTCGGCTTGTTTGGTTCGTTGCGCGGTAAAGCCTAGCTCGCACGGAGCTGGCCAGATCAGCTTTTTGGCCAGGTTTGTGCATGCAACAAGATCTTATTTGGTTACTTAGGTCATTACAGCCAGGTCAACAACAGCTTTTGTTTGGTTCATCGTATCTACGTATCTCTATTTCACGTGTCGTGCACCGTTCAACGCTCGTTTACACGAGGTGAGTCATGTCTGGCAAAAACATCTAATTTCTGCGTTTCAGCAGAGCCTACATGAGGGCTAGTGTAGTTGTAGGCAACCAAACGCCTATGATTTGCCCTTGCCTTATCCATGCTCGTGCTCCCAAAACCAATGCAAGGTAGCAAATTGGCAATGGGATATTTTGATTTGCCTTCTCTCCACTTTTTTACATGGCGTCACACATATTTATATCTTTTTATAAAAATAGATCTTACTAGTCTAATTCTCTAATTCTCTAGTATCTCTTTAAACCACATCATCATCCACTTTTTCTATTGTCGTATACAAGTACCCACTCTCAAATAGTTTCAGTGGTGGGTGCAGTTATTTATACATAACCATACACGTATACTACTAGCATTATTCTCTCAAGTAACTTCTCTCTTTTTTTCAAAAACTGACTACTAATAATTAAGTGATATATAGATAACTTGATAAACTATACTAATAATAGATTTATATTTATACTTTATACTTACGACAACGCACGGGAATTCTCCTGACCGTACCCGTTTATTCGGGTGTTTAATTACTTTATAATCTGATAATTCAAATGAACAGGGCATTTATAATCGGAAAAAGTCTACATCACTCCTGAACTATGGGGTGACGGTTTTTGATGGTGGTTTTGCTACAGTAACCATTTATATATTCATTGCGTAGATCTACTCATGTTGAGTCCAACAAAATTAGATTTTCTATTTTATGATTTTTGTGTAATTTACTATGTTTTTTCAAAATTATATGAAAACAAATAGGAAAAAAAAAGGGTAAAATCAAAACCGCAGACCCTAAACCGTAGTTACTGTAGCAAACTATGGTTACTGTAGCAAAACTGCCGTCAAAAACCGCCTGGAGGGTGATTTGAACGGTTTTGGATAGTTTAGGGGGTAAATTAGACTGTTTCATAGTTCGGGGGTAAAGTAGACACCACCCCATAATTCAGAGGGTGATTCATAATTCAGAGGGTGATGTAGACTTTTTCCTTTATAATCTTGACTGGGTGCCACGCCGGAGTAGACTCGCGGCCAAGAGCGTGTGAGCTTCGACTTTTGGGCCTTGTTAGTTGGAACTCAAAATTTTTTGGATGTCAAATTAAATGTGTTTGTAGGATGTCGAACGGGTATTTGAATACTAATAAAAAATTAATTACATAACTCACCTGGAAACTGTAAGATGAATTTATTAAGCATAATTAATTTATCATTAGCACATGTAGGTTACTGTAACATTTAAAGTTAATTATGGACTAACTTGGTTTAAAAGATTCGTCTCGTGATTTCTAACAAAGTTGTGTAATTAGTTTATTTTTTTATCTATGTTTAATACTTCATACATGTGTCTAGAGAACTAAGGCCTTGTTTAGTTCCTAAAAACTACCAAAAATTTTTAAGATTCCCCGTCACATCGAATCTTACGACACATGTATTAAGCATTAAATATGGATAAAAATAAAAACTAATTATACAGTTTACCTGTAAATCGCGAGAAGAATCTTTTGATCCTAGTTAGTCTATGATTGGACAATATTTGCCACAAACAAACAAAAGTGTTACAGTACCCGAACCCAAAATTTTTTGCAAACTGAACAAGCCCTGAACAAGACCCAAAGTCGGAAGCTCAGGCGTCCAAGACTACAACGTGCAATATTCAAGAAAATCAAGGAAACATTCAATACACCTCTGTCGTCGTTGAAACCGGCTGCCACGCGAGAGCTTTTCCCCAACCGCTGTCGTGCGTCGCTAAGAGAGTTGTAGAGGAGAGAAAGGAGAAAAAGAGAAAGCAGTAAGTTTACGGTCAGGCATAAAAACCTAGAAACTTATGAGAGAGATAAGTGAATCATATATTAATAGTGAATAGTTAACTATTATATAGATGAGCTGGAAGAAGATCATAAAGAAACTTACAGCCAACAAATAGACTATATTATTAAACTTGCTCTAACTTGAAGCACTTAGCCAAGGATGTTGCTAGTGAGAAAATGTAGGTCCACTGTCTACGCCGACTGATATTTATTTATTATAAAAAGAAAAATATTGGTTCCTCCGTCCATAAAAGAATCAATTTCTAAAATCTATGTCAGTCAAATTTTTTTATATTTGACTAATTTTATAAAAAAAGGTAACAACATCTATGATATAAAATGTGTATCTTATAAAAAATATATTCTAGAATAAATTTAATGATACTAATTTGATACCATCAATCTTAACATTTGTTTTTAGAAATTTAATTAAAGTTTAAAACGTTTGACTTAGAACAAATCTAGTACGATCTTCTAGAAATATCTTTTTTTCACATAACTTTCTTATATAGTATTTATTTTTTCTTATTTATACTCCCTCTGTCCCTGAAAGCTTCAATTCTTAGAATCCGTGCCAGTCAAACTTGTTTAACTTTGACCAACTTTATAGAAAAGAGCATCAATATGTTTAACATAAAATGAGTATCTTATGAAAATATATTCAATGATAAATCTAATGGTATTAATTTGATACTATAAATTTTAGTATTTTTTTCTATAAATTTGGTCAAAGTATCAAAAATTTGACTTAGGATAACTCTAGAAATTGCAGCTTTCAAGGACGGAGGGAGTATATCTCATCTCACTAGTTATTTATATATTATCATTGATAAAATTGCTCCTAAATTATTTATTTAGGAACTATTAGAGACGCCCTAAATACACGTTCGTGAAAAGACAAAAATCGTGTAAGGAGAAGCTGGGACCGGCAGTCTAGAAGCAGCCCGATCTGGCCTAGAGCTACGTGCTGCTGATCAGGCTCGCGGGTAAATAACCATTTCTTTAACCAACTTGCTCCCTGTTCTGACTTCAGAGTTCAACCGTTCAGAGAGTGATTAATAAACGGAAGGGAAAAGTGAAAGTCAGATGGCTGGATGATTTGCCGACTTGCCACACAAGAGCTCCTCCTCCATTACCTCCGTGACTCCGTGTCTTCGTCTCGCTGTCTCTCTGTGTGTGTGTGGCCGTGTCTCCCCAGCATCACCAACTCTCCAGGCCTCCGCAGTCCTCACCCGCGAGGGAACGCGCCGCGCCGTGACGCCGCGGATTCTTGGGCGCCGGCATTGAGGCGGGAAGCGCGGCAGGCTGCATCAGGTGATTTGTCAGTTCTTGGTTCTTGGGGTCGGGTGCTCAGGATCTATGCTTCTGTAGTTCCCGTTCTTCGGGTTTCCTGCTTCTTGGGCTTCATGGCTCCCAAGACAAAGCAAGCTGCTTGCGCAGTTGCTGCCCCCGTCCCTCCTCCTCCTCCTTTTGGGGTCAAAAGACCCTCTTTTCTTGCGGCGTCGGCATCCGCCCTTTCGGGCTCTGCTGGGTCTGGCGACTTTCGTGAATGAGATTTCAGGTGATCTGTTGATCTGGATTGGTTGTCTCATTCGAGCGCCGTAGTTGATCTCTTTTTATTATAAATGTTTGAGGCAGAAAGAGAATCAGGATGCAATTAGTGGAGTCTGTACGGTTGGTTGCCCCTGCAAAAATGGACGTCAGGTGCTAACTGTCTGAAATTTCTTCACCAACTTTGATTTCATTGCCCTTGCGTGTGCAACCCTGTGGCACTGATTAGCTAAATTCTTGATCATTTTCGCCTTTGCAAATCTAGCTTCGGTGGGTTGGATCGAGGGAATACATTTTGATATCGGTAGATTGGTTACTTCTTCCACTTTCTTGTTTGATGTAGTACCTCTTTCATTTTGCATCCCAACGGAAGCGAAATGCCCTGTCTTTGTATAAAGGAGGAAAGTACCGTGCTTGTGCATGGCTGGTTCATGGATAAGAATGTTGTTAGTTCACTGTTTTGACTAAGAATTGTTAAATGTGGACTATCTAATTTAGTTTTATTTCACAATCAAGCACTAACATAAAGTGGAACTTCTTTCTTACTGTGATGAGAAAAACACAGAAAGTTCATGAAAATATGAACGTTTGGTGAAGATAAGAATGCAGTATTTCTTTTTCTTTCTTTCTTTCTTTTTTTGTAAAATCAAGTAGACTTTATCCATTTTCTCAGTGTAAAACTGGTGGCGTGCGAAGAATATGTCTGCTAGTTGTGCCAATGCTTACTTTCGTTGTTAAAGCTCATATAAACAAAGGTTGCTCTCTGTTTGTTTTTTCAAGTTACATCGACTTGGTTCTGTTTCATGTGATTTCAGGACTATATATTCCCTTACCCCACTAGACACATTTTATAATAGCTTGGCAAGTTGACCCTTTAACTCCAGAATAAACACTATTTGATTGAACAGTGCTAATAATGTGAGGTAGAGTCAAATCTGCACATGGGTGCATTTGGTCTCTTATTATATACTAAGTGTTTTTCACAGTGAATGTGTACCAGTAATTGGGTCTATCTATGATTATACAATAATGATCATGAGGGACCATGGGGTTGTTACATCGAGACTGATTAATTGTATGCTATCATCTCTGTTACTTTTCTTATGCCCCTCTGTCTATTTCTCAGGAGCTCAGAGGTGATTCATTTCTGGGGGCATCAACTATATTCAATTTTCAAAAGATGGTTTGCTGTTTTATGTGTGGGACAGGCATGAAACAAAATACTGAAAATGAAGGTGAGAATTTTTATATCATACATCTGAATTATAAACTCTTCTTTCTAGAAAAGAAAAACTCCTGATACATTTATATTTATGTTCTGGCTGTGCCAGGAGGAAGCAAGGTGAAGATTTTTTCCTATCATGAGATGAGGAAAGCTACACATGATTTTAGTAGGGCAAATAAGATCGGTGAGGGTGGTTTTGGCTCCGTTTTCAGGGTAACTTTCATAGTTGGCCACCTCAATTAGGTTTAATGTCTATTGTATCGAATTGTCTTACTTAAAATTTATTACTCCATTTGATCAGGGAAAGCTTAAAGATGGAACAATTGTTGCAGTGAAGGTCCTTTCTGCTAGTTCAAGGCAGGGTATCCGAGAGTTTGTAACTGAACTTACAGCAATTTCAGATATCGTACATGAAAACCTAATTACCTTGGTTGGTTGCTGTGCCGAAGGGTCTCATAGGATTCTTGTGTACAACTATATTGAGAACAATAGTCTTTCATATACACTTCTAGGTGACATGCTTACCAACTTCATTCCTCTAACAATTCAATTTTCTAGTAGCTATGTGATATGTGTGTACTCATATGGTATTGCAGGTTCAGGCCGGAGCAACATCCGGTTCAATTGGAGAGCTCGTGTCAAAATTGCTGTAGGTGTTGCTCGTGGGCTTGCTTATCTTCATGAAGAAATTCGCCCCCCTATAATTCATCGAGATATAAAGGCAAGCAATATTCTTCTTGACAAGGATCTTACCCCAAAGATTTCTGATTTTGGGTTGGCAAGGCTCCTCCCACCAAATGCAACTCATGTGAGCACTAGGGTTGCAGGAACAATGTAAGCATAACCTTGCTTGCGATGTTTGAATGAATTATTGTGTACAACATATTTAGTTCTTATCTGCATTTCTTTTTGTTCCTTTTCAGAGGATACCTGGCTCCTGAATATGCTGTCAGGGGACAAGTTACAAAGAAATCAGATATCTATAGTTTCGGTGTTGTGCTACTGGAAATTGTTACTGGTAGATGTAACCATAATAGTAGATTGCCTCAGGGAGACCAATTTCTGCTTGAGAGGGTAAGCCTGTCATACTTCGTAAGCCTACGCTTCAGTTTGAGGTTCTCAGTTTAGTTAGCTTCCAATGCTGAAGTTATCATTTAGTGCCTGCCTGGAACACAGGGATTTTATAACTTCCACATGATATAGATTAACCAGACCTAATATTGTTTCGTATTTGGTATCTGATGAATTAACTGTAACTATTGATTTCATTTATATTCATCATGGTCAGCTACCAAACATCTTTTGTAGCTAAAACTAAAGAGTCATATGGTTGTAGCTTGCCTTGTTATGTATCCAAATAAAGTAAAATACACCTTCAAATGAATGACGTTCCAAGTACAAATACTCAATTTTTTTTTCTCTGTGGTCTGAAGCTCATGTAGCTAGTTGTTCCTGAATTTGAAAGGTTTGTGGGTGCTCTTGCAGATATGGACATACTATGAGCAAAGAAAACTAGAGGAGATCATAGATGCTGAAGTAGGGGAGGACCTGAATGTTGAAGAGGCATGTCGTTTCTTGAAGGTTGGTCTACTATGCACCCAAGACGCGATGAAACTGCGTCCAAATATGGCCAACATTGTCCTAATGCTGATAGGAGAGAAGGAAGTCTCCATGGACAGGGTCACCAAACCAGCTGTGATCGGTGACCCATACCTCAATGGAAACAACGATCAGAGAACTGCAGACTCTACCACATTGAGATCCTTTGCCACAACTGAACCTTTAACATCATCAGAAGCAAACACAGAGTGGTCACTGTGATAAAAAAAAACTGGTATACAAAAAATGTCATAGATTAAAGGGGGAGAGATAGATGGAGAATTATTTTTGTGGATGCTGCGATGCTAAAAAATACTGCATCGCTTCTGTTGATTATGTTCGATTGTTATTTCATCTGTCTTTGTATATACTCGAAATGAAACCATTGGAGTGAAATGAGGGTTGAATATACTTCTCTCATCTGTGTTAGAAGTACATATATTGAATCATTAGGGTTTCTACCATATTCAGTTTTAACAGAATCTGTCTGTTATCTTTTCAGAAGGATCACCTCGAATTCTTGCAAAAATGTCAGTAGTGCCAGTTTATCAAAGTGATCTGGACTAAGTTTACCCCTCTGGATAGTACTACCTTTGCGCCTGGATTGGCATGTATTGTGCCTTCCAGCAAGTGCCATTCAGAAGACGAAATTTACCTATGAAACATGTATGGATTCATAGAAAAAAGTTTCAACTGAATGTGAGAACATCTCAATGCAAAGAGTGAAAGAAAGGTGAGAGTGCATCAGAACTTAGAGCCAGAAAATTTAGGAATTCCCAGAGTTTCTTAACACTACATTACAACGTACATATCTGTCTTTCACTGATAGTCTGAAGTTTATCAGGTGCTATTCATACCCATAATAAATTTGATTGTGGCAAGAATAAGAATAAGAAACCTGCATTTTATCTCAGCAAAAGCGTAAGAGTAACAATAAGAACCCTGCAACTTATCTCAGCAAAAACCCACACAAGAGACAAGACTATTCGTAGCCTTTTTTTGAGGGAAAAGAGGCTAATAGGTGTGTGTACTTGGACAACCAATACCTCTTGCAGCGACTTTGCAGCACAATATCATTTATTCGCGTTCATCTGCACTTAGAAACATATTTTGAGAACAGAGAAATATGAACAACTGAACAAGATACAAGGACACGGTTCCTTCATTAGCAATCCTATGTACAAATACTACGCCAAGCCATTAGTCCAATAATGAATAATCTAATCTGTAATCTGTATGTCACACTACTAATCAAATTTAATCTGCATGTACACTCAGTACTAGCACTCCAGACCTGGGACAGCACTTCACAACCACTATCAACGAAACAACACAGATCTATCTCATATCCCTAGGGGGTTCCACATCTGTAACATGTCATTTTCCTGGTTCCAGTTGCAATTTGGAGTCAGCTCCAGTACTGAACTACTGTTGTTTGAGACACTGCTCATCACTGTCCCGATGGATTCCTTCTCAGAGGTGTCGAACGCCAGAAGGTCCCCAAGGCTCACTGGTCTCTTGAACGGCAGTGCTGGCAGACCGGAGAAGCAGGACACCTGCTCAAAAACCGTTGGGGCACCACCGAAGGCAGTGTATGTGTCAGCCAGCGGCCCAAGCGGCAGGGCAGCAGACAGTTGTGGCTCAGCTGATGGGGTGCCGTCCTGGGCATCGTCAGATGCTGGCCTTGGGGTGGTTGTTCTGCTCTTGTAGAACACCCTGCATAGCACCCAGTCCTCCTGAATTTTGTAGAGACACGTTATGTTATAGAACATACAGAAATTGCAAGTGATACATTGACTGAAAAAATAATACCAGTTGATTTTTTTTTGAACGTAAATACCAGTTGAAAAATGAAGACATCTTTGCCGGATCCAGTAAAATCCTTATCCTAGGTAGGGCTAAAATATTTCTGAATTCAGTGGACTGATGTGATACATAATATTGATGCAATGAACATAACCACCCTTTGTAAAGCTGCGTTGAATAGTTCCATTTTCTTGAGTTGGTTAATTGAGGAATAAGCAACCATACAAATATTTGGCAATTTGAAGTAAAGAATCAGTGAGCTGGAGAGCTCATCCTTTTCAAGGGAATGTTCAGTACATTAATTTACTCTACTATAATAGATTATTATGTGATGCTGATGGAACTGGCATAACATCATTTACAACAAGTTACTTGAAGGACCTTGTCTTGGAAGTTTGTTACTTGAGGAAACTAGCAATCCTGCAGACCTCATTGTTTAATTGGCAACATGAGTAAAAAGAATTAGTCATACAGAGAGTCAAATAAATCCTTTTCAAGGGAACGTGCAGTACATTAATTTACTCCATTCACTGTAGCTCATCTGATGGAATCAGTTGAACAACTCTGGATTGGATCATTGTAGTGACGCAGACATGAATTGACTGAAAGATAGTAATGGATGGGGAGACTAGGCCATGAATAAATGAATAATGCTACTGTGCATATACAATAATTGGGGTGGGCAACTTGCAGGTAGTTTTGTCATGCTAGAATGTTGAACGAGACCTACATGCTTGGATAGAGCCAAAAAGTAAGAGCTTCTTTAGCATCATCACAGAGGTGCCAAAGGCAATTTTGGAGGCCAGTTTCTTTTTTCTCTTTTTTTTTGGGTAAACCTTTCCAATATCTGTAAAAATCCTCAAAGAACAGCAAACGTCGTACTGCTATTCTTCTGATATTCAAGAACACCATCACCCGAATTTAATGTTTGTGATTTGTCAGGCCTTGTTTACTTCAAAAAAATTTAGTAGCACTTTCAGTTTGTATTTGACAAATATTGTTCAATCATGAACTAACTAGACTCAAAATATTCGTCTCGCAAATTACAGGTAAACTGCAATTAGTTATTATTTTGATCTATATTTAATGCTCCATGCATGTGCGCAAAATTCGATGAAACTTTTTTTAAAAATTTTTGGCAACTAAACAAGACCTAAATATATGATGTGTGCAGCAGTATGTGTTTGCAGATCCAGGTTATTACCTTCGTTGCCGCAGCTGGTAGCGACGGCGCGGCGTGTGGATGGAGGCGGAACTCGTGCATCACCCACTCCGTCTTCCTCCCCTTGGGCGCTCGGCCCCGGTAGAACACCAGCGTCTTGCGCATCCCCACCACCGCCGCCGCATCCTCGCCGCCG
>Ga0182004_10005038_pt1 | contig 10727 bp, 8 predicted proteins | sample Sormic07211540_1_FD_120479 | JGI IMG/M metagenome (GOLD analysis project Ga0182004, IMG submission 120479) | Endophyte microbial communities from Sorghum bicolor roots, Mead, Nebraska, USA - 072115-40_1 MetaG | ecosystem: Host-associated > Plants > Roots > Unclassified | place: USA: Nebraska...
ATATATGGAAATTCCTTTGTACACTATATATATATATATATAGCTATGCAATATTTTGTGTTCAGCCTCTCCTGCAAAAAAACACGATGTAGAGATACTATAACTTCCACTTCCTTTTGATATTTGTTAGTTAAAATTTAATTAAGCAATGATTATTATTTGTTGATTACTAACATCCTTGATTAATATTGCCTTCACAAAAATCCTTAATTAATATCACTGCATTGCTAACTAAGGTAAGAACTTGAACTCTATACTACTAAAACTCACACAATAAAAGATTACAAATAATTTAGTTATAACAAGGCCATACTCTTCAAACAACAACTCAAGGTTCCCAGCAATTTTTCTGCCAAATTTTTATGACAGGCTGTACATATACTTTCTGGGTTATCGCCTCCCCGAGATTTAGATGACCTTTTTAATAGGTGGTCAAAGATGGCAAACAAAAAGTATAATTCATTGTTATTTGCAACAACCTTTGTGTTTTGTTGAGTAGTTTGGATAACAAATGAGGTGGTTTTTGACCAATAGAGACCAAACTCTTTTTTTGCAAGTCCTTTTCAGGGAACGCATTGCCGGCAATAGGCAACATTGCAGCAGCATGACGATCTAAGGGATCTACTGACCCCAGTTGGACGGCATCTAGAGACGTCGGCTCTGCAGTTCTTTGGTTTCAATGGATGGTTGTCAACTAGGCACATTGGTCATGTTTAGTCAAAACTTTATTCTCATTTCGGTTATTCAGTTGTTTGGCTGTAAACAACTTTTTGCAGCCCGTGTGTGTGCCCTTGCATGAAACCTTGTAACAATTGATCTGATTCTATCAGTTGATAGATGAAGCCAGATATGATTAAAAAAAAGCAATAAAGCCCTCGTGGCAACATCAGCAAAGGTTTCTGTCCGGCCTCTAGTCCAAATTCAGTTTGTAAGCTTGAAAATTTGAAACTCATGAGTCACCAGTTACCAAGATATCGATAGCATCAGTAGTGTTTTATTAAATAAGCATACGGAGTTACCTAGGTTACATTTTTTTCTCATGTCCACCGAAAGTTCTTGTTTGGACGATATCTCAGATTCATATCAAATTTATGTGTGTTGAGGTAAATTAAAGTAGAACTTGAACTAAATTATATTTACCAATATATATGGATTGTGATTAATACGATAACATCCAAACAAAGACTAATTAATTATACAAGTGAAACCAAGCATGTCGACACCAACAATATAATGACAGAGGTCGTCATGATGCACAAAGGGTTACATAGAGTTGCGGCGGCACACATAGAGAAGAAGAAGATGAGGGGGAAAAACATTGCCTCGGGAGAGGAAAATTTGGAGGATTCTTGCCCCAGCAGCAACGTACTAGTATACTGGTACGCCCACGGCAAGCACTCGCATCACTACAGAGCAGCATTGGTTTTACGCGAAGGTAGGAGTAAACTCCACACTGCTCGATTGATTCTTTGCTTCAAGTCCACGATCTAGTGTGTATCGTGCACGTATCCGTTCGTGCGTGCGCCACATAGCACGAGTCAACCTGGCATTCACAACCAGATTTTATAATTTCTTCTAGTGATGTGAGGTTCTCCTGGTGTTTTAGCATTCCAAATTTAGTATAAACTTTCCTTAGTAAATACCTCCTAGTGAGGATTCCCTAGTATTTTGATTAGTGGTAGTGTTTTATTACTAACTAAAAACACTAGAAGAAGTCCACCATTTTGGTAGCGTTGCATCTATCACATGCAACCAATCTGACAGGAATTAATTGGCTTGCAAAGTGAGATTCCTGCTGTATGTAGTGCACAGTAGTAGTGTCTGTCTGATTAACGGTGACTTTGATGCTTCTCTGCCCAATGGAAGCCTGTCACCTGTGTGTCCGCGTTAATTAAGCCCTTGTCGTGCAGCGGTCAGTACACATGTACCATGGCTGACAAATCATAGTATGCATCCATAATAGCAGGCTTTCCTTTGGAAAAGTTCACCTTTAAATTTTACTCTAACTTTTACTGCAGATTATATATTACTCCCTCCGTTCACGAAAGAGTCAATTTCTAGAGTTGTCCTAAGTCAATCTTTTTAAACTTTGACCAAATTTCTAGAAAAAATGCTAAGATTTATAGTATCAAATTAGTATTATTAGATTCATCATATAATATATTTTCATATAATGTGTATTTTATATTATAGATGTTGTTACTATTTTCTATAAAGTTAGTCAAATTTTAAAAAGTTTGACTGGCACGGATCCTACGAATTGATTCTTTTGTGGACGGAGAGAGTATATACTAGTATATGATTTTTGTTGTTTAATAAACATGCACCGCCAGGTAGCTCGATCAGCGCCTCAGCAGTGGGCATCTCTTGAGAAACTAATTAATAACAGACATATATACAGCATGCATGTTTATTACCCTTGTCTGTGCCGTCTGAACATACATGCATCACTACTATACTAGTACGGCGTACACATGCGTCGTCGTCGTCGTCGAGGTCCACTAATCTCCCTTCCCCTCGAGCTATACCGTACCTACTAACTACGTATACTACTCGTTTGCATTGCTTGTTATTCAGCACCTGCTGCGTGGTGCGTGTTGTGTGCACCATAACCGGCCATGTCGCTGCTTATAAATATCGCTCGTTTCACACTCCCCAGTCGCCATTGCTTTGCTGTGCTGCTAGGTCGCTCCTGAGTCCTCTCTTCACTGCCGCCGGCCTGTTAGCTAGTATATATACTTAGCTTATTAGCGAGCACAAGATCGAGCTCAACTCCAGGATATATACATGATATAGCTACTAGCAGTTTCACGTCCGGCGATAGTTGTCATTGACGATCGATATATATATATATATATATAAAGCAGCTAGCTAGCTGGCCGGGGTTATCTGCTACATGGGCGGTGGGTCGCCGTGCGCGTCGTGCAAGCTGCTCCGGCGGCGGTGCACCAAGGACTGCATCTTCGCGCCATTCTTCCCCGCCGACGACCCCCACAAATTCGCCATCGTCCACAAGGTCTTCGGGGCCAGCAACGTCTCCAAGATGCTCCAGGTGCGCGCATGCAATGCATGCATGTCATCGACGTCGTACGTGCGCATGATGCGTCCGTCCGCGCGGCAAACTAGCTAACGTACGTCCGGCATGCATGCATATATGCAGGAGCTCCCGGTGCAGCAGCGCGGCGACGCGGTGAGCAGCCTGGTGTACGAGGCGAACGCGCGGATGCGGGACCCCGTCTACGGCTGCGTCGGGGCCATCTCCTTCCTGCAGAACCAGGTGTCGCAGCTGCAGATGCAGCTCGCCGTCGCGCAGGCCGAGATCCTCTGCATCCAGATGCAGCGCCGGGACGACGTCGACGGAGGAGGAGGCGGCCCCAACGTCGACGACGTGGTGGTCCCGCCGCCGTCGTCGCTGGTCGTCGGTGCGGGCGGCGGCGCCGACCACCGCCACCACAACCACATGACGATGGCGGCCGCGATGCAGCAGCAGGCGATGATGGCCACCGACGACGTGGACGCCTTCCTCATGCAGAACGGCGCCGGCGCCACCGGAGCCATAGTCCCGCCGCAGCTCATAGGCATGGGCTACGGTGGCGCCGCATCGGCGGGCGCCATGGGAGAGACGACGGCGCTCAAGAGGGAGTCCCTGTGGACGTAGCTAGCTAGCGCTTGCTCAGCCCAGATTAAGTCAACTTTGCATGTGTGTACGTGGTAGGAGCACTACACAGCCAGCGGCAGCGCGCCTAGCTAGCTATGTCGTAGCTTGCATTGTTTGCTTCGCTTCTTGCTTGTAGCTAGGGCTAGTTTAGTTAGGGTTAGGCTAGTTAATTAATTAATTAATTAGAGACTTCTTTCCTCTGTTTTACTAGTTCCTCCTTTTAAATCTTGCGCTGATCTCTCTAGCTTATTTCACTGCTTCCTGTTAATTAGTTTACTTATCATCAATCTGAGAACTAGTTAGTTGGGCCAGGGATAATCCTTGCTCTAATTGTTAATGCATTATTCACGGTGTGTGCCATGTGTATGGTTGGCAATAGTGAGTGTATATATCAAAGATCAAATTCAGGCGTTCACAAACACGCGCGCCGACAATAATGTGACTGGAAACGTTACTGGAAAACTGAGTGAGAGATAGGCCAACGACTGGCACTATAGTTATTATCAAAAATTTTACTGATTGAGTGATTGTGTGATCAAATGAAGATTATTATATACTGTATATTATTAGGGCACAGCGCGCAGCCTAGCACGCATGTGCATGCGACCAAGTGATCAGATCACATGCTGCATGCATGGGGTGATTAAACTAGCCAAAACACCGAAAGTAGACCAAGCAGGCCCAGCTTCATTGTCAGACAAACAACTGTCCCCTACAAATCGAAGCCCGAATCTCCAAAATCCAAAAGGGACGGTGCTTTCTCACGCGACCTTGCTAGCTAAATCAAATTCAACTGTACAACCTGATTAGTACGGCTATAAATGTGTGGACATGAGCACCGTGTGTGTCTCTAATGACGCGGGAGCACAAGATATTTTCTCATGTACTATATATGCATGGGCATGTGTTACATTTGGTCATAACAATGTCTTTACCATATTCTGAGTTTAACAATATTTATCTCAATAAATTATTTTTTAAAATATATATATATATATCTACCTTTGTCTCGAAAGCCCCTCGATGCGGGCCCCTTGTTCCTAGCGGAGCAGGCGTATCCCAGCACAAAAGATGGACCACATCCCCACATCAAAGAGGGGAGAGGTTCTCCTGGTGAGAATAATGGGAGTGCTACTTCCTACGAATGCAGCACCAACATCTGCATCCAGACGTTCATACCAAAGTGTCTTCCACGATGAGTTATCCAAGACTGATGTTGATGCCTTCAACGAGATTTTCCCTGCGATGAAGGCACGGGGAGGCAGAGTGCCACGGCGCCCTACAGCCGCCGCGGCCTGATCTGACGGTTGCCTAAAACCAGAGTTTTCTGCATCCATGCATGGCCAATACGACCATACTGTCTTGGAACGTGCGTGGCCTTAACGCGCAGGCACGGTGAGACACTGTGCAACTCTGGTCGATGATCTTAGGACTTCCATTGTGTGCCTACAAGAGACGAAGCTCAATGTAATCAACCAGTTCATGGTATTCTTCCTGTTGGGCGTAGTGATTTTTCTGAATTTGCTTACCTACCGGCGTCAAATACCCAAAGAGGTGTTCTTGTGGCTGGTTGTCGGACTGATGTATACATTTCTGATGTGTTGGTGGGATGCTACTCCGTTACGGTTGCAGTGCAAGCTGCCATGGTTGCGGATGCAGGGGAAAATAATTGGTGGTTGTCATCAGTCTATGGCCCTCTAGAGGACGGTGACAAGACACTTTTCTTGGAAGATCTGGAAGCTATCCGATTCCGAGATGCTTGCCCGGGTCCTTGGGCACTTTCAGGAGACTTCAACCTCATACTCAACGAGGTGGACAAGAACAATAACCGGATTGATAGAGTGAACCTTCCCCGTTTTTCCGTCGTACGTACGGTGACAGGTCTGGGGCTGCAGGACATGCACCTCGTCCATGGTAGAAGCTTCACATGGAGCAATGAGAGAGACACACCTACACTTGTTCGCCTTGACAGTGTGCTGATCTCGGTGGATTAGGACGAGACTTTCCCCAACGCACACCTGAGAGGTCTTGGCTCAGATGCTTCTGATCATTGTTGCTACAGACCGACATGGGCCAAATGTCCAAAGGCCGCTTTCATTTTTGAACTGTTTTGGCCCAAGTTTGATGACTATGATGAAATGATTGCCCAGGCTTGGCAGCGGCCGCCAGGAATTGCTGACCGTCTTGTTTGGATGTTATCGTATTCATTTCAATCCATATGGGTTGGAGTGGATTGAGGTGGAATTTAGTTTAAGTTCCAACCCAATCCACCCCAACACATGTGGATTGATGCGAATCCGACTACATCAAACATCAAAACAAGGCCTTAGTGTGCCTTGATCAGATGCTTCGAAATTTGGTGCATGAGCTGCAGCGATGGCCCGATGGGTATCCAACAGAATAGGTGACGTCAAGGCACAGTTACTGTCTTACTGATGACAAGGGAACTGGTGCTACAGCTAGACATGGCACAAGAGCATCGTCAGCTTTCAGAGGATGTGTCTAGTCTCCGCAAACGAATGAAAATGTGTTGCCTCGGTCCATCCTCGCTTGAGCGTACCATGGTGAGGCAGCGTTCCTGCATACGATAGCTCAGTGAGGGGGACGCAAATACAGCATATTTTCATCTGATTTCAAGAGGTCGAAAGAGTCTTGTTTAGTTCGCAAAAATTTTCAAGATTCTCTGTCATATCGAATCTTTAATTAGTCGTATGTATGGAGTATTAAATATAGATAAAAATAAAAACTAATTGCACAGTTTACCTGTAATTTGTGAGATGAATCTTTTAAGCCTAGTTACTCCGTGATTGGACAATATTTGTCAAATAAAAACGAAAGTGCTACAGTAGCCGAAAACCAAAATTTTTACAAACTAAACAAGGCCATAGAAAGAATTTCATCTCGGCACTGGCCATTGATGGGCACATGACTGCAGATCACCATGCCATGGAGCAAGCAATCCATACCCACTTCAGTGTTCGGCACCGCACACGCCAGTGGATCCACTCTCGATTTCCAAGGACTTGGTATACAGCCAATCCAGCTAGATGAACAAGGCGATATCAGCACTGAGGAGTTGTGGGCGGACATCAAAGCAATGCCTAGCGATCGTGCACCAGGACCGGATGGATTTACAAGGATTTTTTTTATAAGACTGCCTGGCCGGTAATTTAGACGGAGGTAATGGATGCCATAGAAGCATTCAGTTCTGGAAACAACAGGGCTCTGAACAAACTTAATAGTGCCTTGGTTGTTCTACTACTCAAGAGGGCTGGAGCCAACTCCCCCGGCTGATTTTCGACCAATTACGATGTCCACAGTTTCGCAAAAAAATATCTCTAAAATTCTAGCATTGTGGCTAGCACCCAGGCTCAAGGAGCTAGTGGATTGCAACCAAAATGCCTTTGTCAGGATGAGGTCAATACATGACAAATGTCCAGCGAGCTGCGGTACTGATTAGAAAAAAGAAGATACCCATGCTACACCTTAAGCTCGACATATCATTTATCAAAGGCCTTTGATACCTTGTCATGGCCTTTCTTACTGGAGGTTCTACAGGCATGGGGTTTCGGTGACCGTTGGTGCAGGTGGATTGAACCCCTGCTTTCCTCAGCGTCATTAAGGATACTGCTCAATGGATAGCAAGGGAACGCCATTAGGCATATGACGGGAGTTTGTCAGAGAGACTCTCTATCACCGATGTTGTTCATCATCGCAATGGACGTCTGATTATTTCAAAAAGCATCTACTGACGGAGTGCTCAAGAGGATGCGGCCATCAGGTATCAAATTCCAATGTAGTTTTTATGCTGATGATGTGATCATTTTCATCCTACCAACAATTCAGGAAGCAATGGCAGTCAAAGACATTCTCAGTATTTTTGGAGATGCCTCCGGCTTGCAGACGAATCTTGCCAAGTGTTCGATCACACCAAATATGGTGGGGAGAAAAAACATGGGGGAGACTGTCAATATCCTGGGCTATCAGGTACAGCCGTTCCCCATCAGATATCTAGGCCTTCCATTGAGCACCCGATCAATCCCCAAGGCAAATTGTCAGGCACCCGTTGAGCAGGTTGCTAGAAAAATGCCATCATGTCATGGATCCTTGATGGTTAGAAGTGAAAGGCTGGTGTGGAGTGCCGATTTACGTCATGATAGCCGAGAACCTCCCATCCTGGGCACGGAAGGAGATTGATGCCATCTGTCAGCAAATTCTTTTGGGCAGGATTGGATCAATCAGTTCAAGGAAAATGCATGGTCGCCTGGGACACATGTTGTAGGCCAACTGACTTGGGAGGGCTGGGGATAAGTAACCTGAGATTGACAGGGTACGCTCTCCAAACACGTTGGCTTTGGCTACAAAAAAAATAGATGAAGAGCGTGCGTGGAGCCAGCTACCAATCAAAACATGCCCACAGGTCCAAGCCTTCTTCCGTGCATCTATCTTCACCATAGTAGGCAATGGAGAACTGACATTATTCTAGGAGGATAGGTGGAAGAATGGTGAGTGTGTCAAGGACATCTCGCCATGTATTTATCATCATGTTCCACCTGCAGTACGCCGGCGGCAAACCGTCCGAGACGGTCTACTAAACAGAACTTGGGCACGCTGCTTCGAGGGGGGCTTATCTGCTCAAGCTATCATCGATTACCTCTACCTCTGGCACACCGTGAATGGTTTCCAGCTGCGCAATGAACCTGACAAAATAGTTTGGCGATGGAACGCCTTCGGCATTTACACGGTGAAATCAGCTTACAAGATGCTGCAAGCCGATTCTGTTCCTTTTCTGGGCCACAAGCTGATCTAGAAAACTTGGGCTCCGCTCAAGGTATGAATCTTTCTATGGCGAGCATTCAGGCGTCAACACTGGACCGCAGATAGATGGAGGAGACACGGACTCGATACGCAGCAGCAATGTTATCTCCTGTTCCTACTCCAGGGAGGTATGGTTTCTTGTCCTACAAGCGCTTGGCTGTCATCCTCCGCCAGCAGCCATGTCCACTCTCAGGTGGTGGCGTCGCCTTCGTGCCAGGTTCACCGGCGATCACCGGAAGGGCTTGGACACCTTGTTTGCACTCGTATCCTGGTCGCTCTGGAAGGAACCGAACACACGCTGCTTTCGCAGCGTGACATCAAGCACCAGCAAAAGACCCTGCAGATTATCAAGGCGAAGGGGCAGCGATGGATTGAAGCCGGTGCTATCGGTATGAGAGCTCTTGCTCCTAGGTAGCAATAGTCTAAGAGACTAAGAACGTTTTATTTCCAATATGTAACACCGTAGCGAATTTGTAACGCCGTTCACGGCACTCTTGTAATTATTATTGCTTCTTTCTAATACAAAGATATGCATACTCGTGCGTATTCGAGAAAAAACTTAATATCAAAGAATAATTTTTAAGCCTCACTAGCCATCCAGCCTCTTGTGCTGTCCGCGTTTCATGCATGCATGCTTTGTTAATCGACTTCCCTGCATGCTTATTGATTGGATGCTAGTTGATGATATGACACTTTTGAATAAGGAGAGTCATAGTTTTATAGAGTCTAGTAGAGTATTCTAGTAATTTTTTTATCAAATCTATTTCAGAGAGTAGCTAAATTAGTAAATTAGGCTAGTTATTTTGGCTAATCTCTTGAAGATGCTCGTAGTATATAGAGGAGAAATGACCCTGATACCTTGCTCTATTTGTTAGATGTGTTTCCCCTTAAGACAAAGCCATTGATTGAGTACTATCCAAAATAGCAGCCACTACTCCAAAATACACTATCGATCACTAGGTGATACAAAGATAGAAAATATGTGTTTTTTATTCAAACTTGACTAGTTTCATGCCCGTGCGTTGCTACGGATAACACCTTGACTCCTAAGGGTTTATTGCATATGGGTAGAAATGCTTGTGCTCTAACTTTATATATGATCTTTTCTTTAATTATAGAACCATGGGATAATTGACATAACATGATTATAACAAAATGGAACTTAGGGCTATGGTGCAAATAACTTCTATTCATGTTGTCCTAGACCCTGCATAAGGACTTATCTATCGGCAAAAAGCTAGGATTTATAGTGCAACTAGGAGAGTCACATGGCTCTAACTTTGGCTCAGTAATAGAATCTCTTCTAACTCGTTAGAGGTTACCCGAAAGGACGCAAGAGGGGCTTGCCACTTTGGGTATAGTGCTGCCCCTGTTTTCATGAGTACAGCCGTGATAGATTTGTGCCATAGAAAAAGGGAGTTTTCTACATCTACCTGCCGAGGAAACCTCGTGGCCCTAACTGGTTAGAATAGGCCTATGAAAGGCTTCGTAGTGTACCCTTCCTACTCACCTAGGAAGTGTTTGGAGGTCAATGGACCTCGGGCATATGGGCAGCATGACTCACGGTGAAAGTGCACCACCTCTGCAGAGTGTAAAACTATTATAACAGTTGTGCTCACGATCATGAGTGGCCCAGAAAACTCATAGAATAACTGGTTACCGATAATGATGTCATATTTGATGATTAATAATTATGTTATAATGTTGATTTAATGATTCACTAAGGTTCTAACAATTGATCATATGGGTTATTTTGGAGCTTAAACATATCTTAACATTAACTAATGCTAAAATATTGACTTACTAAAATGCTTATGTAGTAAACAAAGTCTAACCTTTTGATCCTCATGAATCCCCATGTTATGCTTGTGGAGTATGAAATATACTCACGCTTGTTATATTTCTTTTGGATAAAAATCATGGATGGGTAACAGATGGAGGTGGCTATGAGAACTATCCTAAGGACTTTTAGGCTTGTGCTTCACCAGTCAACCTTCCCTGTGTGATGGCCTAGAGAGAGTTATCTATTTTGTTTCCGCTATTGTATCATACAACGTTTGTGTAAACACTATGATGATGATATGTAATTTATGACTTATGTGTGTGATTGATCCTTAGGCACACATGAGTTTATGCATTCAATTTCATCCTTAAAATTGGGTGTGACACAGACGTATGCATATGCAATTGTGGAACTTGCTTTATAGTTTTGTTTGTTCCCCTACCAAATTCTAATGGCTTACACCTGCAT
>Ga0182004_10005039_pt1 | contig 10725 bp, 10 predicted proteins | sample Sormic07211540_1_FD_120479 | JGI IMG/M metagenome (GOLD analysis project Ga0182004, IMG submission 120479) | Endophyte microbial communities from Sorghum bicolor roots, Mead, Nebraska, USA - 072115-40_1 MetaG | ecosystem: Host-associated > Plants > Roots > Unclassified | place: USA: Nebraska...
ACTGGCTGCCTCAACTTAGTCCAGAAGACGAGCCACGTGGAAGAGCCTCGAGAGTACATCCCCATTGGGCTGACGTCCAACCACGCCAGTGGGACTCTCAGTGGTTCTATCTCCACAACGACGATGACCTCTTCCTCGCTTACACCAGGCGGTTGATCTCAGAGCGCCCGGTGAACTAGAACTACGACGTCGTCAAGACTCTGCAGGCCCGACTCCGCCCCTTCTCGACGCCCTGAAGAAGCTGCGCGAAGAGGGCTTGACCCCCGCACTTGCCCTCTCGGCGGTCCATCATCGACGGGTACTCCCGTTGATGTCTCGACCACTGAGAACGGATGAGATGGGCCCCTGCATTCCGCTACGGAACCTCGAGGCATATCGGATGTCTAACGAGGCGCCTCCGGACGAGGAGGTTGCCGCCAGGGTCAGGGCGGCCGTCGCGGGTCACTTCCAGCCGGAGCAGGTGAATGGCTTCCCCAAGGCTACTACGATCTGGTAAGCCCCTCGAGTTATCGTTACTCAACCTTTGCTGTTGGTTTCGTCGTTTCCTTTCCAAGTTTTCCGAGACTCTAGCCTATTTTGCCAGGGGACGATCGACGCCCGGTCCTCTAAGCCTTCGGTGAAGGAGGATGACGCTGAGAGTGAAAAAGGCGCGCCTCCGCGGAGAAGTAGAAATCTGCGAAAGACACAGAGAAGAAAAAAGAAAGAAGAACAACCTCGAGCGACAAGCACTCGAGGAACGTCGAGCCAAGTCGAGGTGTGGGAGGGAGCCTAAGGAGGACTCCCCTGACAAGGACGACGAAAATGATGATGATGATGATGATGATGACGACGATTCTGAGGGGATGGCAGCCTGTCTCGACCGGGTTCTACAAGGCCTGCCGCAGCCCGCAGATCGACGTCTCTTCGTCGCGCGCGGGGGCTTCCAAGGGGCCGGAAGGCGAGCCCCACGACGGGCGCCAAAATGAGGCGTCGCCCCACCGGCCACGCGCTGATACGCCTCTGCCCCTGCCTAGGGTCGAGCCGTTCCTCCGCCGCAACCCCTTCCAGCGTCCGGCCCGGGCCGCAGGGTCAAAACCTCGACGACGGGGCCGCTGACTCGAGGCCGCGCCACCGTAGTGGCCTCGAGCCAGGGAGGAGGGCATCGGAGGAGCACCAGTCCCGACGATCGTCAGGTAGGGAGAGTGGAGCCGAGGCCCGTGCCTGTCCTGGAGAAGCCAGGGGCCACAACGCGCGGCGGCTCGAGGCCTGCTGGCCGTGGGACCGGAAGGAGGGTCGTCCTTCCTGTAGGGTAAGGTCTTCATACCGTGATTCTGTCTTTGTTGTCTTATTCGTCCATCGGCACCCACCATCTTAGGCCCTTCCTTCCTTGCTCAGGTTGAAGAGGCCGTTGGAGCAGGCCTAGCCCTCGATGGCTAAGAGGCTCAAGATGGGGGCGAGCTCTAAGGCTCTAGGTAAGTGGCTCGCTTCTCTTTTCGTGGTCTTGGGGTTAGCTCTACTTAGCACTGAGGTTCCTTGTGACTATCGTTTTGGGTCGTATACATGCTCTCCTGACCCATGACCGTCCACGGGTGGTGACAAGACCCCGCCTCGACCGTCGGAGGGGGGTGATGGCTCGGGAAGCGTCTTACCGTCCCCTGGATAGGGCGAGACGCCTCGCCCCCAAGGTCGGGATGGAGCCCCTGAGCCACCCAAGTCATGGGGCGTGGACGACCCTATCACTATTAGTGATGAGTCCAAGGGCGATCCACGGTCGTCGGGCGGCCGCAGTGTGGACGAGAAGGTCGAGGCTCCTCAGACTGAGGGGTGGACGCCATGGCCTATTGGGCTCCATTCCGTTGAGGAAGAGAGGGAGAAGAAGAACGAGGAGGAGCAACGGAAGAGGAGGGAAGAGGAAAAGAAGAAAGAGGAGGAAGAGGGGGAGCAGCGTCGTCTGCTGGAGCAGCAGCAGCAAGAGGCGTAGGAGCAGCAGGGGCAGCAGCGGCAGCTCAAGGAACAGCTAGAGCAGCACCGACAGCAAGAGCTGTAGGAGCTTCAACTGCAGCAGCGGTAGTTGGAGGAGTTCCCCGAGCGACAACAACCGTAGTTGTAGCAATCGCAGCAACCGCAGCAGCAACAACAGCAGCTCGTGGAAGGGCAGAGGCCCGAGATAGGGGAGGAGGAGCTGCCAGTTTATGGTCCCGCGACTTCCTCATGGCTTCGTCCTAGGGCGGCTGCCACCGTCCCAGCTGAGCCACGACGGGAGGACGGTATCGTGGCGCTCGCGCTCGCCATGCGCACGCCGGCGAATCCAAGCTCGGAGATCAAAGGCACCCTCAATGGCATCGAGGGGATCGCCCCGGCTTCTTAGAGGGTCGATGGCCATGGGAGGTGGCCAGAACCTCTAGCGCCGGCGGGGAAGACGAGGCTGGGACCTCACGTGGCGGCGAGGTTGACGGGACCAGAACCTGGAAGTCCGCCGATGACGATGGGCGATTCCCCTCTCTTATCGATCTGTTTCTACGTCATAGGGGCTCGCTCGAGACGGTGCAAGAACTTATCCGGGGCGTCAAGGCACGCACAGAGGAAGAGCTCGAGCACTGGGGTCCAGGAAGGATCCGCCTTCAAGCCTCCACGTCTCCGGACGAGCCCAATATCATGATGGACGATCGGAAGGAGGCGGAGAAGTGGGAGCACCTCGAAGAGCTTCGTCTCTGGATGGAGCACGTCGTGGGCCTCATGTCCGACATCATCAACAACGTCCTAGGCCAGGCCTTCTTTGTAAGGATCTCTGGACTCTCGTCACTTTGAATTTCTCGTTAGGCCAGCATGCTTATCACCTCGTGCTTTATTGTAGGACTTGAAAAGAAACTCCCGGCTGAAATCGGACTTCATTCACGCGACGAGGGGTGGTTGGGAGCAGCTCTCTCTTCTCAAGGATCAACTCCTCGAATCGTAAGAAAAGCTCCTTAAGGCGTATAAGGATCTTACTGTGGCTCAGGAGGAGAAGCAGGAGAAGGAAGCCGCTCTGACTGAAGCTCAGAAGACCTTGTCTAGTATGGACAGTTAATATTTGTCAAATAAAAACGAAATTGCTACAGTAGCAAAACCCAAAAATTTTCGCGAACTAAACAAGGCCCTAGTTTGGTATTTGGGTCTTGTTTAGTTCCATTTTTTTTACAAAATCGACACTGTAGCACTTTCGTTTGTATTTGACAAATATTATCCAATTATAGACTAACTAGGCTCAAAAGATTCGTCTCGTCAATTCCGACCAAACTGTGCAATTATTTTTTATTTTCGTAATTTTCGTATATATTTAATACTATATGCATGTGTCTAAAGATTCGATGTGACGGGAAATCTGAAAAGTTTTGCAAAATTTTTTAAACTAAACAAAGCCTTGCACATTGGAAGGTCTTTTGGTTATTTCTCCCCCGCCGGGATGGAAGGACAGATACAGAAGCACCTTCGCCTCCCTCCCCTGACTCCTCGAGGGCTCTGAGCGTGAGTCTCAGACGCGAGACAGAAGCACCTTCGCCTCCTCCCCTGAGGGCTGAGTGTGAGAGTGTCTCAGATGCGCTGTTCTCCCCTCCTGAAGCAAAGCACAAACAAGGTCATTCCCCTTCCCCCCTTCCACCCATCCCTATCCTTACGCCTTTGTTTAGCAAAAAGGGGATCTTCTCTGGGAAATCAATCAGATCACATGTGGGTGTGGCATTGTTCGTTTAATCCCTCACCAAGGGGATCGAGGGGACCCTTCCTGTCCTTTCCTTGGGGATCAAACGAACAAGGCCTTTTTTTAGGGTTGAAGGGGATTAACTCCCCACCTCAAATTTCCCCCCCCCACTCCCCCCCCCCCCCCCCCCCCCCCATCACCCTTTTTTTTATTATTCGAAAAAATCAACATCGCACCACTGTAGCCATGTCTCCAATAATAAATATTTAAATTTGACTTGATTCCTCGTATTGCATCTGAAAATACACTATTGTTTATTCATGGATCTGTAGATTGTCATATAATTGTGCACTTTAGTTTAGGATAGTAACCACATCCGTTTATTCAGTCCATTTGTGTATCCAGTGATAAGATTTTTCTTTTTTCTGTTAATTGCGGCAGATCTTGTTAAGTAATTGGAGCCTTACTTTTGAACTAGATTAGAATCAAATCCAATATTGGATAAAGCATTCATCATCACAACTACAAGGTTTCCTTTTCTTGTATGCCAATACTGAATTTATCTGCCCAGTTCAGTAATTTTACACGTTGTTTTGCCTTTTGAATGTGTTGATTGGAATGCATATCAAGCAGTGGGAGCTATCACAGCTACATTTTTTTTCTTTTAAGCTGGATGTCAGTGGGAAGGCAGATTTTGCATTTGGAGTCTTTTCGCACTTAGGTGCGCAGCGTGCCATTGGTAATGATTCTACTATGGCGCTTTTACCATTTTATTACTACTAACTTGAATGTTATATCTAGACATTTGGAATTTTGTATTTCATAATGAAAGGAAACATGGATAGGGATGGGCAGGCTTGCATAGGTACACAAATACTAATATGAAATTGTTTAATGCCACAATTTTGCTTTGCTAACTCTAATAATGTTTTAATGTAGTAAAATTATTTTGTAGAAACACATCTAGTTACACACAAGGGGTTTATAACTTCTTTGAGTTTGCCTTTTCCCACTCAGCAAAAAGAAATACAATATTATGCCCATGCAAGAAATGCGTTGAATTTTCTTTGTTAGAAGCAAACATTTTGTAAGTCTAACTTACTGGTTTAATAGTTTTTCAGGTTAAACTGAGGCATAACGCAGAAAGCAAGGATTTCCTTTGGGTTTTTGTCATGGATCAGGTAAGCACTTGTTTATCACTTTTATCTTTTCTCTTTAATCTTTCAAACGACATTTAACTTTACATACAAATCTTTTTTGACTATGCATGTTAAAAGTCATGAACTTGTTAAATACAATGCCCTTTTCATGCTGCAGGATGTTGGTGCTCTTCATGGAGATAACCATGCGTTCCACATTGAGTTACGTAGATCTCTAGTACAACTGGTTTCCTCTCAACCAGGCGAAGGGCAATCTTTTTCTGCCCCTGCCATTCCTATTGTGTCAGTGAATGGCTCTTGCTATATGATAGCACTTAGCAAGGTGTTCCGTCAGCCCAACAGGCAACATAGAGTCATTTTTCCTGATGGAACTACAGTGATGCTTAGAGTAGAAGATATAAGGATGCAAGGATCTCTGGCAGCATTTTCTGTTAATAAACCTGGAGAACTGCCAAATCGAGTAAGATTTAGCGAACAACAGGTTTCACACAATCAGGAAGTTTATACAGTTAATTATGAAAGGATGAGGGAGCCAAGCATGCTTGTTCGTGGCCGTGTAACGTAAGTTTCTTAAGCTGCTTTGGTTATTTTTACTGCATGCCTTTTTCTATTCTACATCTAAAAATATTGAGAGCAGACATGTAGGTCAAATGTCCTTTTACCATGATTGCACTCCCGGTTCATTTACTGATCTTGGATCGCCAGTTTTTAATGAGCAACGTGAGCTTGTTGGCATGTGTTATTGTAACCATGGTGTTATTGGAGCAATAAACATGATCAGAATAGCAGAACAACTTTCAAGAATCAAGGAAGGCACGGCGAACATGGTATTATGTTGTTTTGTATTAATTTGAGAAAATCATACATGAATTTCTTTAACATGTATTTTTTTTTTCATTTGCAGTCACTATCTCAGATTGTGCAGCATTTGGAGGCAGCAAACCAAGGAAATTGAAATGCATTTTTCTTCTTGGTAAGTTGTCGTAGTTGTTTTTATCTTTCTTACAGTGATAATTAGTCACTGTGTCCAAAAGTATTAATTACGCCTCATTATGTTGCTACTTGTTGGTTGTAATGATGATTAATAAGTACAGTCTTGCATCAATAACATCACACAGCAAAACAAACCCATTGATATGGGAAGGATCGTGTTGGAAAGCCATGTGCACCTTTTTCCCTTTCACATAAGATCCAACATACTTGCAGAGTTGCAGTTCATACGAATTTTTGTGCCTGCAATAGCTGAGCATGTTAAAATTATTTCCTAGTGTGATTTTCATATGTTGAAAATAAGCAAGCAGAAAAGGATCCACGCTATAGTGCTAGCCCCTGGTATCTAACCCTGTATGTTAGCATCTGTTAGTTCCCATGCCTCTGGGCTCTGGTGTATGTTCATAGCAAGGTGAGCAAAGTTGCAAAATAACAGTTATAACAGAGGGCAGAATGAACTGCATGTAGCATGCTACTTAATTTTGGTCAAGTACAGAGAGCGTGATTTAAAATTGACCAACATACATTCACTCTTCCTGTCTAGCCAAGTCAAATCTCTTGGTTTCATTATTGTTCCTTTATACATAGTAATCTGTTTTTTGTTGATATAAAATTAATTGATGTTAATTGTAATCTGAAATGAATCAGTAACAAAGAAACGAAGGCCCCGTTTGGTTCCTGTGCTGAAGTTTAGTCCCTATCCTATCAAATGTTTGGACACATGCATGGAGTATTAAATATAGACTAAAAAAATAACTAAATATATAGATTGAGACTAATTTGTGTGACAAAATTTTTTAAGCCTAATTAGTCCATGATTTGATAATGTGGTGCTACAGTAAATATTTGCTAATGATGGATTAATTAGGCTTAATAAATTTGTCTCGCGGATTACTGACGGAATTTGTAATTTATTTTTTTATTAGTATCCGAACACCCCATGAGCCACCCAATGTAACATCCGATGTGACATCTACCAAACTTTAGTCCCTGCATCCAAACACCCCCTAAATTGGCATGAAAATCTTGTTGTTGCCTCGTTGACTGTTTAGTCTTGCAATTTCATGAAGTGCACACCACATTTTCTAACTAGAACAAATAGGAAGGTTACACTTCAGTTAGTCCTTTTAGTTTTTTTTATATGGGATCTTTCTCGTTTGAGACGTGTAGTTGTTGCATTTAACAGCTTTATCATGCATTCTCAGACTTGCCATGGTGCATTTTATTGTAAAAAGTCAATGGCTACTGCACACAGGTCATGCTTTGAATCTGCATATTGATATTTTGCAATGTGGCTGGGAGCTATTTGTTCTTGTCTTGTGTAAAATACTCATATTAAAGTTCAGTTGCTTGATTTGTTACTTTCGGTGGTAGTACCATCTTGATGGAATACAAGTTTAAATCAGCTCAAGTGCTTAACCACCTCGTGTTAGTCTAACTAGTCAGTAACTTGTGCATTCGCATGTACTATTATATTCCATACTTTGCACACAGAGAGACATTTCTATAGGAAAATGGTTCTATACTCCCTAGGAGTATGTACTCCTGCTCCCAGTCCACCGACTCCTTAGCCGGCAACAGCAGCAGCTCCCCCCAATCCGGATCGACCGTGATGTACCGGCAACTTGGAGGGGGCAGTGTGTATAAACATGTCTTAGTCTTAGTTATTCAATAACAAAACAATATATTAATAATGTCAGAGTTTAAAATTATTGATTACAAAATCATATATAGAATCCACTAAAGTGTATTTGTAATCAGTTTGAGGGGTCAGTGATTACTAAAGTGTCAAGTGGAAATAATCAAATTCAGAAGAAATGTGTTTGGTAGGCTGGTTCAGTGGGATGAGCAAGGAAATGTCAAGATATCACCATGGCAAATGAAAAAGATAAGTTACGGTGGTTGTTTGACTAAAATTCACAATTTTTCTGTCAAATCTTTTTATAGTTCCTTGCAGCTCCAAAATGTTAGTTTTCCTTGGGGAAAATTTTGGAAATACATAGTACCTTGCAGGATCAAAGTTTCCATTTGGCTTGTGATGAGAAATAATATTCTGACTAGGGACACTACTTAAAAGAGGGTGGAAGGGTAAGGATAAAATATGTAATTTCTGTTATCAGGGGGAAACTGTGGAACACGTTCCTGAAATGTCCTCTAGCTAAATTCATCTGGGATGTGGTGAATCGCACTTTTGGGTTTGGGAAAATTGATAGTATTGCACACGTGGGTGGGTGGCTAGGCTAACCCAATTTAGTAAAGATATGCAGCAGATCAAGGGCAGAACCACATGCACAACTGTAGCAGATCAAGGGCAGATAACCCAATTAAAAAACAGTGATAAATGTTAAATTTTCACCATATTTGCACCCATAAATCATAAATTCTTGCACCCACAAGGCAAGTGCACCCTCAAATTTGCTGTAGCTCCGCCCCTGCAGCAGATGGTTGCTGTGGGGTTGGCTGCTGTGCTTTGGACAATATAGTAGATTAGAAACCATGCTTGTTTAATGAACAAATATTTAAGCCTGAGCTAACTAAACGAATTTGCCCTTCTGCAGAGAACACGAGCAAGGGGAAAAGGACTCCATGACTGGAATGAGGTAGGAGGGGAATGGCTGCTGATGGAATATGCTGTGGCAAAGCTACACTCAAGTTGATCGAGCAGTTAGGAATATTTTGTTCTTTTGGCAGGGATGGAATGTGATGAATGGTCGCCCTGTTTGCTTCGTTCAGCAAACTGTTTTTGGTCTGCCTGCAGTTTGGCGTTTGTGTTTTCAGTTTGTGATGAATGGCGTTTGCTAGTTTTTTTTTTCCCGGTTGTAATGAACTCCTGCATGCCATTTCTTTAAGGGTTAATTGAATCCATGCCATTATAGATTTGTTCGTTTTAAAAGGATATACTATTATAATTCGTCTAATTGAAACAATGTCACTACAACACTTTCAAAATTGGATCCATACCCAGGAAAACAATCGTCTGGCCTCACGGAAAAACAAAAGGACAAAAAGGTGGTCGCCCAACCGATACAATATCGCGGAGCATGACGTGGCACATGCATCTAGTAGCACAAATGCACATTGCTCAAATTTGCTCCAGCATCCAATATGCAGATTAAGATGAAAAAGACGGACGGTACATTTAAATTCAAGTGTTAGCACATATAAAACTGAAATTCCAAGTCCTAGAACAGATACGATTGAAATAGACCCTCGACACTGGATCGTTTCAGTGAAAGCATTTCTTGATATTTTTCAACATAACTTGTCTCTTACTTCCAACCGAATGTCCGAATCAGTTATTCTTGTCCATCATCCCTGTTCAACAGCCAATGAAGTAAACATAAGCATTCGATCAGGAAAAATATAACGTAACAGTATACACAACTTGCTGAGTTGCTTCAGTGACCTTTCGTTCTCCTTATAATTAATTTACTCCCTGTATTCTCGAAGAGAAGCTGTCCTAGAATGCATTGTATCGAATTTTAAAATCTTAATTCATTAATATATTCCAAAAGGTGTTTAAATTTGATATGCCGCAATAAAATTATTGCCTACTTTCCCTCATGCAAATCATTATTACTCGTGCAAATATTCTAAAACATGCATGTACTAACAGGCGTCGCTCTCGAACCTTGGCTCCTCGCTCGATTTCTAGCTGTAATATAACCAAATTTATATTCTACTATATTTCATTCCATGGCATATTACTTGGTTGTTCTTTGAGGATATAGGAAAGTATTAGTAAACGATTGGAGTAGTATCTTTTAAGAAAAAATATCCTCTTGAAAGTTTCTATACTAAGGCCAATTATTAATTAAGTGAACTCTTTTACTCCCTCAGTTGCAAAGTATAAGTCATTTTGACTTTTTTGATATATCTATGTTATTATACATTTAGATATAACATATGTATAAATATATAACAAAATTGATGTACCAAAAAAGTCATAGTGACTTGTAACTTTCTATAATATACGGTCAAAAGTTTTTATTATCCTTTCTGATAAGTGAAGACATATTACTTCCATGCTCAATGTTTACCTAGATGCTAGATGGACGGTGACCTGCATTTTAGTTCTAGAGTCTAGCCAGTCTAGATGCAAATCTAACCGGTGTAGAAATCACAAGAAAATAATTTTATCATTTATAATATGGTATGACATTTTTGGCACACTCAAATCCAATCTTTTAGCATTTATATTAAGGTCAGCGCTGAATATGGTATTGACCATTGAATCTTGCTGAACGGATGATCTAGAATTAGTTGGGAGTACCTTAAAAAGGTTATTTTCTGAAAACGCAGCCTTATACGAGGCAGTCTTTTTTTTTTGTTGTTGTCTAGGCTTTTTTTTTCAAAAGATTCTCACAATTACTTTTTTTTAGTTTGATTTTAGAATTTTAAACCCAGGTCTTAGTGTCATTGTCAATGACGCCAAGCTAACACTGCTTGGCGCTAGTAGTAATGATGCTAAGCCCACGAACCACGTGCACAACAGTGCACCCTTGACGCCATCGGTGGTGGCGCCAAGCTTGGCGCCAAGTAGTGTTACTACTGGCGGCAAGCAGTGTTAGCTAAGCATTGGGTCCAAATTCTAAAATCAAACTAAAAGGACGTAATTGTGAGAATTTTTTGAAAAAAGGCTAGAAAGCAAAAAAGTTGCGAGGCACCACACAAACCTAATTTGGCATGTACAACAGTAATTAATAAGCTCAGAAACTGTTATCTACACATTTTTGTTGTTGATGTTGAGGGGAAAGGCGGTAATTAGAGACCAATATGGACTAATAATGACTATTTATTGACCCTTTATGCAAGACATGATACTACTAGGAATACTTTGAGGTTAGAGGAATAAAGAAAAATATGAATTTTGCTGGAAGATATTGGAGGAGGGGGGGGGGGGGGGGAAAAAAAGATACT
>Ga0182004_10005040_pt1 | contig 10724 bp, 10 predicted proteins | sample Sormic07211540_1_FD_120479 | JGI IMG/M metagenome (GOLD analysis project Ga0182004, IMG submission 120479) | Endophyte microbial communities from Sorghum bicolor roots, Mead, Nebraska, USA - 072115-40_1 MetaG | ecosystem: Host-associated > Plants > Roots > Unclassified | place: USA: Nebraska...
CTAATCAACAGCATCTACTTCATCACTTTCAACTTCTTCATCACTATCATCAACTATATCATCAAAGACACCTGAGTCAGATTCATAGCCAACATTACCTATCTTCTAAGGCTTATCAAAACATGCATATCTAAATTGTGCCTCCATGTTGGACAATTTTCTGGCCAAAGCATCCAAATTGGGACAGTCAAATCCAATCTTTTCTTTCATAGCTAGTATTAGCCCTTGAATCACAATGCTAACCAATTCAGCCTCTGAAAGTGTTAGAGTATAGCATTGATTCCTGACATCTTAAACCTCTGAAGATAATGAAGTGCAGACTCATTGTTCCTTTGCCTCACATCAACTAAATCTGTAATGCCTTTTTCTATGATTCCTGAATCAAAGTAATGATGTAACTTGGTTTTTAGATCTTCCCATCCTTCAATGGAATTATGTGGCAAAGATGCAAACCACGAGAAGGCTAGCCAAGAGAAAGAAAGAGGAAAGAACCTCACTTTAAGCGTAGGGTCATCAGCAATCTCCCCATACTGAGCCAAATACTGGCTAATGTGTTCCATAGTCGATGTTGAGCTTGTTCCTGTGAACTTGACAAAAATCAGGCAGCCTATATCAGGTGGTAACAACACCTTGATCAAACAATTCTAGATATGGTTTTCTATATGAGACTACCGTATTCTTGGGCTTTAGACCAAACTGTCACTGAACCATATCAGTTACCTAATTTATTAGCTGATATATCTAAAATTGAGCTCCTTGTTGATTGTTTGGTTCTGGATAACCATTATTCTGCATTCTTTGATGATTAGGCTGATATCCATGATTCTCACAACCATTCAAAGTATAATGTTCAGAAACATAATGATAACTAGGAGGTACTTCTCCAGGTGCTAGTCTTCCTTGATATGGTGGAGCATTGATATCCCTGGCAAGTCTTCTACTATGAGGAGCAATTTTTGTAGCCAAATGACCATTGATGTGATCTATCATCGCTGTTGCAGTGATTGCTGAACAGTATTACCTCCAATAAAGCGTTGACTTCCCACTGTAGGTTCTCTGGACACTTAATCAACTGATGTCTGCCCGACAAATGTTTGTCTATTTCCAACAGGGATAGAATATGTTAGACCTTTGTTCTGTATATCTAGACTAAAAGCTTCTTTCATGGCATTAGTAATGCCATTTAGGAACATCTCATACATAGCATTATGCTGGATTTGGACACTAGGGTCACGTTCTCCTTCCAAGATTACTCTTGGGAAGAGAGTTTTCTAGATCACCTTCTTCTCTCTATTTTTGTTAAAACAGAGCAGACACTTTTCTTGTTACTAGTTCACAGAGTATTAACCAGTTATTTTAGCGAATCAGGAGCTCATCTAGAGTAATGTTGAGCATGTTGTCGTTCTCCATGTCGTTGATTGATTGTCCCATCAGGCGTGGCAAAAGATGTGTTGCTGCAAACATTGATTTCTTGCTCAACAATCTCGGTGGCTCTCAGAGGGTATGCAGAAGCCGAAGTTCTAGACCTCCTGAGCCTCAACGCACGAGCTTGGTGACTCGATTCCGGAGTATGCCAGTCAATTTGACCTGAAATTGACAAGGAAGAAATACAAAAATCAAGTTATGAAACTTGCCGGTTGTTGCTCGACAGTTCCAAGATGTATGGCTCTAAGAAGCCGTTAATTGAAGGAAATTGACTAAAAAGTCAACTCCTAATGATAAGGCATTATGACATTTGTTATTAAACTTTTATGGATTTAATCGAGCAATTGAATCTATAGGTAAAAGCGACTGGATCGGCTATTTAGCCGATATGCTGTGTGTACAAAAGATAGCTTACATGTATTTATCCTTTTATCCATTAAATAAATAATAACTTATTAAAACTAGCCTAAAGGCCTACGGTTTTAATAAATTACTTTCATAAACGTATCAAATTCATACTCACCTGGTCTAAAGGCCAGCGGGCTACAATAAATTCAACACGAATTATTAGTTCATTTAATATCATAATCGGGTTCACGCACGTGAACTATTCATTTAAGCTTAGCTGGATCGACTATCTAGTCGATGGAGGGTCCATAAAGCACGAACAAGATCTATCTACTTCATCATAAGTAAATTTAGTTTCAGTTTACAAATTAATCATAATAAAGTAAATATCTCAAATGCACGACATGTAACAATCAAGATCAATAGATTAGTTATCTTAATTTTGCTTAATGATCGCTGTTTACTAGGGTTTATGACAAGCATTTGGATTTTTAGCACAAACTGGCCAGTTGAATCTTGATTGGGCAGAATATTGTTACAATAAATAAAACATTAATCTTTTGAACAATACTGATAACTTCTTGAATCTATTAAATCGCCAATTTAATAGAGTTGATAACTAACTTATACCAATCTTTGTAAGAGATTGGAACAATGCAGCCTTACAAATACAATCTTAAGTCGATAACTAGTTCAAATCAAGCTTAACACAAGTTCGGATGATGCAGCCATGATAAACAAAACACGAACCATGACAATACTTACAAGCAAACCAAAGGTCAAAATCAACCCATGTAGCTTGATTTGTCGAAGGTCTAATCGAGATCTACTGTTACTCCTACTCAGGTTGGTGGCCGGAGTTGAAAAGAGTTTGTATTATGTTTTTTTATATATTCTTACAAGGATCAAGTTTCTAATATTTATAGCCCGAAAACCTAGTTTCGTGTCCTAATATTACACGACTATTCAAAAAAGGTAATCCGGACTCTTACTTTTCCTTCGTGGCGAAACCCGACACGTCTTCCACGTCTTGCCTTGATTCAACATCCCTCTAATCGACTATTTCGATCCATGTTTTTAGTCGATCCTATTATCCGGCTGTCCCTCCTTTCACAAAGCAGGGCCACGAGCAATCCCTTGACTCGCCAAAATTTAGGATTAACAACTACTATCCATGTGAGTTCCTCAATACTTGAACCCCCAACGGTCTCCCTCCACATGTGTTAAAGCTCAAGATTGGGTGCCCGATTATATTACTAAGAACATCGACCCTACGGTTGGAGTTTGCGATGGAACTAGGCTAGTGGTTCGAGGGTTCTAGAGAAATACCATAGATGCAGAAATTATGGTTGGAGATCATGCCAGAAAACGAATCTTCTTACCATGGATTGCATTATGCCCCTTGGATGATGAGATGTTTCCGTTCCAATTTAACATGAAGCAGTTTGCTATTAGATTCAGCTTTGCCATGACAATTAACAAGGCGCAAGGGCAAACTATCCCTAGGCCTTGTTTAGTTCACCCTAAAAACTAAAAACTTTTCAAGATTCTCCGTCACATCGAATCTTGCTGCACATGCATGAAACATTAAGTATAGATGAAAACAAAAGCTAATTACACAGTTTATCCGTAAATCACGAGATGAATCTTTTGAGCCTAGTTAGTCCATGATTAGACAATATTTGCCAATAAAAACAAAAATGTTACAGTATCAAAAACCAAAAAAAAATTCAGAACTAAACAAGGCCCTAATGCTAGTGTGTATTTGCCTAAACCGGTGTTCTCCTATGGTCAGCTGTCAGATTAAATATTAAGATCCTTTCCATCCCACCCATCAATAAGGAGAATACGAAAAGGAAGACAAAATAAATGGTAAATACATGAAAATATTGTCAACAAGGAGGTTCTCACTTCATAACAAAGTATTTGTCTTCTGTTTTATAGAGCTGTTATATTCTTATATTTGTGTCCTTAGGTACTAACGTATTGTATACATTTGAATTTCAGGTAATAACAGAGGAAGTAAGAAAGAAATAAGAGACAAGTAGCTATGACTTACTGACGTGTTTTTGATGTTTCAGTTTCGCAATCAAATTTAGAGTTATATTTTAGTTATCTACCTTTCTTGAATATTTATGTAATATGGTTAGTATCAACATTGTAAAACACTCTCATATATATGTTATTGTGGTATTTAGTGTTTCCATTGCAACGCAAAGAAGTATTAACACGCGTCGATCGTCTTTTGTTTGATCTTGTTTGCATGATCGTGTCGTAGGAGTGAGGAGTGGCGCCTGCCCTTAAGGCCAACTTAGTGTTTGTTGGGCTGTTGCAAACGGTCATGGCCTTGTCTTAGGCGGCTAGGCTAGGCCCATAACTCTCTATTGTCTGCCTCGTCTTGAAGAGTAGCACCGCCGTTGTCTTCAATCTCTTGGTTCCTCGTTTCTTCTGCCATGTGTCCTCTTGCCATACGCCAAGTCACGGGTAGGGACGGGCTGTTTGGACTTAGGAACCTAGGGCGGCCGTCCAAGCTTACCCTACCAGTGGCTCTACCTCGGTGATGACTAAGGGCACTCAAAATGTAGACTCTATCATAGAGTCTAAAGTTATTTATTACTTCGAACAATGTGGACTTAGAGTCTAAATAAGACTTGGAGTCTTATTTTTTCTATCTCTTTTTTCAATAAATATACTGCCACATCAGCAAAATACCATAAATAGTATGAATTAATTGTCTTTGACTCTGTGATAGAGTCTTGCATCGTGAGTGCCCTAATATATTCCTCTCTTTATTTAACTCGCTGACTTGATGCTATGGACAATACAATAAATAACATTGCGGGTGAACTAGGCCATCGTTCTTCTGATGTTTTCCCTGACTAAATAGTCTAAATTTTTCTCATTGGACACTTGTGCTCGAATGAGACCTATTATTAGGCCACGCACAGTACTAATAATAAGAAAACAAAAATAACACACCTGAATTGGACCAAAGAACAACCAACTAAAAACCTTCAAAGCAAAACGGCAATAGTGAAACCCGCGCGACAACGGTGACCACACGAGACCCGAACGGTCACCCTCCCGCCGACGTGTGGGCCTCGTGGGTGGCGTAGACCGCTCAGCTGACCGGCCCGTGGTTTAGATGCTCCTTTCTGGCTCGCGTATTTTCCGGCACTCATTTTCTCGTGCAAAGATTCTTTTTACCCATTTCGACGGTGGTCTATATAAAAGCCATGCCGATGCGGCGATGCCGAGGCCAGGGAAAAGCATCAATCCCATTCCTCTGCTCCTCTGCTAGTAGCCGCCAAATCGACAAGGAGGAGCCGAGGCCACACGACCTCCAAGTCTCAGATTCCACGCCCTACGAATCATCGCAATGGTGAGCATCCGCCGGCGGCGGCCCTGTTCAGATATGTGTGGCTTATTGCTCGGTTAGCCTCATCCGCCGTGGGCTTGGATTGACGGCCCGCTTGTTTGCTGAGGTGAGGTTTTGCTGTGTGTGTTTGGTGCAGACGAAGAAGCAGCGGAGCGAGGCGGGGGCGAAGCGACGGCGAGACCGCCACCACCATCACCGCCGGCAGCTCCGGGACGAGCGCTGTGTTTCCTGCACCACGTTTAACATCCTCGCGCCGATCTACAAGCGCATGGACAACGAGGTGGGTAGGATCTTGCTCTGCTTTCCCTTTTGGCAGGGAATCTATTTAGTTAGTTTTGGCTTGATGGAAATTTCTTGACGGTTGGTGTTTGGCATTGGGAGCAGAATTGCAGGGAGAGCCAGTACAGGGCCTACTGGTTCAGCCGCAACGAGAAGATCATTGACCGCCTTCTCGCTGATCACTCCTCCATCATCTGCCTCCAGGTGAGCTGAATCTATCGATTGTTCGGCTCTCTGGTGATGTCTGGGATGTGAGCCATCAGTATACATGATTCATGTATCAGGAGGTTTGGTTGGGGAACGACGAACTGGTCGACATGTACCAGAAGCGTCTGGGGGATGCCAATTATATGCTCTTCAAGCTTGCGCGCACTAACAATCGTGGAGACGGTGAGCCCTGATTACTCATTTCAGTTTGAGCCTAGAAGGATGACGAAAAACATATCGTGCTGTGTTGTTGCTGCCACCGTCCATTTGTGCAAATAATTGTTGTTTGTATTTTGAAGGTTCATAAAAACATAAATAACTTATTGATCTAGGAAATCCTGAATTCCTGGTCATAGGCTATATTAAGAAGGTGAAAAAAGTGATCTTTGTGGGAGTGTGCTTTTGAATAGGTTGGAATTCAACTTGGCTGCTGTGTGTGTCCTTTTTGATTGCATCATCGAAATCCAAGTGTATTGATGTTGGGGTTGTTGGTCTCTTTGTGCTGAATACCACTGATGATGATGTCAAAATGACTATCATTGTATTGTGACACCTGTTTTCCCTTTCCAGTGTTGATAAGCGCTTTGCCAAATGCCTATGTTGTTGACATTTGTGGTGATTATCAATTAGTATTTGTTCTAGGCTCTCTTCCTGAATGTTCTGAATATGTGCAGACAGATTTGAATTGGATACATGTCACCTTGGTGTTTTTCTTCCTAAAGATGAATCTCTATGCAGGTCTTCTTACTGCTGTACATAGCAACTACTTCAATGTTTTGGATTATAGGGAACTGCTCTTCAATGACATCGGTGATCGAGTAGCTCAGCTGTTGCATGTGGAATCAGCAATGCCATTCTTGCAAAATCGAAGCACCAGCTGTGTCCACCAGCAGAGCCTCATTGTCAACACACATTTGTTGTTCCCTCACGATCACAGCCTTTCAATAGTTCGCTTGAGACAGGTAGAGACATTATTCTTTTCTACATCTAAGCATAATATTTTCAATATTTCAGTAGGATTCCTAAAAATTTAGTGGTGTCATTGGCAGGTATATAAAATCCTTCAGTATATTGAGGCTTACCAGGAAGAGCATAAACTTGGTCCAATGCCAATCATACTTTGTGGGTCTGTACTAGTGTGCACAGTAATTTATAATTTCTTTGGATTCTACCTGAGTTATGATGTTAATATTTTTTTGGACATCTATTACAGGGATTGGAATGGAAGTAAACGTGGCCAAGTTTACAAGTTCCTTCGCTCACAAGGGTTTGTTTCATCATATGACACTGCTCATCAATACAGTGATAGCGAAGAAGATGCGCATAAGGTAACAAGAAGAATATTTTGCTATTTTGATTGTTCAAAATAGTACTATGAGCACTGAAATATTGTTGACTTTTTACTTTTTATACATCTTGAGCATAGTGGGTCAGTCACCGAAACCATCGAGGGAATATCTGTGGAGTTGATTTCATATGGCTTTTGAATCCTGATAAGTGCAGGAAGCCCCTGAAGACCAGCTGGAACGAAGCTGTTTTTGGTATCATCAAGGTAAGCAACGTCATGAACAGTTTATGTCAATGATATATGCAAATAATGATAATAAAATAGAAGTTGACCTTGAAGTACATGCTGCTAACCACAGATCCAATTATTCTGGCCTCTTATTTAATCATCACCAGGAGCTAAGAATCTAAATTGTGTTAATTTCAGTACCTGCTCCAAGTTGCATTCCTTTCTGCGGAGAATGCATTTGCACTCCTGAAGGCAGACAGCCTTTATGATCACATCACGTATTCAAGTTTCTACCAGGCACTGTGTCAGGTATCAACAACAGCTCCTTTGGTACACATACTGTCGACAAAACTGGTGCTGATATTAAAGTAAATGCAGTTAGGAATGGTCCATCCTGATCGACTAAATTCAGAAGAAGTTGAAAAGCTATGGAGTGAAGCTGACCGTGATGGCGATGGTGTTATTGACTACAAAGAATTTCAGGTAATTCCTTGTGATTGTTTGAGACACATGTTGAATCTTCATGGGGTTCTTTAGGAGAGGAGTTAATTGCGTGAAATGGGATCTAACAAGGACAGATCGACCATAAAAAAATTAGATGTCACAATAGAATGCATGGTTGGTAGAATCTAAGCCTTTATTCTGATAGTGTGGATGATATGAACAGAGTTCCTGCCTCGTCTAGGGCGTAGGTTGTAGGAGTGGAGGATCAGAGGGAGAGGTTTGAAGGTGGAAGAACAATAGTGTGGATGATATGAACAGAGTTCCTGCCTCGTCTAGGGCGTAGGTTGTAGGAGTGGAGGATCAGAGGGAGAGGTTTGAAGGTGGAAGAACAATGGCGAGGAGCCGTCGTGAGCAGCGAGAGCGAGGGGCGCGCGTGCGCTGTGTGTAGGAGGAGAGGACGGCTAGGGTTTGATCTCCCGGCTCTCTTCAGGAAGCTGGAAACAATTGAATGTTTCTGCTTAATTCCAAATCTATCCACTTACAAAGTATTTATACTCATGTCATAAGAATATGCAAATAACCCCTCTAATTATTGGAAATATGACTGATATGGTCCTAAGACCCCCCTAGGCCGGCGCCCCTTTAGCCACTGCTGGCGTTTCGCCTATTGTAGTGGATGCCGGTCATAACATCTCTCCCCGCTTGCGCAAACAGCTCGTCCTCGAGCTGGAAGTCGGGGTAAGAGGCACGAAGGTCATCAAGAGGCTCCCAAGTGGTGTCATCATCCGGTAAGCCACGCCACTTGATCAAGACATGCCAGACACCAGTTGTTGTGCCTTGAGAGCGCGTTCCGAGTCTGGAAGATGGTGGCCATCGAGGACGGGGGGTAGGACGCCTGGCGCGGCCGGTGGCTCCCCACGATGATGCTTCATGAGGTCCACGTGGAAGACGTCATGGAGGCGGGAGCCCTCTGGAAATTCCAGTCGGTAGGCCGCCAACCCGATGCGCCCCAACACCTAGAAAGGCACGGCGTATCGAGGCTCCAGCTTCCCTTTGGCGTGGGGATCTAGGGATTGAGTGGTTCGATTGAGGAGCCGGAGCCACACCCAGTCGCCCACTTGCAACTCCAGCTCCCGATGCGAGGCGTCGTAGTACTTCTTGGACAACTGTTGCGCCTGGACGAGACGCTGGCGCACCTCTGTCAGCACCTCGTCACGGGAGCGAAGGAGAACATCTGTCGCCACGGTCTTGTCCGTGCCCGGCCGGTACGATAGGATGGGCGGGGGTGGCCGCCCATAGACAACCTCAAATGGCATGGCACGGAGGATGGAGTGGAAGGACGTGTTGTAGCAGTACTCCACCTAGGAAAGCCAATCAACCCAAGCGCGCGATCGGTCACCTGTGACACAGTGTAAGTACATAGCGATCACCTTGTTCACCACCTCAGACTGGCCATTCGTTTGGGGATGGAAGGCCATGCTCAGGGGAAGTGTGACACCCACCAGCTTGAAGAGATCGCGCCACACATGCCCTATGAACATAGGGTCCCGATCAGTGAAGATGGACGTCGGGAACTCGTGGAGGCGAACGATGCCGTCGAAGAAAGCACGCACAACTGAGGTGGCGTGTAGGGGTGGCTCACTGCAATGAAATGCGCATACTTGGAGAACCTGTCAACCACCGTGAGTATGACGGACTTGCCGCCAACCTTCGACAGCCCCTCGATGAAGTCCATCGAGATATCCGCCCAGACCTAGGACGAGACGTCGAGGGACTACAACAGCCTCGCAGGCTGCAGCGTCTCTATCTTGTTGCGCAGGAAGGTGGCACAAGAACACACCTAGTCCTAAACCAATGCACGATCGCCTGGGATGTAGATGTCGGCGTGGAGGCGATGCAGAGTCTTCTAGACACACTCGTGCCCAACCGAGTGGGCCAAGAGGCGGACCTGGTGCTGGAAATCGCCGTGATTGGGCACAAATATGCGAGAGCCTTGGAGGAGCAAACCGCCCCCAAGGCGCCAGGGGGCGGCCAAGTCACCCGCCTGCAGGCAGCATGCCAGTAGTTGGGCGTCTGGCACCGCGGCGCGGCAGATGTCATCAAGGAAGGCAAATGAAGGGCCGAAGACGGCGAGGGCAGCGCTTGCTGCCGCCGTAGGCACGTCATCAGAACCGCTGTCACGGCAGGACAAAGCTTTGCAACTGTGTTGAGACGCTTGGGCTGGTACTCAACATCGAAACCAAAGCCGAACAGCTTGCTAATCCATTGGTGCTGGGGAACAGTTGACAAACGTTGGTCAAGTAAAAATTTGAGACTGTAATGGTCGAGGCGAACCAGGAAGTGGCGCCTCCACAAGTATGGCCACCAATGCCGAACGGCCTGTACTAAGCCGATGAGCTCCCGTTCATACGCGGCGAGCAGCGAACAACCGGCTGAAGTAGGCGACCAGACCAACGCCCTGGTGTAGGACTGCGCCAAACCTAGCAATTGAGGCGTCACAATACACCATGAAGACGCTGTCGAAACCGGCATCTGAAGCACGGGCCTTGTGGTCAACGCCTACTTGAGCACCTGGAAGGCACCCGCCGCCTCATCGTCCCACAGGAAAGTATCTCACCGCAAGAGACGCGTCAGCAGGGCAGGAATAAGGCTGAAGTCCCAGATAAACTTCCAGTAATAACTGGCAAGCCCTAAGAAGACGCAGAGGCCGCGCGCCGAGTGCTGTGTCAACCATGCAGAGACCACCTGCACCTTGTCCGCATCCATGGCGACGCCATCTGTCGATATGACGTGGCCGAGATAGGCCACAGAGGTGGCGCCAAACGAACACTTGGAGCGCTTCAGGTGGAGGTGGTGCACTCGAAGTGCTGTGAGGACAGCGCCCATGTCAGTGGCGGATCTAGGATTTTAATCATGGGGGTACGAACGAAAATGATATAGTTCATCGATATGAACATAACATAATTAGATCACTAAACGGTGATAAAATAGTTGTGAATATATAGTGTTAAGGTTGTTATATAAGCTGAGTAGACTAGCAATTATGTATAACAATGTATTATACATGTATATATTATTAAAGAGTATACATATTAAATGTTTTTCAAAAAAATTTGGGGGGACAGC
>Ga0182004_10005041_pt1 | contig 10724 bp, 6 predicted proteins | sample Sormic07211540_1_FD_120479 | JGI IMG/M metagenome (GOLD analysis project Ga0182004, IMG submission 120479) | Endophyte microbial communities from Sorghum bicolor roots, Mead, Nebraska, USA - 072115-40_1 MetaG | ecosystem: Host-associated > Plants > Roots > Unclassified | place: USA: Nebraska...
TCATTTTCCAATATATAAGGATCGAGATGTTTTCTCGTTCCAGTTGGAGCGTGTGTCAAGGTGTGGTTAACACCTGAGTGTTCTCTGTAATTCACTTTGTGCTGTCCAGAAAAATTGAGAAAATTAGCTCTGCCAGCGTGCGGTTTGGCCGCGGCGAGTTCATCAAGTTCACGTTCTCGTTCCTTGTTTCGATTCATAGGTTAGCCACTTGTTTTTGTTGCGTGATTCTGATCATATAGGCCTACAGGATGCTGCTACAGCCGTGAGGTATGGCATATATGGCTAGTGAAGCAGCATCTGCATGTGGATGTTGGGCATGTTGCTGTCGAGGGAGAGCCAGCACTGTAATGGTGGTTGGCCGCAAGGAAGATGGTGCCCAAATTGCTGCGGCGAGGGTTTGATTCGTTCTCCTTTCTCGTCGGCTGGACGTTGTGGAAGGAGCGAAATGCAAGAACCTTCAATCGAGTTGCGATGACTGCGGCTCAGTTCGCTGTTGCAATCCATGATGAGGCAACTGGGTGGTGCTTGGCCGGCAATAGGCAGCTTGGAGCGCTGATGTCGGCCATGTAGTTTAACCAAAGCTTCTTTGGTCGCAAGTTTGTATTTGAGTAATAGTGCGATGGTGATTCCAGCAGTGGTAAGGGGTTGGTAACCTTATTGTTATCAAGTTATGTTTGTTGTAAGACTCTTTCTGCTTAACTTGATAGTGTGCCCGTGAGTTGCTATATGATAACTAATATTTTATATTTAAAACACATAGATCGCACAATAAGATAACAATATTATAAAAATTAAATAGCAACGTTAAAGTCATATTTAATTCAAAAAAATTATAAAATTAACTTAGTTACAGAGAGCGCGGCATCGCAGACTCAAACTCTACTGTATTGAAATGATATACAGCTCTAAAAGTCTATTGTCTTTGTTCTACTTTTTTTATATAAAACAGTACATTGTACTCAGTTTAGTTTTTTAAGCACTAATCAAATCATTTAGTTTTGTTCAGAATAAAATAACCAAACAAAAATAGCCATAATTATTTAGTTGATTTAATCAAATCCAAATTAAATAGCCATAATTGTTTAGTTGATTTAATCAAACCTAAATTATAATATATTTTTGTATTTGCAGAGTTTGTGTTGGTTTCATGTTTCACTACTGTTGAGGAGTGTTGGGACTCCTTTTCTTTTCTTGCTCTCGTGTTTGACTCTTAGAAATCAATTCTTTCCATTTTTCTCCTGGTGGTGTTCGATTAAGTGCGCGTCAGGGACTTGCAGGATGGGAAAAAAGAGCTATAATTTTACATCAAGAATTCTTTTTTATTTTTAATTTTTTATACCCTTCCACTTTTATGTTTATATATTCTTTCTCTCTTGTACATTTTCATCAGGAATCCTTTCTTATTCTTTATTTCTTTTTAAACTCTTCCACCTCCTAAGCGGAGCTACAATTTTACATGAGGAATCCTTTCTTATTTCTTAATTTCTTACACCCTTCTCCCTTCACGTTTATATATTCTTTCTCTCTTATATATTTGCATCAGGAATCCTTGTTTATTCTTTATTTCTGTTTACAACCTTCCACCTCCTAAGCACAAGGTTGTGGATGGCACAGGGACGTGGAGGCGACTCACCTTCACGTTTATATATTCTTTCTCTCTTATACATTTGTATTAGAAATTCTTGTTTATTCTTTATTTCTTTTTACACCATTCCACCTCCTAAGCACGGGGTTGCGGGATTGCACGGGGCTGTGGAGGCGACTCCAAAAAATTATCGCACCATTTAATGGTTTTACTTTTGTTCTTTTTAGTTGTATGTAAGAGATGAAATATGCGCTTAGGCGTGATCTAAAAAAAGCATGTTTTGTAGATGGCCAATATTCCAGAAAACTTAACAATGCTAATGCAATAGCCAAAACTCATTTCAATAGGAATAATTGACAAAGAAATGATGTTCAGAAGTACCTTCTTTACGAAGAGGGCAAGTGCCTCCTCTTTTTCCAGGACTTGAAGTTGGTGCGTGTTCATGTCTTCTCGCGAACAATGTTTGGCAACTTTATGTTCCCTTGTGGTGACTATGACCCGTCTAGCCTTTGCCAAATGGTCTCGAACCAAGTTCCATTCTTCAATAGATGATAGGTCATCAAGAACAATGAGACAGTTCTTATGCTTTTCTAGAATCTGTTTTAACCTTTTTCTTAGGTCATCCAACCTCATCGTTGCGATGTTTGTCCTTTCCTGGTCGAGTTTTTTCTGTTTTATCTCACTTGCTGCAGTAGGATCGTCGTCAAGTTTTTTCTGTTTTATTTCACTTGCTGCAGTAGGATCGTCTGTTAGTAGTTGCAAAACTAAGGTTCTGATGAGCACTTCATTGTTGAAAGGACGCGGAGCAGTGACCCAAGCACGCTTCCAGTTACCAAGCTGTTGGCTTCTGTAGATGCTTCGGACAAGAGTAGTTTTGCCAAGGCCTCCCATTCCCCAGACAGAGATCACCTTACATTCTTCGATGTCCGAAGGTTGACCTATCAAATCAATAACTTTGGATTTCTCTGTCTTTCTCCCAAAAAGTACATCATCATCCAGTGCCATTGTCCTACTGCGATCATACTTTTTTCTAGCAGTTGAGGTAGAGAAATTATTTCCAACTGTACTCTTTGGTTGTTGATATTCTTCATGTATCTCATTACTAGGCGTTGCTGGGTCACAGATGGGCTCCGGAATAGCTACCTGATGAACACAGCATTTGTTTCAGAAATTTATTCACTTGTGGTCTATACAATTGCACATTGAACTACAGTCTTACAGATATTGACATTCACATTATACTTTCGGTAAGAGCATATACTACTATAAAACTGACTTCTAGTGCCGGCACATCATGGCCGGTTTCTTAAAAAATGATAGTGATAGTGCCTGCTGATTCATCATTGTTGGTTTTTTGTTAAAACTAGCAGTGATAGGACCAACCAGCAGTGATATGAACAAGCAGTGATAACTTGAATATCACTGCTGCTTGTTCATATCACTATCAGTTTTGGCCAAGAACCGGCAGTGATATTGGGTCATCATGGTAAAATTTTTGCTAGCTTGATCCAACAGTAGTATGCTGCACGAAAAACTTCATAACTTTCTTATATAATATCAATAAAGACGAACTTTATACCAAAGTAGTAATACTCGGTGAGATTAACAACTTTGTAGTACAATTTTTTTTCTTGATTTGAGACTATTTGGATGTCCAAATATATACCACAAGATTTATAGAGTTAATACCAATTGAGTCTATATGCTCTAGAGTCGAGCGAGTGTGTAGTGATAGTTAAGGATCTCAAATGGAGAAGCAATAAAAACAAAAGTTATAGATCTCAAAAAGTTATGCAACTTTGTAGTTCATAACTTTTTAATTTAAAGTCATTATGATGTCTCTCTATTTGATTCGTAAGACATCATAAAAGTTAATACCAAAGGAATCCATATGTTCTATAGTCATAAATAAGTGTGTAGTACTAGTTAGGGATCTTGGATAGAAAAGGGACCAAAACAAAAGTTATAGCTATCAAAAAGTTATGCAACTTTGTAGTTCATAATGTTTTCATTTGAGATCGTCTATTCAACAAAAATTATGATTAATTTATCAAATTTAAAATTCAAACTTTTCAAACCACCTTGGAGGAGAAACGTCCAAAATAGAAGTTATAGATCTTCAAAAGTTATGCAACTTTATAGTAGATAAATTTTCAATTGAAATTATCTATCCGAGTAAAATTACGGTTAAATTTTCTCACATCTAAAAATCAATTGTACAAATGATGTCAGATAAAGAAATGATTAAAATCAAAGTTGTAGAGCTCAAAAAGTTATAAAACTTTGTAGTTGAAACTTTTTTATTTGAATTCGTTTAGGATCCCAAATAATTATTTTGAAACTAGATTGTCATAAAATAAAGAGGACTAATATCTTAAATGGACATAAACTTCTTATAGGCTGGTTAGGGGACGAACAGGCGAAACCAAGGTCAATTCTAGTATTAAAAAAATCCTATTTTTCAGCCCATTTTTTGGATTTTCCGAAAATTACATCACTGATGCTTTTAGAACCATCACTAGTTACAAGAGATGTTAGGGTTTATGTCATTTTTAATTTTGTCATAATATCTGCAATTTATGTCATAGGTCAACATTTATGACGACTGAATGACGAAAAAGTTTGTGTCAAAAACCATGCGCCTTAAACCAAACTTTACAACGTTTCAATCTTGGAGTCATAAATTTATGATGTTGGTTTAGAAGTCATAAAATCTTATGACGTTGGGTTTTAAGTCACAAAACTAAATGGCCTGCTAAAGCCTACATAGGAATATAACCCCCTTGGTTGTGCCGGTTCAAAAAACCAGCAATGATGAGGATTTTGAACCGGTAACATTCAAATTCTGTAGTAGTGATAATATGTCCACAAAACTACAAAAGTATATGATTTTATAAATACCTCTATTAGAACTTCCACAATAAAATTTTCAATGAGAATAGTAAATAGTATCATTGGAAGGCACGTATACAACAGATCTGAGAATAGTAAAATACATTCTCTTTTTTTTTAATGATTGTTAAGTATTCTTTAAGCTAACTACCAGGATCAGCTCATCTATAGCACAAATCTGATAATACATTTGGAATGTAATAACATATTAACCAGGAATGCTTAACTGGTCAAATCTACAAGATTTGAGATGACACAAAAATATTTGCAGAAATGCTTTGTTTCCGAGCACGCGGAGAAAAAAGGAGTTCGTCCGATGTGCATGACCCCGAGGCCAGGGAAGACGCACTAGCCGCACTTGCCACCACCGCTGGAGAAGGCACAGCCCGCACCCCACCACACTCCCGTGGCCATGCCCACCTCGCTCGTTCCCGACTGCAACCGCCTCAGCGAAGAAGAAGACAACTACGCCTAGGGTTCTGGCAAGCCGCGCCACCCCTTCTTCTCGAACTCCGGCGTGTATAGAAGGGCTGACCAGGGGGAGGTAGGCCATCCAAGTGGTGGCGATGGCCAGTGGGCGGCTTAGGGGAGCTAAAAGCAATAGCAGCGGTCAGGCCAGGGTAGGGCCGGGGAGCCATGGCTGGACTTTGGTGGAGCTCACCGGAGTTTGCCATGGCCGCATGCGGGATAGGGCATGGGGAGGAGGGAGGGAAAGGAGGAGGTCATCGCTGGCGGTAGGGTCTCGTTAGGGCGGTGGGAGGTGGTGGAGGCAGGGGCTCTGGTGCCAGATCCGGAGGGTTCGAGGTCAGATCATCAATGCTAGAGCTAGATGGGCATGGGGCGGGGTGAGGAGGCGCTGGAGGAAGATAAGCTAGAGCTAGGTGGGGCGGAGTGAGGAGGCACCGGAGGAAGAAGATAAGCTAGAGCTAGACGGAGTCGAGCACTGTGCGAGAGACGTGCAGGCCTAATATTGTCGCACACGGACGATAGTTAAGCCCAAGTATTTGAGGGTGAAAAGCACGTGATGCACGTAAGAAAATATAATGTACGTGCATGCAATTTATTATAAAACAATTTTTCAATAGTGTTGAAACCCATTAACTATGAGTCGAGGACTTGCACGAGGAAAGAAAAAGTAACCATATATAGTTGTGTTAGATGACTGATTTGTTTCCTGTTTTACCTTCTTGAGATTTTCATTCTTGGTCAAGTTGTGGTGGTTCACATTTGATTTTCCCTCCTCTAAATCAGCAGGTTTTGCTTCATTTTCGTCAAAATTTGATGCACTTGTCCGCTCCCCTGAGTCCTTCAGTCAGAAATGGGAACCTCAGACCTCAGTCGTGTCGTGCATAGATATAGTGGAAACAAAACAATAGCTGGAAGAAAATAAATGATTAGATGGAGACTTACCTGCTGCTTCCTATGGAACAGATACAGTGTTTGGTCATACGGGAGCTGCTTGAACTCGGACATTTGGTATGGTTGCTCTGTACATAAGCTTGCAACCTCAACTTGCTGAGTGGACACTATGATTCTGCTCTGTTTCTTGTTGTCAGGGAAGTACCTTCTGATGCATTGCCACTCTTCTATTGTGCGTAGGTCATTTATTACAATTAGATAGCTATTGCTACTCAACTGCGTAGTAAACGTGTGCACTAAATCACTTTGGGTCATCTTCTCCATCTTGAGAAGGACACTAGCCCCAACATTGGTTACTATTTCTTCACCCCCTTGAGGCTTATCATGAACATTTTCAAAGAATTGCCTTACCATGCTATGAAGAAACACTCTTGGTTTGAAAGGGTGGATCAGCCTAACCCATGCCCTGAGTCCATACCTTGAAGTCACACTTGGGTCATCATAAACCTCATGGATGGCGGCCGTCTTCCCAGGATCACCGGTTGTTCCCCACACAGCCATCACCCTCAGGTCGACCTCCTTGCTAGTGACCAGCTGCAGGAGGTCTGCCTTGGATTGTCGATGCTCTACGGCGGCGATCATGGCGTGATTTATGTCAAACATTGCTGCACCATCAGAGGCGGCAGCCTGCTCCGCCGCCACCGGACCGCCGGGCTTGGAGCTTGAGCCATCCTTGATGAGGCGGTAGCGCAGGTTCCTGTTGCTTACATCCTCGACCTTGGCCCTTAGCTTCTTCACCTCCTTGGCTATGCGACGTCGATCGCACAGGTTACGGGGGATGCACCCGCAGATGGGCCGCTTGTTCCCGGCGTGGAGGCCGAAATCCATGAGACTGTCCTCCACGTTGTAGGCCAGGTCGCGGACCTGCGTCACCCAGGTCGTGAGCACCTTGCTCTGGCTTCGCTCCTCATCGGCTGTCATCAGGAACGACTGCATCATCTGCAGCTCGTCGGTGATGAAGATCACGTCGTCCTCGACGCCGAGCTGAAGGGCCACCTCCTCTGCGGCCTGGGACTTGGCATAGCTGAGCGCTCCGCCCAGCACAGCCTTGCCCAAGCTCATCGCCGTCGCCTCCATGACTTTTTCTTCCTCTAATGACACAATCGATTTGTGCAAGGACGAAGAGTCAGTGCTGCTATATATTGTCAACACAACACCAAGCGTCCAAGTAGCCGCGGATATAGCTAATGATGATAAGGGAGCTGATGAGACGCAAGACAGTGTGGGGTTTTGTGTTTGTCTGGTGTGACCGTGTGGGTGGTTAGTCTTTGCGGGAAATGCGTGTCTCGATCGACACAGCTAGCTGGTCTCGGACCTGGTTGTCGAATTGGACAGTGACGGCACTGCATGTTTTCCACACGAGATCGTCGTTTGCTTGTTCATACATAACTGTTGTACAATAGGGATCAGAGCAGAGCACATGGATGGGGCCAGCTCATTCAACGAGGATGTATGTGGTAGTTGGACTGAAGCCGACGTCTATAATTGTTGGTCCATTGTCACTGCAACGCAGCTACTCCTTCACAGACACGTGTATGACAGCAATTACTCCTACATTAACTAGTGTGGCTAAGGTACAATCCATACGACTATCTCCAACAATCATCACTCAAAATACAAAACTCATTTGTCCTTTAGGTAGCGCTACAGGTAAAAGGTTCCATACCTATTTTTAGCTTTCTCCAACAACAAGACCTAAAAGACAACACTCTCTGTAAATGGGTCTCGAGGAGAGAGGATACTCAAATTTGGGTTATGCCTCTCCTGATACCCAAAATAGGTCTTCTATATGGGTACTCTGTTGGAGGCTATAGATATTGTGTTGGAGACCCATTTTAGGTTTGGGTTCTCAAATGAGTTACCTGTTGGAGACAGCCTAATGTTCTCTTAAGCTCCAACAAGTGTCACTGTCAACACACAAGGTTGACATGTGTCCTTATAGTTCATTTTATAGTTCATTTTATGATAAGTGATTGTCAACGTGAGTTGAGTTTGTGACTAACTATAGCATGAGTTAGGTTGTGCGATATGTCTCTTGGCTTGTGGAGTGCAGGTGTGAAGCTCGAAGGCGGTGGTCGATGATAGGAGAAGGTCAAGTAAGGACGTGTCGTGCCGATAGGCTGGGAGCGATGAAGGATAGACGTGAGGCTTAGAACGAGGGACCAGGAGACCGGATGACCAGCCGCGGTGGCTGACATCTGGGACATCGACAAGCAGAAGTGTACATGAGAGTGGCCGTGTTGATCGAGTCAAAACGGCGGACGTGTGAGTCGAGCAGGGCTCAGGAGGACTTGGTGGCTGGTCGATCGAGGACAGCGCTCACACATGTCGAGTAGCGAGGGACACGTATGGAATATGTTACTCGTGGACGGTTTGGTGGTTTTGGCCTCAAAACCATCAGTGGTGGGTTTCGCGGGGTTAGGCCTCAAAACCTAAACGGAGGTTCTAAGGAGAACGAACAGTGCATGGCAGCATCAAAGGAGTTCACGTCGAGGTGAAGATAATTCATGAAGGACGCGGTGGCCGTCGGATGAAGGTTATCTCGGGTTAGACCATAACGTCCTTAGGTTATGTGGTTTGACTCAAAATATCTAGGGACAAAACTAGATATGTGTAATAGCACTGTTAAATAGGATGAGGAAGCCTCCATCTCCCTCAAGTTTACTAAGACTTGGCTAGTTTTTTCAACAAGAATTAACTAAAAGACCAACACTAGTAATTAAGTATCTAGGATTGTTGCTTTTCTTGGACAACATTGTAATATGTATGCATGATCTTGTGTAGGTCGACAGCGTGCTGCAAGAAAACCGAGGCCACCAACAAAGGGCAAACTGCTAGACAACATGACAAAAGCTATAGAAAGAAGCCTCCCAATTGAAATTGCTCTGGGGAAGAGAAGGCTTGAGAAGCCTGTACAGGCTGCTAAGTTAGCATCAGAGCGAGGCTGGAATAGTCATTAGGACCAGCATGCCTATCCTAACCCACCGGAAAGAATACAAGAAGGCTGTGACACCCATCTGACTGAATTCATGGGGCTGTTATCTGTAACGGTCGTGCTGGCGCCCGGACGTCCGATGGGACACCAATCCATCGGACAATGCCGTGGACGCCATGCATCCGCACGCGACTCCGCCTGTCCCCCATATGAAATTGTGCCCCTATCTGTTCCCCGCGCGAAATCGTGCCCCCGCCTATCCCCCGCGCGAAATCGTGCCTCCGCCTATCCCCCACACGAAAAAAAGAAGAAGAAAAATAAAGCCGCTCGCCCTAGCACTGAGAACGCCAGGGACGCGCCTCCAACCCCCATGCGCACCGATCCGTCTAGCCTCAACCCTCACCGAACCCAGCACCACAGCCCAGCCCACGACCAGCTCACCCCCCATAGCCCACCCACCAGGTACAACAACGGAAAAAAGTTATTGCAACATCAAGAGAACATATAATGAAACAAAAAAAACTACTGCAACAAACAAAAAAACTATTACAACAATGAAAGAACATCTAATGCAACAAATAAAAATATGAACCGCAACATATAAGAAACATCCACCGCAAACATCAGAAAAAAATTGTTGCAACAACCAAAAAAAGTTGTTCCAACATCTCAAGCACTACTAGTGCAACATCGGGGAAATCAACAGCAACAACGAAGATTACTGCATCTCAAGCACTACTACTGCAACATCGGAAAACGCCTCTTACACAATAACCAAAAAATGCCATTGCAACATTGCAAATCATCAGTTGCAACACTCAAACATAACTATTCCAACAACGATGAGATCTGACCCTGAGGGCTCACCGGAACCCTAACCACCACCGCATCCATCAGATCCAGACCGGAGGAGGTGAGGAGGAGGAGGAGGAGGAGGAGAAGGTAGAGGAGAGTTCGGTCTAGAGGGAGGAGGAGGAGGAGGAGGAGGAGGAGGAAGAGGAGAAGGCTGAGATCTAGAGAAGGACCCCACCTACCTCGTGGGGTGTCGCCGGCATCCATGGAGGTCGCGGAACACCGCGAGGGAGAGGAGTAGGGGGGAGGGAGACGTTTGGCTCGCCAAAAACCGCCTCCATCGCCTCCGACTCTGACTCTAGTGGTACGGAGGTCGCGGGGCACCGCACGATAGGAGAAAGGGTGGAAGGGAGGGAGGGAAATCTCGTCGGCATCGCGGTGTGAAGCACATAGAGGGAGGGGAGGCGCGAGCATGAGCAGGGAGTGGAGGAGCGGGAGGAGGAAGAACAGCGAGCAGAAAGGATAAGTCGTGCGGGTGGATAAACCGAGCGACAGTCGAGTCACGCATTGACGCGCGTCCGAACACATAGGACGCCCGTCCACTAGCATTACCGCATTAACAATGCTACCAAACCACGAGCCCACATTTTTTTTAACGATTAGCATCGTTTACACTTGGCCCTGTTCCCTTGCTAAATTTTAGTTAGCTAAATTTTAGTTAATTTAATAGCTAAAGTTCCAAACACGTTGACTAAAAAAAGCTAAAATAGTTTAGTTTCATTAGTCATTCAAAAATAGCTAAAATAATTTTAGCTAGCTAAAATTTAGTAAGGAGAACCAAACGAGGCCTAACAAAACTTTGAAAATAAGGTTCAATGAGGTTATTTAGGCTTCTGTCCCAGCAGCTACCTAGGCGGCCAGACTCTAGTGATCTCACAAGTGTTACTAGTCTCCTGCAGAAGAACCGACGACCCGACTTGACACATATCAGAATCCAACAACGGGAATGGAAAGATAAAGTGACTGCTTGGGGGTAGAGAAAGGTATAAAGGCTGCTGCTTGGACAATCTTTTTGCTCTACGCAATAGTGGTAGAGGACCA
>Ga0182004_10005042_pt1 | contig 10724 bp, 10 predicted proteins | sample Sormic07211540_1_FD_120479 | JGI IMG/M metagenome (GOLD analysis project Ga0182004, IMG submission 120479) | Endophyte microbial communities from Sorghum bicolor roots, Mead, Nebraska, USA - 072115-40_1 MetaG | ecosystem: Host-associated > Plants > Roots > Unclassified | place: USA: Nebraska...
CTAGAAGTGGATTCTTTCTTTCCTTCAAAATGTACATGCGCAGGAATTTTTCCTTTGGAAAGGAACTTGTGAATCCTTCATTCCAAACACTGCTACAGTGTTTTAAACTATAGGAATCTGGTTTCTTTAGAATTCCTTTGAAAATCCTGTAAACCAAACAGGCCCTTATATAAGATAGCATTTGGAACATAGGAATTACTCCCGCCATCCGAAGTTATAAGTCATTTCAAAAATGTCAAAGCATCTCAAGTTTGACCAAATTTATATAGTAGGATAATAACATTTATGATATCAACTAAGTGTTCTTCATTAATTATATTTTCATAGTATATCTATTTGATGCCACAAAGTTTTATAATTTTTTCTATAATTTTGGTCAAACTTGAGATGCTTTGACTTTCCAAAATTTTTTAAATGTCTTACAATTTGGAATAAAGAGAGAAAAATCATAGGAATCTTTGGTGGGCACCAATGAAAAAACAAAAACAATAGCAGCATGTAAATTCATTTGTTGTAGTTGGAACGTGCGTCACTGACATTCTGACAACTTGCGGTACCCTCCTTTTTCCTGTCTTCTTTACGAGCGCTGCAGAGGCATATGCAAAGAAAACAAAATCAAGAGATCCGAGTAGATGTTTTATTTTCTGTGAAATGTGCATCCGGCTACAGTAAAACAGAGGAAAGGAATTGATACTTTTCCGTGTTCCAAATGGTCCAATTTACTTCCTTTCCTTTGTTTTTAGATTCCTTCAATTCCTTCAAAAATCCTTTGTTCTAAACGCCTCCCTAATGTATCCTAGTGTCATTTTCCCTAACTTTCCTTTTCAACAGTTTGTTGTCGCCACCGATGCCTCCTACAATTAAGATGTTGATTGAATCATCTAGAGCTTAAGGTGTTGGTTGGAATCATCTCGAGCTCGTGGATTATGATCACTAATGCTCAAGTGAACCCAAATATGTCAATGTTTACAACAAGATGTATAATCTAACTACAACCTAACTACTAAGATTGTAACAATATCACATTCCAAGCATATTATCAGTCGTCGCCCTAGAAATCCTTAGTCATTTAGAACAAAAGGCCAACCTAGCAAAATAAATGACCACTTTTATATATTTGCCTCTTTCTTCACAAAGGTTGAGAATGTGATGTTTCATGTTTGAGAGCACGTGGGGAAGCAAAACACATTGCACGAAGAAGGATGAGGTACTTCTAAACATTTGGTAGAGACGTGATTTGATTGGACCTAAATTATTAGGTTGGAATAAACCTCTTCCCCGCATTGTTAATATCAGGCTTCCACAAGAGCACGACGCCTTTCATTGGAACTTAGACCATAGGTTCAGTGCTTGGTAAAATCACATCATTCGACTTTGATTCACTTAGAATTCCCAACTTAAACAAAATCATCTAAATTTTAAAGGATATTTGAAGACAAACTTTTTCATTTGGTATTTTCATAGAGGAGTCATTCTATCAAAGGATAACTTAGCCAAACACAATTGGTAAGGTAGTAAAATTGTGTTGTTTTTGCCACAAAAATGAGAACTAAACACCTCTTCTTTGAATGTCAGTGTTGTTTGGGGCCGCATATATGTTGCTTTAACCTTCCTTAATCACATAGTAGTTCTCATATGTTTGGGAGTTGGCTTTGGTTTGGTAGGGATTTTAAAATCTTTAGTTTTGCTAGGGCAGCAACTACTTGTTTGCCGCTTTAGTGTAGTTGCTTTGGTGTACATAAATGATTTGGAGCTCTCAAATAAATTACACTTTACCTTGATTTACCTTTGCACTACATATATCATCCATCCATCCATCCATCAAAAGCATTGTTCTGTTGATCCATTCATTAATCAATTCATTCATCTAGCATCGGATTGATGCATCCATCAATTCATCCAGTCCTTCATCTTGCATCGATCCATGCATCGATCGAGTAGGAGAAGCAGAAAACTTACCTTGGATTCAAAGAAAGCCACTAGCTTAGTGACGAGAGTGGGGAGACCGGCTATGGGTAGTAAATACTCCCTCCGTCCCTGAATAACTGTCGTTGTTGGTATACATGTCTCAAGTTTAACTCAATTTATAGAATATACGTGTAAATTTGTATCTCCAACTGTGGCAGTGCTAGGGAATGTGGTGTTGTTTTGGATAAGGTTCTAGACTTGGACAATCTCAAAATGAAAGAGATGAGTGGATAAGATTCCTTGATATAGGGCAAAGTCGTCAAAAAGTGACAACCGAATGCCAAAATCTATCATTTTGAGGTTGTAAAACATGTAGATATGATACTAGTATTTGTTGCTTTAAACTTGATCAAGAAGAACCGTCACTTTGACATAGGAAAAAACGACCACTTTCATTAGGAACCATATTAACTACTATCTGCCATGTCGAATAACATTAAAAAATTTCATATCTTCAGTGATAGCCATATAGACATCAAATGTGATGTATCTAGGACACAAAATCCCATTTCTTTTACCCAAATACTACTTTCCGAGCACGCGCACAGATGCGTTCCCACATACACACCGAATCCATCGTCCATCAACCATCATCTATGGTGGGAACACCTGTCTACAATAAAAAGTGCTTTTCGGTCCCACATGGTCACACCCCCACCTGCCCGCACCTCTCTCTCTCTCTCTCTCTCTCTCTCTCTCTCTCTTCTCTCTTCTCTCTTCTCTATTCTCTCTTCTCTATTCTCTCTCTCTCTCTCTGGCGACAACCTCATCGGCAAGCACCTCCCCGTGTGACCTCCTCCCCACGATCGTGCCCTACCGCCTCCCCCGCACGCGAGCATGGCAGGTGTGGCGGCAACGGATCTGCGCCAGGTAGGTCTCCTCCTCCTATTCTTCTTCTTCTTCCTCCTCCTCCTAGATCTGCTTTTTAGGGTTCCAACGAGCTCTCCCCTTTTATGCCCCAACTCCGATGGGAACATAAGGGATTGGGGGGGAGACCAGCTAGGCAGTGGGGGTGGCCGCCGGGTGGTTTATAGGAGCTAGCGGTGGCACCGACATCCGGGCCAGGTGAGGGCGGGGAGATCTGGCCATGGTGGCGATAGCGACCATGATGGTGGCGGGGAAGCGGGGAGGGAAAGAAGGTGGCGCTACGGGCGAGCTAGCTCTGGCGAAACCCTAGCTCGCTACGGCGGGGCGTCCGGGGCGAGGGCACCGGAGTTAGGGAAGAAAGAGCTGTTGTGTTCTTTTCTGCGACTAAAAACTGCTGTGGCGAGGAGGTATGCGCGCAAAATTCCAAATCCTGCACGCACACGCTCTAGTAGCGCCCTTCCTTTTGATGTGTTTTTAGCGAGGGCTTTATTTTCATGATTTTCATAACCTTCTATATTGTCATCATTGTCTAGTTGGCTTCTATTATTTAGGTTAGGATGTCTATCCCATGGCAGGCAAAGCTAAATTACTTTTTGTTTATACATATAGTTTTCTTCCTCGTCTTTGCATTTGTGGTTTCTTCTTTACGAACCACCTCGTCCACTTATCCCTCGGAAGTATTCCGTCCCCTCCAAAATACATCAACACCTGTAACTTCTATAAATATGGCCAGGGTTAGAGAAATTTGACTTTTGACAAAATCAAAACCTCCAGCATTTTGGAACGAAAACTTTGACTAAGTATATAGAAAAAAAAAACACAAACATCTATAGCTTATATAGACATGGTTAAAGTTACATAAGTTTGTCTTACAAAATCAAAATCTCTTGCGTTTTGAACACAGAGGTTTTAGTTAATTACTTTCTCAATCGCTAGATCTAAGCTAACCAATCAAGATATTATGGTTCTCATATAATCTTCAACCTCTAATTTCTCTTAATCCCTTATTTTTTAATCTCTTTTTTGGGTTAAAACAAATTACACCTAGTAGCATATATAGCATCAAACATGGTACTAGTAGAAATAAAGCGCAACGCAACATCCAAATCAGGAACTAGCAGCTGCCTAATTGTTGGGCCGCCCGAACCATGGAAGAACGGGTGAGAGTAGGCCCAATGGTAGCCCTAAAGCCCCCCTTCTTCTTTTTCAGTTCGGCTCTTCCTCTTGTACCCAAATCACCAAAATTCCGTTTCCCCACCGCAAATTTCAAAATTCCCACCCACCCACCAATCCATCCTTCATTCCTTCCCATATCCACTCTCTCCAGTACCCACCGCGATCTCGCCCCACCCCACCCATCCCATGGACGCCGACGAGATGGACGTCGACGACGACGGCGGCGCCGGCGGCCCACCCTCCGCCTCAGCCTCCCCCGCGTCCGCCTCCGGCTCTCTCCCCGCCGTCCTCTCCGAGCTCGCCGCGCTCCACCGCCGCGCGTCCTCCGCCGCCACCTCCCCGCCCCTGTCCCTGCCCGCCATCACGTTCCTCTCCTCCGGCCCCGCCGCCGTCGCGTCCATCTTCCCCCGCCTCGCTGAGGCCGGCATTCCCGCGTCCTCCTTGCTGCCCCCGCTCGAGGCCTCGCTCTCCGCGCACCCGCTCCCCGCCGCCCTCGCCTACCTCCGCCTCCTCCTCGCGCCGGCCTCCCCGCTCCTCACCCTCTTCTCCCCGCTCCCCTTCCTCTCCCTCCTCCTCGCCATCCGCAAGGCCGCCTCCGCCGCCGCATCCGGAGCCGGCAGCGCCGCCGCCTCCAACCCTACCTCCGGTTCCGGCGCCGCCGCCGTCAACCCCCGCAAGCGCAAGAACCAGCGCCAGAAGCCGCCGGCGGCACCGCGGGCGGCGCCGTCGCTGCTCCCGAAGGCGCTCTCCCTGCTCGCCGAAGCCGCGGGGAGGCTGCCGCTCGGGGCCCATCCGGACGCGCGGCGGTCGCTCGTCGACACCGCGGCCGAGCTCCCGGCGTTCGACGTCCTCGCCGCCGTCCTTGGATCCGACTACCACGCCGGGGCGGTGCAGGACGTGATACGCGCGCTGGCACCGGTGGTGCTCTCGGCCACGAAATCGGCCGCACGGGTGGCCGCGGTGCAGTTCCTCGTGAGGAGGTTGGTGCCTTTGGGTGGCGAGGAAGGGGAGGAGGCAGTTAGGAAGGCAGTGGGGTACCTTCCTAGGTACTTGGCCGTGAAGGCGCCGGACAAGGCGGAGGCCAGGGCACTCGCGGTGGAAGCCATAGTCGAGGTGGTGCGGGCATTGGACGCGGAGGGAAGGGAGGGATTTGCAGGGTATGTTGTGGCCATGGCAAGGGGCAAGGCAAAGGGACGACTGCTTGCCGTGGATTTGGTCCTTGCCTTGCTGCCAGTGCTGTTACCATCTGAAGGGGATTGCTGCGATACGGAGGAGGGCTCTTGGGGGCTCAAGTTTCTGCGGCTGTTGGTGGAGCGGTGCTCAGATAGCGTAGGAGGGGTTCGAGCTCGGGCGTTAACGAATGCAGCCCAGGTGCTTGATGTTCTGTCTGAGAGAGGTGTGGAGGTTGATCGGTTGCAGGAGGTGATGAGGATTGGGGACATGGGGCTTGGGGAATTGCTGAGACGACGCTGCACTGATGATAAGGCTGCTGTGAGGAAGGCTGTGCTTGTGCTCATCACAAAGGCAATCGGTTTGATTGGGAGACCCATCGATGAGTCTCTGCTTTGTGCAATGGGCACTGCATGCTCTGATCCATTAGTCAGCATTCGCAAGGCTGCTCTTGCTGCCATCTCAGAGGTGTTTAGGAAATTTCCTGATGAGAAAGTGATGAAAGAGTGGCTTCAGGCTGTACCTCCGCTGGTGATTGATAGCGAGACAAGCATCCAGGAGGAATGTGAAAACCTGTTTCTTGAACTGGTGCTTAACAGGATCTGCCGAGCTGTCAATTCGAAACTAGATGACGATTCCATCGCCTTGGAGGAAGTTTTCCCTGAAGGGACACTGGATTTGCTGAAAAGCATCTGTGATGGAGAGGTTGCTCCATGCATAAAGAAGATATGTGCAAGCCTTGGGAAGAAGAAGAAGCTGAAACCACTACTTGCTAGCTCACTGCAGCACATCATAACACTCTCTGAATCCTTGTGGTTGAGAAATTGTAAGCCAATCGAAAATTGGACTGCACCTATTGGGTCCTGGTGGCTTCTTTCCGAGGTCTCTTCATTCGCGCCAAAATCAGTTGACTGGAAGTTCCTCTCCCACCACTGGAAACTCCTTGATAATGTTGTTCAAGACGACAGAGGTAAAGCTTGTTCTCAAGTGGAACCAAACTCAGCGCTCTGGGCAGTCAATCGTGTGTCACTCTTGCAAACCATTTCAAATGTCTCCATGGAGCTGCCTGTGAAACCTGCAGCAGAATTGGCACAGAGCTTGCTTACAAGGATTGAGGATTTTGATATGAACCTGAGTGAGGTAATCAGTTTGTCGATCCAAAACAATATTGAGTAGTACAATAATTTGTTTCTGCTACAGTTAAATTTTGAGTTAGCAACTTAGCATGGCATTATGTTTTTATAATACGAGATCATACTTAATCTGCCAATTAAAAACAATATTAAATCTACTAGACTTTATATAGCGTGCCCTAATCCTATCGCCCAATCTGCCGAAACCTGGCAACATGTACTGTTCTGAAGATTTTATGGGTAAGTTATAACATTTGGTATGGTAAATCTAGGCCAGCATTTCATAGTTATAAAATGAAAACTTCAGGTTCACTGTGCTTGCCAGTGTTGGTATTATAATGATCAGCAATATTTTCTGGCAGGGCGGTCCTTCTAGCTTATGGCATGTTTGGATCCAGCTTGCTAATAATTAGCAACTAAGAATTAGCAAGAGTGGATCCAAACAGACAAATACTAAAAGGTGTGATAGCTACTAGTAAAAACTAGTAAGGTTTTGGTTGCTAGCAAGTGCTAAGGATTAACATGCTAAAATTAACACATCCAAACAGAGCCTAGCTGAAACCTCACTGCAATCACAATATATTATTTTAAGGCCTGCTTGTTACCTGCTTGGAATCTAATGACAAGAATTCAAGATTATCCAGAAACTTTGCTGTTTAGATCATTGGTTATCCACATTTTCCCCTCCCCATAGGCCATAGTTCTGCAACAATGTTCATCATGCATTCATCTTATCTTTTTCCTTGATATAGGCTTCTGTGTGTTGTTGGTTTAACTATCTACAATTTTACCAAAATCGCTCTTAACAGAAGTAATTCATGTCCATATCTTGAACATAATTTTTATGCATGCATAAACAGGTTGACGCGCATGTAAAAGCACTGAAAACTTTATGTAAAAGGAAAGCAAAATCAGCTAATGAGGGTGAGGCACTGATCCTGAAGTGGGCACAGCAACTTATCCATAGTGCTTTTGACATCCTTGACCAGTACATAAAAGAGGCATCAGAATCAGCCAGGGGTCACAGTTTCGTTACTCCTATGACTGGCAAACGCAAGGGAACAAAACAGACATCTGCATTGAAGTCAACATCACAAGCAGTTGTTGCTGTGTTCACTGTTGGATCACTGATCCTAGCTTGTCCTACTGCTGATGTGAAGGACGTCACCCCTTTGCTACACACAATTGTAACTTCTGGAAGTTCTGAGCCAAGGCCAAAAAACCTTGTTGGCGGGACCATTTCTTTCAAAGAGTTAGCTCCATCATTATATATACAATCGTGGGATACATTAGCAAAAATATGCCTTGTAGATGACAAAGTGGCCAAACGGTACATTCCAATTTTTGTTCAGGTATGTACTCTGCACAGGTCTCATGGTTACTCTTAACAGATACAGTCAATGTTGCTTCTATGAATCAGGAGCTTGAGAGGAGTGATATGGCTACCCTTCGTAATAATATCATGATTGCGATGGCAGACTTCTATGTCCGTTATACTGCATTGGTTGACTGGTGAGCTTATGTTTCTTGATTCATATACACACTGATTAATATCACTATCCTTCCAGAATTTGTCACTGTTTCTTGCAAGCAGATGCATGTTCCTGTATATCAGAATGTGTTTTCCAGACTCTTTTTCCCTCAAGAAAAATGAATGTTGCTTATAGTCACACTTTACAAAATTTATAAGGTCAACTTTGCCCACCTTTGCAATGTTAAGACAATCGGCTGATTCTGACAACTCTTTGGTGAATGAAACATGGCTAATTTGTTTCCCTCTGTGTTCCTTTTTTTGTGTATCTGTCCATTTTCTAAGTTAATGGTCCCAATGAATGATCATATATATTAATCCATTTAATTCTGATTCTGTATGTTTCCCCAAAAGAAAGTTGAAAAGATATCTCATTTTTCTTTTCAAGATTCTAGCAACATCCTTGAATTCTTGTCAGATGGTATTGGAGAGGAAGCTATTAGTCTGTTGCTATATTGGCAATTAAGGTTAATGATGTAAAACTGTCCTCCCATATGCTAGTTGTTATGTGGCTTCCAGAAATAGTAAATAGATTTTCGTGAAGACTATTTTATCAGTTATGTTTCACAGATTTATGAAGAAGATATTTCATAAATTTATTTTTCCAATTAGTTAAAGTCTTATTTTGCACATGTGTTTAACTGATCTCTCCTTTACGATGTTTCTGCAGTTATATGTCAAAAATAACAAAATCCCTGCGTGATCCCTGTGAAGTAGTACGGAGACAAACATTTATCCTACTCTCTAAGTTGCTGCAGGTGCTAATCGCTTGTGTAATGCTTTATTATGAATATTGGGTCATGGTTACTGAAATTGATATTTTGTCCAGAGGGACTATGTAAAGTGGAGAGGGAGTCTCTTCCTTCGGTTTCTGCCATCTTTAGTTGATGAGTCTGAGAAGATTAGGCATTTGGCTGACTACCTTTTTGGGAACATCTTAAAAGGTATTTATTTTTGTAAGCTTTTCTTGTTTTATGAAGTCACTGGTTAACATCTGCTTAAATTTTGCAGCTAAAGCACCACTCCTTGCATACAATAGTTTTATTGAAGCTATATATGTTCTAAACGATTGCACTGGACATGGTGTATATAGTGACTCTCAGTCTCAAGGAAGTTCAGATAGAAGACCTGCCCTTTTTGCAATACGGTAAAACAATTCAAACTGTTCTCCTTAGTTCTTGCAAGGAAGATGCTTCATTCCTAGCTTAATTTTATCATCTTTTTTTTTTCAGTGGCACTGACGAAAGGTCGAGATCAAAACGAATGCACATTTATGTCTCTTTGCTGAAACAAATGGCACCAGAGCACCTTTTAGCCACATCAGCCAAGTTATGTGCTGAGATCTTGGCAGCTGTTTGTGATGGATTGCTCAGTGTTGATGATGCTGGTGGCAGGGCTGTACTTCAGGTGGGGATCAATATCTTCAGAACTCAGATGGTTTTATGCTAATATGAACTGAGAGAAGTATCTTGGATATCCAGTACCTAGATAGTAGATACAACCATTGGCATCGATTAGTGCTTATAGCCTGATTGTCACTTGACTGACCAGCAATGTGCACTGCATGCCTGGGTTGCTTATGGTACATGCTTAGTGATGATTAATTAGGAGAGCTAAATAGCCTTGTATGCTTCTATTTTTCCATAGTTTTGATGATTTAGTTTTTCTCAACAGGATGCTCTGCAGATACTGGCTTGCAAGGAGATGCGCATCCACCCCAACATCTTGTCAGAGAATACTGAGATGGACGAGGAAGGCGGCGAGGGCGGGGGAACGGCCAGCGCGCTCCTGGCAGCCAAAGGGAGGGCAGTGACCCAGGTGGCGAAAAAGAACCTGATCCAGATCGCGGTGCCCATCTTCATCGAGCTGAAGCGGCTGCTGGAGAGCAAGAACAGCCCACTGATCGGTTGCCTGATGGAGTGCCTGCGTGCCCTGCTCAAGGACTACAAGAACGAGATGGAGGAGATCCTGGTGGCGGACAAGCAGCTCCAGCGCGAGCTCCTCTACGACATGCAGAAGTACGAGGCAGGCAAGGGGAAGGGCAAGGCTGCCGAGCAGGCCGAGGCCGAGGCTGGTCCCAGCGGCACCGGCAGGTCCCCGGCTGCTGCTGGTGATGCGTCTGCGAGAGCCACTGTCAGGTCGGTGCTGAAGGAGGTGAACCTGAAGGCGCCGACGCCGCCGCTGCACTCGATGAGCGTGCCCAAGGTGAAGTCCATTCTGGGGAGCGCCGGGCCGGGCTCTCGCCGCCCCGGTGTCCTCGAGTCGGTCCGGCGGCTTCAGCCGTTTGAGTCGGACGATGAGGGTTAGCACGCGTCCACTTTGATGGCAGTTGATTTAGGCTGTTGGGCTGGTCTGGTCTGGTCTGTTCGTTTTAGTATGACGACGATGACCGAGTCGGAGATTAAGGCATTATTAAGCTCATTTTCTCAATGAAGCTTTCGCTGACTTGCACTGTATATATAATAATTACATATTTTTGTAACCCAACAACGTGAACTGTCCTTAAATATAAGAACTTTACTAGAGCGTGTGCGTGTAGAAAATCCAATTTCTGACTACAATTTAATTTGGGAAAAGAATTATTTTGGTTGTAAAAAAAGGAAAAAAAATGTCGGCCGTTGTCCTGCCGTGGGTGCTAGGGTCTTCAGAGCTCTGGTGAGCTAGGGCTAAAGATGTCAATAGGGATCCAATCCCTAATTCCCTATTAGGGGATGGGGGATGGGGATAGGATTAAAATTATCTTCACGGGAGGCTAAACGGGGAAAACCATTCCTTGTCGAGTTTGGTGGGAGTGGGTCTGGTAGCTTGTCTCCAATCTCTGTTTCCCTGCGTCCCTATTTCCTCATCACCTCGCAGCCTACAAACTCATTCCCTCGGCC
>Ga0182004_10005043_pt1 | contig 10722 bp, 12 predicted proteins | sample Sormic07211540_1_FD_120479 | JGI IMG/M metagenome (GOLD analysis project Ga0182004, IMG submission 120479) | Endophyte microbial communities from Sorghum bicolor roots, Mead, Nebraska, USA - 072115-40_1 MetaG | ecosystem: Host-associated > Plants > Roots > Unclassified | place: USA: Nebraska...
GAGAACTCCATCACGACGTCGGTCTCCCGGAAGTATAATCTGCGGCCACGGAAATAGGCAGCGGTCTGGTTTTTCTATAGTTCGAAAAAAAAACGAGGATCGATTCCAACAACTCGTTGACAGGGAAGCCTATTATTACGACATTAATCAATACTAACAGCCAGTAATGAATCAAAGAATCAATGCAAATATGCCAATAAAATAAAACAAAGAACCAACTAATGATGAAACCGTCGATGAACGATCGAACTGGACGACGGATCATCGAGCACCCATGCATAGAGACAAAGCTAAGCTAGTAGTCCGTCCTCCTGCTCTTGTTGCTCTCGGCGGCGCCGGCGCCGGCGCCGGCGCCGTCCGTCTCCCGCTGCTCCAGCGCCCTCTTGGTCTTGGCCCCCGCGTCGTCGTCCTTAGCCGCCGCCGCCGGCGGCGGCGGCTTCTTCTTGGCCTGCAGCTCGCGGAGCACGACGGCCCTGAGCGCATGGAGCTGCCTCTGGTGCGCGGCCACCTCCCGCGGTCCCATCGCCGAGACATCCCTCGCCACGGCGCGCCCGACCATGCCCCGCAGCCGCTCCTCCCGGGCGACGCCGATGAGCTCGTGCGCCACCGCCTTGCCGTCGGGGCGGAACGCGACCGTGCGCACGGTCACGCCGTGCTCCCGCGCCACGCCCCGGGCCTCGCACAGAAGCTCCGCGTGCTTCGACGCGAACAGCGCCAGCGCCTCTTCTACCTGCTGCTGCTGCTGCTGCTGCTGCCCGGTCACCACCGGGGCGGCGGCTCCGGCGGCAGCCATGCCTCTCGTTGGCGCTTCTCGATCGATGACCTGATTGCCGCGCTCTTTGCTTCTCTCTCTCTTTCTTGGGCGTGATTATATACGAGATAATATAATGATGGAAATCAAAGAATTATGCGTAGCGCACTGCGCACTGGTATATGTAACCCGCGATTAGTCCGGGTCGGACTAGTTAACTATACAAGATTAATTAACAAGTCATAACTGACAACGTTTCCGGGTAGGATTAATATTCGTAATTAAATTTAATATACCACGATTTTTCAAAAAAAAAGACGAATTTAGCTAATCAGGAACGGGCCCAGCCAGCAGCCACACTCCAAAAATAAACAAGTCGGGCTGGCGCAAGAAAGGCTCTTGGCTCCGCAGTTGGGTTATTAGGTTATTTTTTTTATAAAACAAATTGGCCTTTTAATAATTAAGAGGATTTTATGGAAGTGACCATCGGTTGGGTCAGTTTTTTTTTCCTTTATATATGAATGAACAAAGTGACACATTAGTTGGGTTAAGTTATTTTTAAAACAAATTGATCTCTCAAAAAAAGAACCATCAGTTCAAGCAAAGTGAGACCAAACATCAGTTTAAGCAAAGTGAGACCAAATGTAAGAGACATGTTGAAGTTATTACATTGCTCAAATGGCAATGGAGCCCTAAACGGATGCAGTACTGGTAGCCTAAACTATACTAACCCTAAACTCTCAGCATATTACTCGTAGCCTGCTGGATCATCATAATAATAACTACAATCAAATTCCAGCTAGAGCACGCAATGCATGGCGTGGAATAATCAGATTTAATCAAAGACAGGAAATGTCTCAACAATGACCACCATGGCTGAGCCCAACACTAGCCTACTCACCATCCCTAATAATAACTACCATGATGACTGACAGGTCAAGAGGACAATCTATGGCTTGGGCTGTTCTGGTGCTGCTTCTGCTACAGCTTTGGAAAGCTCAAGTGTAACAGGGCAATGGTCACTTCCATAAAATCCTGCAAGAATGGAGGAAAATTAACTCTTGACATAAAATAAAATAAAAACTTGGATCTTTTTAGACATCTGGTTGAAAATGTTGGTAAGATGGAAAAGCAACTACATTAATTTTCTTGATTGACATGTTTTTCTCTAATAATTGCGTACTCAAATACTTTCTCAGAACCAATAAGCATTTTTTCCAAAAAAAAAAGAAAAAGAAAAAGAACCAATACCATTTACTAACGACACAACTCAAAGTATTGTTATGAAAGTAAAAGAAAAATCTAAATGTTTTGTAAAAGTAATGACAGTCACACTTCACTCTCGCTCCCTCCCCACCCAAAAGAACCTAGCTTCCAATCCAAGCCTAGCACCAATACCAGTTTGTACTTTTGGCACCAAGCAAAGCAAGATTAAAAGAGAGAGATAAAACCAAGTGTTCAACCCATATTTTCAAGCACGGGATAGTCTCAGTTTTTTAAGTGCCAGTTTCCACTCCGCACAGAAAATCCAAACATTTAGGAAACCCAGGTTTCTGTGCTTTAGCACAGATCATGTACAGATGATGATATGGGCATAAACAAGAAACTGAAAATTACTTTGAATGAGACCCTCCAAAGTTTCAAGTACCATATAATAATGCAAATAAAGGTGGTAATTTTTTAACTTCATACCATCTAATTCAATGCCACGGCCATGCATTTCACATGAAACAATTCTGTCCTTTAACTGCTCCGAAACAAGGAAGTAGTCGATCCTCATTCTCTTTCCTCGGTACCTAGAGGAATATGCAGAGAAGTTAATCTCACTAAAAAGATAAAAAGATGCATTCAGGTATGCATGCAGTGTGTTGGCAGTTTGAATAGTGGCTCAGATCCTTTAATCGTCTCATACTTTCAAAGATCATATTTCTGTTTACACTTTATGCTGAGGACTATGTATGTCAACAACATAATAAAAATGCCTTAAAGACAGTACTGGTTACAGCACATAAAAATAATACAGAACTGATAGGATTTTTTTAGCATTGAGACATCTGCAAGAACTTAAGGGAATCAAATTCTAAATAAAAGAACCATATGTGCTGAACGTGTTCAGTTAAACGGTTATCCCTCCATCCCAAATTATAGGTCGTTTTGGTTTTTCTAGATACATAATAATAATAAGAAAAATGTATATCTAAAAAAAGCCAAAACGGACTATAATTTGGAATGGAGGGAGCATATGCTAAACATTAAGTCACTCATTCTTAGCCAAAAAGTAGGCTACAGGTCCTAAACGTCCATTTAATCAGCCCAAAAAGACCTTTTAGCGTTTATATGATGTTTAATCAGCCTAAACACAATTGAACATAAATAAATATTTTCAAGGTGTACTTTTCAGAAATTTCCAAACTGTAGATTATGATTTAAGACTAGATGCCTTATGAGTTATGAAGCAAACCATACAGCAGACAAGTCAGTGAGAGACTGAGAATCCAAAAAATATTTGGACCAAATGAAGCCCACTAGCCCAGAACAGCAAAATGTTTCTTACTTGCCAATTGGATGACCGGACCAAGAGAAGCCACCATCCATGTCCTTTTCTTTGTGCAGGTGCCTGTAAGCATCTACCAGCTTTCCTCTGTATGTCCAAGTCGTTCATTCATAAGATATTAAAACTTCACAGCAACAAATATGAAATAAAACACTTCAGTAATGCCACCCTGAAACCAAGCAAGGGCCATCTTGATTTATTTGTTGCTCAAAGATTCTTTTCAAAAAATCTTTGCCAAATACTTGCATTGACTTGAAAACATGTTTTCAACCATATGCCATGTGAGGCGTTGTTCGATTTATTTCTGTGCTGTTTAAACCTACAACTGGACCTTGAAATAAGTTCACAGAGAGTTGCGAGTGCTAGTTTTTCCATGGTTTTAGGCTTTTAACTCCAATATAAGGTACAACAAGCCCCAAGTTGGACCTGCCTAAAGAGAAGCTGATTTTCTATTAATAACACCATTGTCTCCTTTTGAATTCTCAGATATAATCATAAGTAACATGCTTCTAGTTCTAAAAAAAAGTAACATGCTTCTAATCAAATATCTTCAGAGGTACTCATGGACACTATAACTTATCCTGTCTCAATCTATCTTGTTGGAATTGTCAAATGTCCAAAAAAACATCTGTTAGACAATCCATAAATCTGCAAACTAAGGCTACCATTCAGTGGTTTTTACTAGCTCTGTTCTTACTTTTTAGCTCCAAAAAGGCTAGCATATAATAGCATCACTGTTTATAGCTCAAAAGCCAAAACGATTTAAGACTGTAAACTAGTGTAAGCTAAAATTTTTTTTGTGGCCTTGATTCCTTAAATGGTACCATGATTGGCTATCATAGTTTGTTGACAGATATTTTCTCATTAAAAATATTTCAGACTTGTGGCATATTTCCTTTTATTCTGGTTAAATATTTTCATATAGACTTTTGGCACGCAGATATTCTAATATGCTCAAGCGGTCAAGCCTATATCAATTTCACAGCCTCAGCAAATTCCCAAACAGGATGGTTGTGGTAGAATGATATATGGCTCGTCTGAGTGATTTGTTGAAGAGAAACTAACCAAAAATAATACTGTTATGTGTCTTTTGTTAAATATCCATAATAGGTGGTGCACATACAGTGGTAATTACATTAACATTAGACATGAATTTTCGTTTTTATGGGACCAGTTACCAGTTAGATAAGAACATGATAAAACCTCACAAATTTAGAACTTCTTTTTTTTTATTTTTTTGGTTGAAGAATTGGCGAATATTTTTAAAAGCACCACCAGTGTATAACTAGTTATAATTAGCCAGTGATGACAGAAGAACATGTGTTCCATGGTACAAATGTATTAGTTTCACCTACTGGAATAAAATGTTGCCAAAGCGCCGCCTCTCTGCTGGGGTGAATCCTGGCTGCCCACAGTCCTGCAGGTGCAGAATATAAAGAGACTTCATTGTACTAATGCAATAGCCAAACATACACACCAACAAAAGGATACCAGAGGCTCAGTAGAACTAAAAAATCCAGTCAAATGTGAAACTTCACATGATGCTAGCAAGATGTCTGTGGCCTTTGGGTTGCAGCATAAAACAAATATTACCTCTTGATTGGGTGGGGTGTATCCATTCAGCTTAGCACTGCTAAAGAAATCAGGATGGCTGACATCGATTTCTTCATGACTGGAATAGTGGAATGTTCAAATACAAGCGAAGTATAAGATGAAAAGTTTGTCTTTGAAAAATGTCATACTGATATAGCAAACATGAACTCTCTAGGCAAACAAATAAAACTGAAACTTCCATCTGCACTATCATACTTTCTTGTAGAATGCAAGATTGCGGATTTGCATAAAGTTATTTTGACCAAGTATTATAAATCATATATGGTTGTTTTAACCAAGTACTATAAGCAACCTTGAAAGAAAATTTTCCTCAAGGTGTTTTTGGTATTGGTTATTTGGTTCAATGCTATAAACCAGGACTCCATGTTGACTTTGAATATTAAGAAAAAAGTTGCATGGAGTTTAATTTATTTACAAGAAGCAGCATGGAAATTATTTATTAATAATATGGTCTTTTTTCAATAAGGAGAAATTATTTTCTCGATTACCTGACATTCAAGTCCCCACACCAGATTAAGGGTTTGTCCACATGTTGAACAAATTCCAGCATCCTCTTGTCCCACTTACGTCTTCTTTGAAACGAATTTTCCTCCTCCTTCCATCCATTGTTTGGAGCATAAGTGTTTAGTAAGAGGAATGATTCAAATTCCGCAATTATAACGCGCCCATCAGTTTCATGCTTAGAAGCTGAAAAGTGCAAGGAAGTGGAATCTAAGAAAGAACTGTACTACATGTGAAATTTAGTTATGAAAAACAAACAACCATTCAATATGCCTATTTGTTAAGGAGCTTGCTGGTCTGGAACTTTTCATTCCTTAATTTTAGTTTTTATACAAAAAAACGTGCATAGATATATCAAGAGAAGATGATCAGGTACACAGATGCATGCCTTAAGTTTTGTTTTCCAACAGATTCTTGCAATGATTATCCTAATTCTAACACAATCTATGAAAGTGACCATATTCTTTTAGGACTTTGTAACTGGCATAATACACCCACATGCTCTAGTCATGACATGAAAACATGAGTACTGGCTGTCACGATCTGTAAGATGCTTTGCTCTGTTCTGATTTTCAACTCAAAAATTTCTAAATTAAAAAATTCAATAGTTTGGACAACTTTGTCATAGAATATGACTACCAAATTAGAAGCAGTTACTAAACCAGGTCTTGAAATACAATCATAAAACCATAATTTGAAAAGCAGAATGGCTGCAGCCTTAGAGTAGAAAATAGAAAATTGTGTATAGAGCTAGGATAGCAGGGAATCATCTCCAAACATACATGTTCTATCCAAGTTGAAAGACACCTTCTTAGGCTCAAACTTTTTCTTTATAAACATAGCTGTCCCCGCATATTTTGAATCTGAAAGAGACCACCAGACACGGTAGTCTTTGAAAGGTGAAGTTGACAAAGCACGCAGAACTACCTGCTTGACATCAAGAAGTATGACAGTAATGTAACAACTTTGTTGTTGAGCCACTGAATCCAATGTAACAAATGACATTGAGGTAGAAATCATAATCCAGAACTTGCTAGAATTAGGAACACATACAAGTCTGTAGTAGTTCTGAACTGCTAAATTTCTTATATTTTGAATTTCTTAATCGAAAAATTGCTTAATCGAGAGGTAGAAATCATATTTTGAATTTCTTATAAGTCTGTAGTATGACACTGGAGTTGAAATGCGAGACAGATTGTAATGGAGTATTAGGTCCTCGGTTTCTGTATGTTTGTACATGGCCTCAGGAGAAATACGTTTCACGATGTTTGTCCATTGAAAATACCAAGAATGTTTTTATTGCAACGTTGTCACTACCTATTAACATCTGCAACTGCAATTCCAATTAAAGCCACACTGGCGAGGCCCACACAGACAGTAGCAGTTGATATGCTATTGCATGAGTACATAAGTACTGTACTGCTACACAAATTCCTGTGGGACTGCTGATGCTAGTGGTGCCATGTTCACAACAGTCTAATAGGGTGCAACTGATATGAATAATGTGCAAGTTCCAAATATGTAGTATCCTCTAAAAAAAAAACAAGATGGCAAAATACATTTTTCATGGCTGCAACTGACAGCAATTCTACCTTAGATGATGATCCAATAATTTTGAGGAAACACATAACAAATGTAGCTGTACATATTCACAGAAAGTATTTTAATGTTTGCAAATGCCACAAAACCTGCTTTTCATCCCGTGACGAGCTTGTGTCGTCTTTCAGTTCACTAGGGTTTTTAGGAGCCCCTTTGGAACCAGCCGCCGGCATCCGCACTTCCTAACAAAGAAGTTTGGTATATCCTTATCAGATATACATATATTAATAATCATGTAACGAAGAACAAAATGTGACCAATTAAGTGAGGAGGCACTGAAAGGACTATGGACTTTTGTATAACAGACCAATCTAAACCTCCAACTTACTAGGGACAAAATTCTTCTCTTAGAGATAATAAATTGCAAGGATAATAATAACAAGCCAAATAGATTAAAAAATAGTGCTTCATGGATGCATACATAAGGTAGATTGTGCACAAAAAAACTTTTAGGAAAGTTTGGCTTCCAAGGGAGCAACCATGGCCACAACCACAGTTCTAGGATGAGTTGTTTCACAAGTAGTGGAGAGCTCTGAAATCTGATGCACACAGACCAACCATGTGAGCCCATGGACAAGCACCAACAGCAGCATTAGGCCATTAGTTATTTAGTACCCCTCCGTCCCAAATTATAGGTGGTTTTGGCTTACACTATGTCTATACATAGTAAAAACTAAACTATGTCCCTTGAAAAGCCAAAACAACCTATAATTTGGAACAGAGGTAATATTATCAAGTGTTAACTTAAAAAAAAAGAATACAATGTCTCAGTGCTTTTACTTTGCTGGAGAATATGTGCAGAGATAATGACACCCACGATCTGTAAGAGATAAAATCTAAAACCCTTGGAGATAAAATCTAAAACCCTTGCTGACCATTAACATTGCACTAGTCTCTACCTAACTAAAGGGAGCACAAAAACCGTACGCCCACAACCTACTCGACGAAATGCCTGCAATGACACACGGTACGCCTCTGGGGGGCGCCTCCGCGCCTGCATTGTGCATAGGTGCCCCGCCGGCCCGCCTACAGGTGGTTCCGAGGAGCGGATGGCGTTGCAGATTGAACCCCCTCGGGGTCGGGGATGAACAAGATCGCTCACCTGGACGCAGATGACGTCGGGGTCGAGACGGGCGACGAGCTGCGAGAAAGCGGGCCAGTCGCTCTTCATCCGGAGGAGCAGGCTGTTGGCGTTCCACGTCAGGAACTTGCGCGGCTCCTCGGCGGGTCTCCCCTCTCCATCCCCGCCGGTGGCGGCGCCGGCTGAGGCGGGGCCGCCCTCCGGTTCGGCAGCGGCCGCCTGCCGCTTCTTGGATGGGGAGCCGTCCTTGGCCACTGGCTGGAAGAAGCGCTTCATCGCCTGCGGACTGCGGGTGCAGGCTGCGGCGGCGGCGGCGGCTGGGTACGAGGAGAAACCGAACGGTGAGCATTGCAAAATCGGAATAAGCTCTGGGTTTCGAACTCACCGGTTGCGCGGAGCGCGGGCGCGGGGAGGCCGGGTGGCTGGCGGCGTCCCGGCGGCGGTCAGCTGGGGGAGGAGAAACAGGCGATTCGTTTTTTTTTTTCCGGGACTGCGGGGAGCCAGCGTTTTTTTTTTCCTGGTTCGAGTCGGGAATAGCGGTTTGCCACGTCAGCACTGGATGGCTCAGCTGCGTGCAATTGGACAATAGGTACTTGCACACTGGCATTTTTATTTATGAAGAAGATACGGCAATAAGTTATCTAAGATGATGGACTAATGGTATATACAATGGTTTTACCAAAGGTTATCGCGAGGGCTAATGGCATTTATAGAACAAAAATGACTTGTCAAATTAACATGTCTTTGTACCTCCGAGCGGAAACAAACTTACACAGCTTCTACCACTTGTTTAGTTCCCAAAAAGTTTTGCAATTTTTTCTTAAGCACATGCATGGAGTATTAAATATAGACGAAAATAAAAAATAATTACACAGTTCACCTGTAATTGCGAGACAAATCTTTTAAAACTAGTTAGTGTATAATTGGACAATATTTGTCAAATACAAACAAAAATGATACAGTGTGCATTTTACCAAAAATTTTGGAACTAAACAAGGCCAAAATCTCTCAAAAACATGTTATGCACAACTATGTTTATATGCAAAGGTAGCACACTGATAATCATAAAGATAAAGATAATAGTGGGATATACACGATAGACTATACTGCACTTGACTATTTTATCCTCCCTTAGCATCTATATCACATTTTCCTACTCTTTTTCAAATGTTGTCATACTCATACATATTTGAGGATGTTTATGTGACAATCCATTGAATATAGATGAAACTCTCATAGACATTGCTTAGGGGCAAAGCTATGTAGATGTTTTTTTTTGGGGGAGGGGTAGAAAGCACTCCCCAACATTTTTTAACATATTAGATTTTTTTTTTCTAAAATGGCACCGTACATATGCATTGTCGCACTCGCACCGATCGATGCCCTTACAAAACAAATGCATTACACTTCTCTATTTTATTGCACCAACAAGTCAATTACACTACTTTTCTCTAATTTGCTCTAACTTCACTACCGTCACTAGTCTAAGAATCTATTGATAACTAACCTATCAAAGTTTTTTTTTTCTCGAATACGTAAAAGATTTGCGTATCATTGTATTTAAGAAGGAAAAATATTTGTCATACAAACGACGCGCATCAAGCGCGCTAGGTGGTCTAACATCTGGACCAACCTAGTAGACTGTTTTAAGGTTTGATATTACATAACTGGAACAACCAAACGTGCAAGCACGACAACACACTACGGGGCTTCCGCAAAGAGCTCCCTAGCGACGCCATTGAACGCTGGGAACAACGCGTCCAGAGCATCCACCTGTCCCATCGTCAAGTTTCCACTGCGAATATCATCGAGTGTTACCTTGGACGCAGGTGAAGTCAAAGCTGCCGGCGGCGCTATGCCCAACCTCTGCTTGAGGAGTGCCTCGCCTCGCTTGGAGGCTGGTATATGCGCCAGTGGTTGGGCGGCAATCCGTCTGCTCCTGGCCCTCAGGGCCCTCTTGGTTGCCGCTTTTTGTCATGGTGAAGATGCAAGCAAGGGGGGGCTTCGCTTGACCTGCACCTCATCCACAAACTGTGCGAGACGACGAGCGGCCTCGTCCGACGTGGGTGTCGCGTCGCTAGGACCGTGGGTATCCGGCTATGCGTCCTTCGTCGGCGTAGAAGGGTCGGCCAAGTGGTGACCATCAGGATCTGCCGCGAGCGCTGCGAAAAACCCTCACAAACCTCAGTCATTTTGTCATCGATCATCACCTGCTGATGAGGCCACCTAGCCCCCGCTCGAGATGAGATAAAAATGAGAAGGGGAGATGAGAGTTGGATCAATTTTTCTTGAATCAGAGTTCAGTAAAAAAATCGGGAATCGAGAAAAGAGAATTATTTTTAGGAACATTCATGTATAATAAAAAATAAAAAAGACACGTGTTTTTGTCCTCCTTTATTCTTTCACCAACAAATCGTTCCCAAGGTGAAAGTGACACAATCACGTACGGTACACATTAATTAACAAAAAAAATGAATAAAAGAATCAACGCAACAAATTATCAAAAAAATTAGTGATGAATAATCAGCTTAAGGCTGATGACAAATTCTGGACGGCCAATCCGATCCCAGCACCGATGAGGGACAAGCTAGTCCACGTCCACCCTGCCGATGATCTTGTCGC
>Ga0182004_10005044_pt1 | contig 10722 bp, 3 predicted proteins | sample Sormic07211540_1_FD_120479 | JGI IMG/M metagenome (GOLD analysis project Ga0182004, IMG submission 120479) | Endophyte microbial communities from Sorghum bicolor roots, Mead, Nebraska, USA - 072115-40_1 MetaG | ecosystem: Host-associated > Plants > Roots > Unclassified | place: USA: Nebraska...
AAACTCAGAGTTGAGGAACATGCTACAAGACTCATTATGTCCAAAAAGCTCCTTGTAAAAATCCACAATGTGGGCAGAGATGGCACCTTGCCCTCTAATCTCCTCACTACCATTTTCCAGAGAAATGATTGTTTTCTTCCTCCTTCTGCCATTAACAAATTGGTGAAAGAACTGGGTATTTGCATCCCCTTGCAAAATCCAGTTATTACTCACTTTTTGTTTCCATTGAAGTTCCTCAATTATGTTCATTTTCTCCAAATCCTTTTTTAGCCCAATCCTTTCTTCCCATTCATCATTGCTCAAAAGCCTAGATTCAGCAATAATGTCAATTTCTTCTATTCTATCAGAATAGTTTTTCCTGATCTTCTTATTATCCCCAGAATTCTTTAAACTCCAACCCCTCAAGTAATGTCTCAAAGCCTGAAGGCACCCATGCCATACATCCAGGGAGTATGCAGAGTCTCTATGTATACTTTTAAAATCCCCCCATTTAGATTTAATCAGATCAGAAAAACCCTCCTGGTGAATCCACTTCTCTTCAAAAAAGAAATATTTAGATTTGGGGGCTCCTTGCTCCCCAGTATCGATTATAAGAGGAGAGTGGTCAGACCCTATTCTAGCTTTAGACCAGGCAAAACTATGATGATAATTTGAATCCCAACTAGTAGTAGCAAGAATCCTATCTAACTTTACCAAGGTAGGATTTTTCTGTTTGTTCGACCAAGTGAATTTGACCCCACTGACAAAAATTTCTCTAAGATGAAAAGAGCCTATGAAATTATTAAAGGTATCCATGAGCTTAGGATCCCCATGACCCTTGTTCCTGTCCTTGTTACTTCTAATTAGATTAAAATCTCCACCCATTAGAATAGGTAAACATTCTTTGGAACAGAAATCAGAAAGTTCTAACAAAAAATCCATAGACAACTCATGCTGAGCAGGACCATACACATTTAAAATCCAAAACCTGAAATTGGTTAATCTGTTTCTGATCAAACAGCCAATGAAATAACCAGCTACTTCAACTTGCTCTATCTCAAAACTCTCTAATTTCACCCCCAACAACAGTCCACCCGAATGACCTTTTGCTGGACTCCATTTCCAAGCAAAGTCAAACGTGCCAGAAATCTCCTTCAGCTCTTGATCATTAAAATCCTGCCTAATAGTCTCTTGAATGCCTACTATATCTAAATTCTCCTGAATAACATGTTTCAAAACAAGCCCCCTTCTGTGAGCAGTACCCAGCCCCCTAACATTCCAAAACATGCATCTCATTTTGAAGGATTAGGAGATTTTACCACCAATGAGCTCCCCTGGTCATTACTGTCTAAACCAACCTTGGCTTGATCAGCTATGACCCCTCTTTCTTTATTATCAATAGCCTCCATGGCTAAATCTTCCACTTGTGAACCAGAATGAGGCCCATGCCTCTCTTTCTGTTTTTCCAAAAAAACCTTGAAATTAGCCTCAGCAATAGCTGCCCTAGCTAGCTCTTCCACCCTAAACACATCTATTTGTTGCTCCATATTAACCACCTCTATATCTAAGTCTACAATTACTTTCTCTAAACAAGCAGTAGGAGTGTTATTAAGTACTGTAAATTGATTAGAAATAGAGTTATTACCTGATATGGAATTCTTGGCCACCGCCCTGTTCGCAGCCTTGGTAGCAATGGGAATGCCGTCCCTTGGCACCCTGCTACTAGCCCTGGTAGCCACCACCACCTTCCTATTCTTCTTTTTGCTCTTCTTGGTTTTGGGAGACTGCCACCCTTGACAATTGCCTTCCATATCAGAATTTTTGCTTTGATCAGACAGCAGGTCCATGATATTTTCCTCATTAAGCTTCTCTTCTTTAGTTAACACCCCCAATCCTTCTTGGTCCTGTAAATCTTGCTCAGTACTTAACTTCAGTTTTGGCCACTTGTTCTTGTCCATCCAAAAAAGACCATCTACACCATGCACAATAGTATGTTTCTCAGGATTAAAAGCATCTTTGTTTTTGCTGACAGCAACTGCAACCCCATTGTTACTTGCTTGTCCCAGTTCACTCTTATCCACACTGTTACCATCAGATTGACCACCTAACTTGTTTTGGATGACTTGATCCATTAACTCAGGAATCCCATCCACTGTTAAGTGACCAATATCAGGATGAAATGCAGCAATGGGAGAGACTATTTCTTTGTCTTTTTCCCCATTATTGCTCACCAATTCCATTCCCAAGCAGTCTTCCATAGAATCATCCTGATTTGAGTCCATTTCCTTGTCTATATTACCAAACCTCTGAAACTTGTCAGTCCCTCTCTTTTTTTCACCCTGATGATCATTATCTGGATCTTTATCAGGGGGACCTCCATGTCTTTCTGAATGACCAGATGGACCTCCCTTACCCCCTTTGATGAAACCTTTTTGATCTTCCACAGCAAATCCTATATTTATGCCAGATCCATTAAAGAATACTTCAATAGACCCCTTAATCAGAGACGGGTTTCTGCATCTCCCTTGGACTCTCACTGGACCAACCTTGATCAGACTAACCTCATCCACTGCAATGGGATCAACCACTAACATAGCAATCTCCTTGACTAACTCCACATCTTTTGCAGAAGTAGGTATATTAGATATCTGAACCCAAACTGTGTGAAGCATGGATGAGGACTCTGGATCTACATTAGCAACCTCAATCACCCCTTTCAATCCAAATAAAGGCATTTCAAATACAGATAACCTGTGAAATATCCCCAAAGTGTTCTTATCAGGAAACACCACCATATATTCTTGCTTTTCTGTTTGCTTAACTCTGAAGTCCCAGTCCCCCCTCACTAGGTTCTTCAATTCTTGGTCAATTTTATCCTCTGATGCATTCCCTTCCAGCACAGTAATAAAACCAGTAGCTTGATTAATCTTGACTTTGGTCTCTGGGATATCAATGCTATAGAAACCTTGTCCAGGGATTCCAAATCCACATATCCTGAGCTTCTTGTTGATTCTGCAATCGACTGCCATATGCCCTTTCTGTTTACACTTGTAACACACAGGTTCATTCTCACACTCCGATTGATGATGGCCAGTTCCCAAGCATCTGAAACATTTTACCTCAGGGAAGGAACCAGATCGAGACCCGTCAGACTGAGGTAGCCCTCCAAATCTCTCTATTGGCCGACGATCCCCTCTCTTCCACCCCTGTTGAGTCCAATTGCCTTGTTGGCTATGCGACCAGCCCCCTTGCTGCCCCTGTGGTCTGCTCTGTTCCCAACGACCTAAACTGCCATTTCTACCTCCTCCAAACCTCTCCACCTCTCGATGCCCTTGATCCAGTCTTCTCCCCTTGAATCCAACTTGAATTGGCTCCACTTGATTTCTGCCCCCCTTCTGGATTTGAGACCTCAGATCTTGAGCTTGACCAAGATCTCCCCCTAGGAGATCATCCTCCTCCATCCACTCATCTTGACGCCGCTTCCCCATCTGACGATTTGGTTGGGCCATGAAGCTAGGTTTCACAGCCGCCGCATATGTTTTGGTGAGTTTGGGAGGAGGTTTGGTGGGATGTACTTTACGAGCTGAATGACCAAAACGTCTTATCTCTTCCTTACTGGCTGGGTAGGTACAGTCCAACTTGAGACACCCCCTGGGTATCCAAACCCAGCCCAGCCCAGGCCCTTTCGGGGTCCAAGAGTGGTCAAAGCGGGAATCCACCGAATTCTGAATTGGGAGACCTTCTTCTCCAACACAACACCTCCCTGATTTCTCAGAACCCCCTTTGTTAGCAGCAAAACTCAACATCTTCTCAATGGATTCCTCCAATTGTTCAGAAGCAACCCCAAAATCTCTCAGATCAGAAACCCAGGTTGGTTCAGAGAATAAATGGTCCTTGATTTCCTTTTCACGCTGCAGACGAAGGCACTCCTGACCTCCCTTCGTTGTAGGACAATATCCAGATGCATCCATGCACCATTCACTGAATTTTTGAGGGATCATGGTCAATCTCCGCTGGGCTCCCTTGCCCGCTCGGAGACCTTCCCCAATCGACGGCCATTTCTCCGTCTGCAGGGAACTCATCGCCCCCTCTAAACCTACATCTCCCACTGCTATCGTCCCAACCCGCTCACCTGAGGAAGGTGAAAGGTTTGGTAGAGAAATTACCTTCTCAGGTGAGGATTCTCGTGATCCCCGGGGCGCACACGCAGGCATGATCACCGGAGGAGTCGCCGCCCGTAGAGACCTCCTCAACGCGGCGTTCCGTCACCACCGACGAGCCGCGATGGCCGCCTCCCCACGGCCGCCGTCCCGTCCCCGCTGTCCGACCCCCAGGCCAACCCGCAGGGAGAGCCGACAGGGGCGCCGCGGGCAGAGAGAGGGATGGATCGCCGCCGGTCGCCGGAGATGCGTCGCCCGTCGCTTCTTCGCCGGAGATGCGGTGCTCTCCCTCCGCCTTCAGGTTGAGGCTTGACCAACGTCAGTGGCATCCTCAGAATCATCAATATTTATCAAATACAAACGAAATTGCTACAGTACTCATTTTGCCAAAAATTTTGGAACTAAACAAGGCCTAAAATTATAGAAAAATTACAAAGATTTATCTTAAATTTAGGATAGAGGGAGTAACAGTCAAAATTTGATACCAGTAGTTATTCGCAGCAGCCCTTTCCCATCCCATTCTATGTTTCATGTTCCAAGCAGTCATTTGTATTTCCTCTTGCGTAGCTTTTGGCCTTGTTTAGTTCCTGAAAAATTTTACAAAATTTTTCAGATTCCCCGTCACATCGAATCTTTAGACGTATGCATGGAGTATTAAATATAGATAAAAATTAAAACTAATTGCACAGTTTAGTCGAAATTGACGAGACGAATCTTTTGAACCTAGTTAGTCTATAATTGGATAATATTTGTCAAATACAAACGAAAGTGCTACTATTCCTATTTTGCAAAAAAATTTGGAACTAAACAAGGCCATTGCCCTCACAATGTGCTTCCTCGCCTCTTCCAGCAGAAGCTACATTCTGTGGTGCCTCTCTCCTACACGAAAGGCCTTGGAAGGGCCTATTTGGCGATAAACTTTATCGTCCAGCACATCAAATATTTGGATACATGCATAAAATATTAAACGTAGATTATTTACAAAACTTAAAACACAAGTAAAAAGTAATTTGCGAGACATTTTGAGTCTAATTAATCCATGATTGGATAATAATTATCAAATAAAATAAAATAAAAATACTACAGTACCTGTTAAAGTTTAACAACCCAACCAAATACCCCCAAGTAGTTTTCTTATCCAGCATTCAAAAGGATTTCAAAGCAGTAAGACTATCATTATAGACATATGCATAGTCTATAAATAATTTGTCGGGCATACACTACCGGATAGAAGGGGTTTGCCATGTGTCTGGCGCACACGGCAAAGTCTAAATTACATACGGCGAAGGCTTTGCAGTATGTTGCTCACGGCAAAGAACACACGGTAAACTCTTCCACGGTGAACCTTACCTTTACTCACGGTCAAATTGTAGGCACACGGCGAAACTTTGCTATGAGTCAATCTTGACACACAGTAAAAAAGGTAAAGAATGGTAGGAGACGGCTTAACGGCAGGGTTTGTCGTGTGTCACCATGCAGGCACACGGCAAAGTTGCCACGGTTGGGTACACGACAAACCCCAACGAAAAAAATCCAAAGTCCTAAATTTTTTTGCAGCCCATGGGATTCAAACCCATGACCTCTCTCTCATGTTTCTTCGCTCTTAACCACTGCACCACACTATGACTTTTGTTATATTGCATTTCGGTTCCTCAAATATTATATCAAATTATGTGTAAATTGATAATTTGAGGTCTTAAATGATTTCAAATCAAAAAGTTGTCAACTACAAAGTTTTATAATTTTTTGGGATCTACAATTTTCATTTAGGAAGTTTCTCCATCCGAGGTCGTTTACAAAATTTGAATTTTAAATTTGAGAAATTCAAACGTAGTTTTTGCATAACAAGATGATTTCAAAACAAAAGGTTGTCAACTATAAAGTTTTATAACTTTTTGAGATCTACAAAGTTTATTTAGACAGTTTTTCCATCCAAAATTATTTTAAAAATTCAAAATTTAAAATTTTCAATTAAAATACTAAAAATAATTAAGAAATAGTAAACAATTCCGAAAAATTTCCAAACTTGGACACGACACAACCTATGTGGTGTGGTGCCTATAGAAAAAGTTTTGAAATCAAACTCAAATATAAAAGTCGAATCTACTCCAACTCATGCTCCTTCACTCGTAACTCTTTGGAAATTCTTCGAAGATTGTCTGGTTTCTATACATTATATATGACAACTTGTTTAAAATCTTTCCAAACTTTTTCTATGACCTCTATGTATGATAACATGATATATGTACAAGTTTCAGGATTTGTGGAATAAAATAGCATTTATTAGAATTTTTGAAAAGTACCGATGCACGTTCGACGTCGTGTCTGCTAACCACGGCATTCAAAAGTCATTTCCGTTTCGAATGTGTGTTCTCAGACAGGGTTCGATAACATGAATATCATCTTTCCGATATTTTTTTCCAACTATTTCACTGACTCGTAATTCAAATTTGAACGCAACCGAAAAAATAAAAATAAATAATGTTAATTGCAAAAATATAGCAAATATGTTTCAAATTTTATGAAATTTGAGTATAGAGTTACAAATGGTGAGTGTGTAGAGAAAAAAAAATTTGGAGGGCAAAATCTGAAAAAAGATAAATTGTTTGCCGTGTGTCGCACCCCTGGCACACGGCAAAGTTTGTGTTTGTCGTGTGCCATCCTCAAGCACACGGCAAACCCAGGCTTTGTCGTGTGCCTAACGGCCACATACGGCAAACGTTGACGGCTGAGGTGGGGTTAGCTGGGTTAGCTTTTGTCGTGTGCCCTGTTTTTGCCGTGTGTTGCTCACGACAAAAGTTTGAGTTCGCCGTGCGCCTGGTGTTTGCCGTGTGCAACACACGGCAAAGACCAGTTATACCGTGTGCCTGGCGTTTGCCGTGTGCGTGGGTTAAATACACGGCAAACCCAACCTTTGTCATGTGTTGTTAATGGTAAACGGTTGGACACACGGTAAAGACCGGCTCTCCTAGAAAGGATGAAAATAACCGGTAGAATGGTAGTCGAAGCGGTCTTGTTCTGTATCCTCGACTTTGCTTGTGGTTGCTAGGATGCCTCGTCTTACAGTTGTACAAAGATTTTTTTTAGCGAAAACATAGTATTTGACTGGTTTACTAGGACGCGTCGGTAGCAAGCCACGACATTGATGGGGGGCTCGCGGGGTCATCGGGAGCATGTGCCCGTTGCTTTCCTCGTCAGTGACAGCATTATTGGACTGAGATCGATGTCTCTCTCGGTGTAATAATTAACGGGAGCCTTTCGCATCAAGGGCGTTGTGAGGTTACGTGAAACCTCCACAAAATTCAAATGTCTTAAATCTATTTTTTACCGTCTAATCTCTTTTTGATAAAAAACATCTAAGTGTAATCTATATTTGAGTATCTTAGGAAGTTTGCAAGGGCCCTTACTAGGTTGCAGTGGTGGTGGCGGGGCTGGTCAACAGATAGGGCAAGACCATGGGAAGGATATGAAACACCCTGCAACAAACAAGCTCCTCTTTGCGGCTACCACTACGCTCTCAATTGAAAATGGGAAGCGAGTGTCATTTTTAGAAGAGTGCATGGTTAAATGGCCAACGACCATGTGATGTAGCGCCACATCTTTTCTCCATCTCTAAGAGAAAAAATAGAATGATGCGCCAGGCTCTACTTGCTAACAATTGGATACACGACATCAACCTACGACATCCAAGTTTTTCTACCGAACACTTCGTCGAGTATACATGTCTTTGGCGAGAGACTAGACGCATCGTATTGAGAACGGGCACGCTAGATGCCCTCACATGGAAATTTGAGAAAAATGGAGAATATTCTGCTTCGTCAGCTTACCACACCCAGTTCATAGGTGCAACCCGCAATAACTTTGAAACCATTATATGGAAACCGTGGGCGCCACCTAAATGCAAATTCTTCAGTTGGCTGGCCATACATAACTGAATCTGGACTGCTGACAGATTGGAAGCCCGGAACTGGCCAAATCAAAGGATTTGCCCACTCTGTAGACTACATGCAGAATCAGACCTTCATCTTTTCAAAGACTATAGGTTTACAAAGCGCTTGTGGAGCGAAATCGTCGTCTGGATGGCAAATCATAACTTGCATCCGAATGCCTAGCCACCTAGTGGCACCCTCGAGAAGTGGTGGACGGCCATATCAGCTATACCTAGTGCAAACAGGAAGGGCCTCCGTTCGATCATCATCCTAGTTTGTCGGAAAATTTGGAAGGAGAGAAATGCGAGAGTATTCCAACGTGTAGAGTCCACAAACTTTGGGGTGCTTCAAAAGATCAAGGAAGAGGTGAGAGTTTGGATCATGGCGGGAGCAAAGCACCTAGATAGTTTTGTGAATCATCACCGACTACTTTTTTGATCGGCCATCTTTTTCTTTCACTTGCTGCTGTGGTTGTTGTACTTTTTGTGTGTTTGTAGCATCTTCTTCTTTTTAATATAGCGGACAGCTCTCCTGCCGATTTGTTTTAAAAAAACAGCTATTATATTCGGTTTTTCAAAATAGCAAGTCATCTATCTCAGAGTTCTCGTATGCTAAATATAGTTTGCATGTGCCATTAGCCATCTGCCTCGTCGTACTAGAAATGCTATTGGATTAGCCATCTGTCCGTTCGCTTGTCTTATCAGCCGTATTTTTTCTGTCAACCTGGCGACATCGCCACACTCACCTCCAACAATGACAGAGCACCCCTCAGCCTGTTGCTAGCCCTGATGAGCTTAGTCGAGGTAGGGGGTGGGGATGTGGTCGACGTCCGCTCTGCGTCCGAGGCATCGAAAAGTTCACCGTTAGCCCAACAACAAGCGAATGTCCCCTCGAGTGCTTGGGTGGGCAGAAGGGGGAGAATGAAAATACCAATGATTAAAAGAAGGGGGAGAATGAAAATACCAATGATTAAAAGCATAATTGCTGCTGCTAGTAACCTCTTGTCAGCGGAGGGATGACCATCACATGGAAAACATGTAAAACCACAGCGACCTGAGGAGTTTCATTGATCATAGAATTAGAGGTCGGATTACCCGTGCACTCTAACATAGTTTTATGCCCCCCGCTACTATATAAATGACATTCTGATAATTATACATGTTTTAGTATTAAAACATTTATGCTAATATTGTGAAAAAAAACTATAAATATAGATAAAAGATCATATAGATTAATTAGTAATATTTGTCATCTTTTCCATCATTATAAATATAATTAAAGTAACACCGTATTCATCACTAAATTACTAAGTTACGTCGTTATAAACAAATAACCATCTAAAGTTGCGTATAAATAAATCACATTTGTTATTATTAAAAAAATAGCATTAAGGAGCAACTAAAGTATGTTCCAGTATCATAAAAGATAAGAAAGAATCTATATAAGTATTGTACTAGGATATGAACAGATAAGAGAGGTAGCAAATAAAGATAAGCAATTCTGATTACCTGTAGGGCCTAGACTTATCCAAGAATTGTTTATGTCGCTTAGAATCACTTGCTCATGCAGCAAGTATGAGTTCATAGACTAGACTAGTAAAACAAACTCAAATCAAAAGGACTGCTGAATTTGCAAATTTTGATCTAGCTAAGAGTTTTAGCTCTTATGTTCTTACTTGAGCCACTGTGGTTAGAATGTGACGCCTCCATAGCTCATTGTCTTCGACATTAAAGGCAGATATGCTGGACGGTCCACCGAGGTGTATGAGCAGCCCATAAGGGCACTCATAATACAAGATTCTATCACAGAGTTCAAGACAATTAATTGCATATTATTTATAATATTTTGCTGATGTGGCAACATATTTATTGAAGAAAGAGGTAGAAAAAATAAGACTCCAAGTCTTATTTAGACTCTAAGTCCACATTGTTTGAGATAATAAATAACTTTAGACTCTATGATAGAGTCTGCATTGTGAGTGCCCTAACATCTCTAGGACGTTGCGGCCATTCAAAGAATGGTATTGTAGCTTGAGTGTGGCTAGGGCATAGATTGCTAGAGCATTAGAAGCTATGTACAGACACATTCATGAAGTATTAAATATAAACTATTTACGAAACTAAAAAACACAGCTTGAATAATTTGTGAGACGATTTTTTAAGCCTAATTAGTTCATGATTGAACAATAATTGTTGTAGTTATAAATGTGCTACAGTATCTATTAGATTTTAGTGCTCCAACCAAACACCCTCAGAATGCTGGAGCATCAGAAGCTATGTACGACAGCCAGATGAAGAATCTGTAGATCGAAGGGCCGGATATGGATCTTACGGAAACTGGCAAAGACTGCGACGAACAACTGAATGGCGAGGCTGCGTAAGACAAAAATGCGCAGCTGCCACTCCTCCCACCAGCGCACAGCACCTGAAGGCCCATTCATTCGCTCTTTCCGTGCCTTCTCACAGGGTAGTGTTGTTTGTGTGCACAAGTTGATATTCAAAATTGGGCGAAGGTTTTTTACCAAGAAATTAATATTCAAAATCATTCCATTCGGGATTCTTTGCTTTCTTAAAGTGTCCGGCTTCTAAATTCTCATAAGGTCCTCCAGAAATTTTCTCTACAGCCTATTGAATTATTTTTATGGATTCCCTCAT
>Ga0182004_10005045_pt1 | contig 10722 bp, 10 predicted proteins | sample Sormic07211540_1_FD_120479 | JGI IMG/M metagenome (GOLD analysis project Ga0182004, IMG submission 120479) | Endophyte microbial communities from Sorghum bicolor roots, Mead, Nebraska, USA - 072115-40_1 MetaG | ecosystem: Host-associated > Plants > Roots > Unclassified | place: USA: Nebraska...
CCAATCGGTGCGCCACCCAGATCCGTAAACATCATCGACCAAATCCCTAAAGCTCAGCGCAAAAAACCAGGGAAATCGCCATAACAGTGTTCGCGCAACACAAGAATACACGGAGAGGAAATAAAGGGGAAGAGGAGGAGTGCTGCAGCATACCACCGCCACGGGGCCTTACCAGGAACACCGACGAACTTCGCCGCCTGGGATGGAACGGCCAAGAGGAGGGAAACAGGGGGGACGCGAGTGAGAGCGAGGCAGCGAGAGAGAGTGGCGGATCGGGAGAGGGAGAGTGAACAGTAGCCTGAAACCCTAGCCAAGCGGTGAGGCTGTGCCTTTTATTCGGTGGCCGTCCAAGGCCAAGCGGGCCTCGCGCGGGGAGCCGGACGGAGCCTGGCTCTAGAAGAAACACCAACCCCGTGTTTCTTTCTGGGCCAGGCTCCAGCTGTACGGGTGGCCTCCTGGAGCCTGGCTAGATGGGCTGGCCTGCAAACCAAACAAGCGAAAACTGGCCCAACTGAGCCAAAACCCAGCCTAGCAGCCCAACCAAACACACCCTATATCTTGGCCATGCTAGTGCCGAGCTTATATACCATGCTAGTCACTACATTTTGGTCTCTACTACATAAGTCATACACGATAAATTTCATTGCAAAAACTGTTTGGTTCATCTTCCGTTTTTCTTTCTTTTTTTTGAGACAGGGTTCATGTTATTCGCTTGTCTTATAAGTCGTACTTTTTTCTGCCAACCAGCAGTGTTTTTCTCTCTGAAAATCCATTGCTGAAAGTATTGTTCGCTGATTTATTATGAGAAAAAACACTACTACCTAACAGAAAAAGTACGGCTTATAAGACACTGCTGACTAGCTACAATCACTAGCTTTGAAAAGTATGTCTCGTCTAACATAACACATAAAGAAGACTAATAGAATGTACTTTGGCGAGGAACACTGCAGCATATCCGGCAATGCTCAGCCATACGTGACACCGTCAACTGAATCTACGCATACATTGTTGGAGTAAGTACACGAGGCCACACATATTCTTCTGCTCCATAAAGCCGGCCAAGTGAACTACCAGTATCTTTTATATTTGCCCCAATATAGAAGTGGGATATTTTTGCATTTAAAGAAACTGCTAAATAAACTTATGAAGTGTTTGATCTAAAGAATCACCTTATCAAAAATGAAATGCTCCATCATGGAGTCATTGCATCGGATAAATCCATTTCTCGTTATTGAGCTAACTCGGGGGATTATGTGGCAATAGACAAATAGATTTCATTCCTCAAACCAAACAAAAATGTAAGGAATGAGAAGCCCCATTCCTTAAACTAAACAACTCCTTGGACCTTGGTGAATCAAATCCACTTGGACAGTAACAGTTACCCTTGTAGAACTTACCACAGTTGGAACCTGGACACCCAGCTGCAGTTCTTTAGTAATCCTGGAATTTGCTATTTCTTGATTGATCTTTTCCTTCAAGAAGTTTGTACATCAGTGGTGTTTCTTCCCCTCTTCAAAGGGGGCAAAATGAAAAGGGGGAAACAATAAATGAATTACATCTTGGGTATTACACTACACTACTATCTGCTAGAGTAGGCAGTCTCAAGTGACGCGCTCACTAGTTTAAGAGGGTTCATCTAAAAATAGACAAAAATAAAAAAGGAAAAAAACTGAACAGATGAGGAAAATTTTGCTCAGTGGTGTGTAGGCCTATGACCCCTTGGACCATAGTAATCCACATGAATCTCTGGCAGACTGTGGCCAACTCTACCTTTCTCTTCAGAAATGCTTTCCTCCATTTTCCCACCAGATGGCTCATTGTCAGTGTCCCTCACTCCCATCACCCCAGGTTTCTGAAATAACCAAAGAATGCACAACAGTTAGGAACTGCAGAAAGAATCACTGAAAGATCAGTATGAAATGCGCTTGCGAATAGCGGTTACTTACATCAACCATCTGCTTGTTGAATGCCTCATGGCTCTCTGCATCCAGCCGAATACCCTGCACCCTTGCCGTCACCAGGAACAGAACAATGACAACCATCACCAACGACAAGGAGTTCTTCATCATATCTCTGTGTGAGGATCTTGGAACAGTTCAGTAGTGAAGCTCAGTTGGAATAGTGAAGACTGAAGAGCTATGGTCTTTGTTGCTTGGAGCTGAACCATTTGACTCAGAGATGAATATATACATCTTTGCTATGGAACACTACCCTGGCCCCATCCAGTGATTGGTGTACTCATGTCTGCAGCAGAGGGGTTACCTGAAGTACCAATGCAAGATGTGGCCATAGTTTATGTTCTCTGTGCCGGCCTTTGCAGAGGTATGTCTGCCCAAAATATGGTCCTTGTTTAGGCCACTGGCCCCTGGATTAGGTGCTAATGCCATGCTTGAAAGTACCAAAGAGAATTATAATTTTGCCAAGTACTCTGCCTGGTCTCAGGTATGACATACATCTACCCCTAGAGGCCTAGAAACTTGTGTGTTTGTCTGTAGAGAAATGTACACGAGTGCGTATATTTGTTCGTGCATTCCTCCAATAAAGTACAAGCGAACATGCCAATTCGGTTATTTTACTGGCATGTCGAAAAGGCAGTATCTTGACCTTGTTGCAAACAGACAACACTAGTCAGGCGACAACGATCGGTGTTTGCGCAACCTAACCATTTTTGCTTGCATTGTTCTCAACTGTGTTCAGCTCCATAATTTTTGTATCACGAGAGCGAGACCACACAACTGAACAATCATGTGAGAACAGGAAATTTGACCCAGTCTTGACACATTTCAGTCAAGAATTGTTTTTTACATGACGAAAGGCCAATTGCAAAGGCTAGGCAGTGACATTTTTATTTACAAAAAAGGGGGCAAACATTACACAGTGAGCTGGGAACTCACAGCTTCTTTGCCAGATTTACTTTCATCTGCTTAAAATCTCTCACACGATGGAGCTCAAATTTGTTGGTTCAATCACCAACAAGAATAGTATCAAGTTTGTTGGTTCAACTACCAACAAGAATAATATCAAGTTTGTTGGTTCAATTACCAACAAGAATAGTAACCTGTGTCGTAGCAATGGGTAACACCTAACAACAATGAGGAGCCGAGATGACTACATACAATTACAACTCGGCAATGCAACACAGTACCTAATTGTGACAAGAATGTGGTTACTGCCTTCCCAGGAGTATCCTGAGGCTATTGAGCCCTTCAGCTGATATGCTCCGTGCCACCCTACCGGGACGGTCCACTTTGATCTGAGGAGGGGCCTCCAGGTGGAACGTGACCAACACTGCAGTTAAGTTGTCAGTGGCCCCTCGCCTTATTGCCTCCTCAACGATTTCCTTGCAGCATAATTTCACATCGTTGTGCTCTTGGAGGCGCTTCCGTGCAAAGTCCACGGAGTTTTGATTTGAAAAGACATCCCAGATTCCATCACTGCCAATTATCAAGAACTCATCGTCCTTTGTTAGTGTGATCATCTTGAGCTCTGGATCAGCACTCAGGGGACCTCCTGGTTCGCCGACTTCTTTCATACCCTCAAGATGCCAGTCACCAAGCGCTCTAGTGACTCCTAGCAAACCATTCAGATAGCCATCATCCACATAGCCACCAAGCGATTCTACGCGCAATTTTTCACTGAGGCTACAAGGCCTGTGGTCCATAGACATTTCAATTGCAGTGCCACACCGGGAAAGAACTGCCCTACAATCACCAGCATTAGCGACCAGAAGAGACCTGCATGAATCATGCAAATTTTTAGCGTTGACCATAAAGGTTCTAACAGATAACAAGTGCAAATAAATTTAAATGTATAAATAAGTTAGAAAGTGACACATCATACATGGTGTGTGCCTGCTTGGCAATTCTAAAACAAGATTACAAATCTGAAAAATTCTAAAAGAAACTAGTAGATATTGGGTAGCTGCAAACCTTTACCAACCTATGAGGATCCATCAATGGTCTAAAGTTTAAACCATAGGCCTCTAAGCTTCCGAATCCCAAATTCTCATTAAATGGTCGCAATAATGATCAGGTGAACAAACCGTGATTTATGTCGAGGACGAGGACAATCAGTTCAGTTTAGATATCAACTGAGTATCTAAAAGTCAAATCATCTTTTCTGGTTCACAATACCTCACCTAATATTAACTACTTTGCTTAAGTATTTGCACACTTTTTAAAAAACAAGAGCAAGCACACACCATCACACGTTGGCTAATTTTTTACAATTTGATTTAGAATTGTGTTACTTGGCATAAATAGAAGTCAATATTCAAATGTTTGCAATAAAGATTAGAACGCGTTGAAGACTAGACCTAGTACAGCATAGTTGCTGAACAGCCATGGTACTAGCTCTATACAACTTTAAAAGGTAAAACTTAGGGCCTGTTTGGATCACTAGGGCTATTTACTAGTTGGGGCTAAAAAATAGCCCCAATTAGCTAGAGCTAGCTAGCTATTTGGCTTACAACTAGTAGAAACACCTAGTAGCCTTCCTGTTTGGATGCGCTAGAGCAAATTTTTGCTAGCTAACAATTAGCCCTTGTATCCAAACATGCCCTTAAAATGAGATGAAATATTGTACAGACATGATTGAACACTGTAGCTTCAGTTCAGATACATTTTCACCAGATGTCCACTAAAATATTTAATATGTAATCCATCTGGTAGACATTGAACAATAAGGCTTTGTGAGGAAACCAATTATATTACATATACAGCTCATGATATATTAATGCAGAACTCCTAAATATACTATGAAAAGCTGGGGATCATCATACTTATGACAGGAAAGTACCTTCCAAAAATCATTGCTGTAAGTGCAGTTGTGCCAGAGGATGTTGCTCTATGGAGAGAGCATGTCTCAGCAAACTGGCAATCAGTCTGCATAAAGGACTTCCTCACAACTTTTTCAAGCTGAAGAGGGAAATCTGAATCTTCCACAATCACCCTTGGTAAATTATCACGAACGAAATGGGCAGCATCTTTTCCACCGTGACCATCAAAGACCTGATTATTGAAATGGAGAAAATAGATACCTAAGAGGAATATCAAGTTTTTGTGAACCATGCATGCAGAATGACTAATGTGGTTATCTAGGTTAAGCGATGATGAGCAAGCGTGCAACTCAATGAAATTATTGAGAACACAGATCTGCAGATTACTAGTTGTACTTGTACATATGTAGAATAAGTTTACTAAGATATGAATTTGTTCCATTGAACTTAAATAACTTGCCAAGGAAAACAATTGCATACATCGTAAGAAGCAGACTCATTTTCTGAAAGGAGAAAAAAAGTTATAAGCCTATCTTCAGCTTCTGATATTGCAATGAACTACACATATGAAAATACTTGACTCAATGCGGACCAAATTTGTTATTGAGTCCTCTTCTTTGTATGGGGTATTCTAGTGATGTAGTCAGAACTTACCATCAGCATAGACTGCTTGTTAATTTGCATGTTTGGCAATATGATTGGTCTATCAAACTAGGAAAGGTAAAATATAAGTGGGCAAGACGGCAAGTGTTTACCCCATAGAAGGAAACAACTTCATTATCTAATGATGGGAAGCCAAAGTTCTTAGCAAGGTCTGGAATGCACACGTGGGTATCTTCCATGTATTGGCGACCTCCAATATGAGACCAATCACCCGATCGGATTACTGGAACAAAATTGCTTAACTTCTGCCTGAAATCAGCAGAAGTAGTGTTTTCGCAAACTCTCTCCATCTGCATGTAAACAGGATCAGTGCACAAGAATGCAATACAGGAAGCACCAAATGTGAATCTATAGATAAGCTGATCTAAATTACATGAAATCACAAAGTCAAGTTAGCGCAAGTAGCATTGCCATAACTAACTTGAACATACTAATATAAGGAAACTCCATTACTTCAATTGATCATAAACCCAAATCCAAATGCCTATCAATTCTACTTTGGTGCTTGCACTCAAACAAATTCAGAAGTTACTGTCACATCTATTTTAATGAATCAGTTTCCACCTTAGTTGGAACAGTATTTTTTTTAGAAATAATTGTCCTTGATATGCAGAGCATCAATGGCTAATATGATACAACAAGCAGAGCCTGAGTTCGTAAATTGATAAAAAAAACATCTGAAACTACAAGCTTCAGTACTATTTGGTTATTCCTTGGCACAAATTAATGCTGGCAATCGACATTACCAGTCTATAAAAGGACAATCCACCCATGACAGCAACACCTAAAATCCAATTACAGTAGCTCACAAGCCAAGGAAGAAAATCTAGCAGTTTCTATCACGATGTGGGTAGCAAGCCTTCAAAGTCAGTAGTAATCACATGGACCACTTCAGGAAAATGATGCCTTAACTGGTATCAGCACGGAAAAAACACGTTTTGTTTCATTACATTTCCGTCTTGATAGAGAAATCAAGTACATGTGCCCTTGGCAAGTACGTACTACTCTGAAGAAATTTCAGCTACAGTCAGAAATACACGAAAAAAATATGCTGTCCTTGAAATATCCTCTGAAGAAATTTCCGACTTTTCCTGTTTGCTTACGTACAATAGTCAGAAATTAGTTGTACCTGTCTGTCACAGCACCTCAGAATGAGCAAGCAAATGATCGGACAGTTTGACAAATTTAGTATATACAGTACAAAATCGAAGCAACTTGAGAAATGATGATGAAAAGCATGGGCCAGCCGCAAACAACAACTGCCACCGTTCACCAGGAAACAGCTACCGAACATTCCAGCCCCAATGCAAGATTAACTATACAATGCAAGAAACCTACCTCTGCCATATTGAACAGTTCAAATCACCTTCTGATCTACACCTTCATTAGCGCCAACTAAACATGAAATCGCCTAGATTCTTGCAGAATTCAAGAAAAAAAAAAGAGAGACAGATGGATGAACAGAGGCGTGTACTCGAAGCAAAGACAATCATTGTTTCCTTTTGAATCCATCCTTTATACCAGGATCAATCACTCAAACGAACCGACAGAAAAGGGAATACCAGATTCACAGATATGCATCGAAAGTTTCATCCACGCAACAAAAATAACCACCCGAAATCGAATCTTTAATTTTGCACCGAGCAGTCAGACACGAACCTGAACCAAGGGAAACTTAGCGGGCTCCTCGACGCCTGCGTCTCCAAAACCAAGCCTTTCCGCGTCCTCCGGCTCCTCCACGCACATGGCACCGCCGTCCGGAAATCTCTGCTGCCGACGGCGGGCGTTCCTCTAGGCACGAGGCACGCACAGCGCGCAGCTGGCGCTCCGCTGGTGGTATAGGGAGAAGAAACACGAGGTCGGAGGAGAGGACAGAGATAACAGAGAAGCAAAGCAAGTGAGTAGGGAGAGGAATAATTGGAGTGGGAGGCGAGGAGAGGAGGGGAAGAGGAATCCGAGGAGGAGAGCAACGCAGAAGATTCTTTGGGAATATCTGTGGGGAAAGAAAGAAAGAAATCCTGCAGTGGAAAGGGAGATGGTGTGTGGGGGAAGGCAAGGGGATGGAGGTTGCGGTGGTTGTTTGTTGGAGCTCGGATTTTTTTTATGGAGGCAGTCGGGTGAGGACTGTGGGCAGTGGCGAGCGAGCCAAGGAGGAAGAAAGGCACGTGGTGAACAGGCGTCAGATCTGACATGTTTGTAGAGTTGGAAGGTTGTCACAGTTGTCGCTCCCGCCCGGAGTGTCTTCCTGAGCTTTCATCAGTTTGGATGGTATAAATAATAAACTCTAATGACTGTTTGACCTTTAAGCAAAATTCACAATTGGGTAAAAAGTCAAAAATCAAATTTGGTCGTTCAAATCTATCAACCACTGCTTTCGAGTCAGAAGACAATATTTTTCTCTCGCAACAAATTAGCATCAACATCAATGACAGTCTTTTTTCTGCTGGCCGAACAGAAACAATGAAACATCCTCCTGTTGAAATATTTTAGTTTTTTTCAGTTATTTAGTTTTACTATATGCTTATATATACTACTTCTGTTAAACCTATTTTTCTAGTAAAATTAATTTTCCTGTTAAAACTAATAAGCAACATACTTTAGTAAAAATAATATATCTAAAAAAATAAAAATATTTTATAATTTAGAACAGAGAGAATGTTACAAGTTGCTTTGTTTGGATCGCCTAAAGTTTAGAAAAATTTATTAGTTGGTTCAAACAATACATAAAGTAAAATGGTCACATGTGGGGTTGACGTATGAGCCCATCGGCTAGGCTCCACTGTGAAGCTCGTTTCGGCCGTCTCCATCAAGCTAGGATCAGACTGTATTCTGCATGCATTGGTGGATTAAAACTGAAATAGTAGTGGAGTGATGCAACCAATCGAACTCCCATTTTTTTGCATATATAGATGAGGTTAAGGATCAAAACAGATCGGATACGATATCATCGATATCATATTTGTTTTTATATTTTTGGTCAGATCCAAATTCGCATATGGATAATGTCAATTAGGACTAAATAGATCCAGTCGACTCCATATCATGATGCCATGTGCCATAACGATTGGATCCACCCCTTATTATTTGACCAGGATAAGAACTTAATGGCGAAGCAATTGTTCACCTATCTCTTCTGTCTGAGGAGCACTAACTTTGCCCATGCCACCGCCATTACTGATGATGTCATGGTCTTTGATGTGAAGAATGATGAAGACATGAGTTGAGGATGACAAGTTGGTGACTCAAATAGATTGGTAGACGAAGAGAGGGGAGAACATGGAGATGAGGATAGAAGAGAGAGAGGAAGAGTATGTAAATAGAGCGCTAAAGACCAAATGTTGGTTGGTTAAAGCTTGTTTAGACCTAGATAGCACTCGAAAATAAGCTGTATACCTAAAAATGCATTTTGAGATTTACGGGACCTAATTGACACCACTGACATATTATACATTTTAAAAAGAGCCTTGATATATATCGTCCGGATTGACGCCGCCTTTCATCACACGGCCACAACCCCACGGAGGGTCCTCTCGAAGGTAAAAGAATCGGCACCAAGATCGTATCAACCACCAAGTTCGTGCAAGACGTGATGGCCCTGAAGCGATCACGATCTAGGTCACGTGAGCGGTGAGCCACCTGCACCGCCGGCGAAGCGCCAGCTCCCGTGGCCGACGGGGAGATCGCCTTCCGTGCCCAAGGTTGGCTTTATCGCTGCCAGGCGGTCCGGTAGGCTGCGCGGCCCCGCGGCCTCACGGTGGTCTTCGGCGGTCCCGCGGCCCGGGACGCCACCGCCCTCTCAGCAGACCTTGTTCCGGTCGAGTACGTCGCCGTCGCCGGAGCCAGCCGACGAACCCGCATCGCCTACGGAGCCATGCCGCGACGGCGGCCGCCACCGCAAGAGGAAGAAGGCGCTTTATCTAGTCATGCAGGAGCACGGCCACGGCCACGGCGTTGTCTCCACGTACGCCGTGCACCGCGTCGACTTGGCGCGCTCCCAGCACGGCATCTCGGTCTCCGGCGAAGAATTCCAAGAACCGCCCGTTTTGCGCTTCAAGGCGGCTCCGGGCATGGCTTTTCTCAAGGCCAGATCGATGGTCGTGGGCGTCACTGACAGGAACGCCGGCGTCGTCGAAGCCGAGAGCGTCATCATCGACGCGAGCACGTGGGAGGTGTCCACCGGCCCTCCGCCGCCGTCGACCGAGTACGGCCTCGTCGAGGTCTCCGGCAAGATCTACGCCGCTGAAATGCTCACCGAGGATCCGCGGTGCGTGGTCCTCGGCTCGTCGACGACTGGCGGCGAGAGACGCGTCCGCCAGGTGTGGTCACCCCTGCCGCGGCCTCCGTTCCGCGACCGCATCCTGACGCTCGCCGCGTACCCGCCGCGCCGCGGCCTCCTAGCCTCGACGGAGAAAGGCGAGACCTTCCTCCTCGACGGCCGCCGCCGCCGGGGCGGCCCGGCGTGGATCGCGCTGCCCGGGTCGGCGCGGCTGCCGTGGGAGGAAGAGCGCGCCGTGTACTACGCCAAGGACCACGGCCTGTGGTTCGAGGTGTCGGCGAACGACGGGCGTCTCCGCGCGCACGAGCTCGACGTCGTCCTGGGCTCGGGCGCTCCCAGACTGGAGCACAAGACGACGCACCGGGTGTCGGACCCCATACCGGTGATCACGCCGAGCGCGCGCGGCGGGGCGACGCGGAGCGCCAAGCTAGTCTGCCTCGGGAGGAGCATGTTCTGCGTCGTGCAAGCCGACGACGGCATAGGAGCTGACGGCTGTCCTGTCACCAGGCCCGGCCCTGGAGGCGGGCAAGCGGGGCGGCCGCCCTGGGCCCCCAGTTGGACAGGGCCCCACCCCCAAGTATGCAAACTATACAATAATTTTTAATGTATTTGTATATTTATATGAATTGTTGCATATGAATATTGCTTTTGTATGTAGAGTTAAGTATTTATGAGTATATATATACAAGTACTATTTTACACCTCCAAACTATTATATTGAACAGAATTTAGTATCGTTTAGTATTTACGTTTTGGTGTTGTTCAGTTTTTTTTTTTGTCATGGTGTTGTACTGAATGATATTCAACGTTGTTCAATACTATTCGGCATTTTTTCTGCTTAGTTTTGGCTTACGATGTAGAATATTTAGGCCTTATTTGGTTTCTCCTGCTAAATTTTAGTCAGCTAAAACTATTTTAGCTACTCTTGGGTGACTTGTGTAACTAAACTATTTTAGCTCTTTTTTAGTCAGTGTGTTTGAAAGTTTAGCTATTAAAGTGACTAAAA
>Ga0182004_10005046_pt1 | contig 10721 bp, 10 predicted proteins | sample Sormic07211540_1_FD_120479 | JGI IMG/M metagenome (GOLD analysis project Ga0182004, IMG submission 120479) | Endophyte microbial communities from Sorghum bicolor roots, Mead, Nebraska, USA - 072115-40_1 MetaG | ecosystem: Host-associated > Plants > Roots > Unclassified | place: USA: Nebraska...
ACTATCTAACACTAATGTAGTCTTGATGCTGGCTTGATTGTGTATATTATATAGTATATATAGAGGTATATATATAGGCATATATGCCCTGAAATAGCTGGACGACCAGGTGGACGACCAGGGCGATTAATCGACCTGGTCGACGATTAATCTCGATTAATCGCCTGGTCGGTCCTAGAGCGACCAGCTTCGACCAGTCGACCTGAAATCATTGAGTCTCACTAATTTATTGTAAAAATGACAGACGGATTGCGTGTAACTGTCGCTAGGAACAGCCGCAGCCACGGCCATGGAGAATTGAAAGGCACATGGTTCGGTTGTAGTGACTAGTGAGTAAAAAAAAAAAAGACACCGTCAGAGCCGAAGGCAGCCAATAGCACCTGGTATTCAGGTAAATCAAAGTTGGGCCTTGTTTAGTTCACTCTAAAAACCAAAAAAGTTTTCAAGATTCACTGTCGCATCGAATCTTTCGACACATACATTAAGTATTAAATATAGACAAAAATAAAAACTAATTGTATAGTTTAACTGTAAATCGTGAGACGAATCTTTTGATCCTACGTTAGTCCATGATTGGAAAATATTTATCATAAACAAACGAAAGTGCTATAGTAACGAAATCCAAAATCTTTTCGCATCTAAACAAGACCTTAGTCAGAAACTTCTGGTCCTTGTACAACAATGGATTCAGTAGAACAATCTGATGTATACATACGAATATATGATCCAATTGCATCCGTCCGAGCAAGTGCTCGACCTCATCAACAGCGTCAACATGGACGATTTGTGGTATATATATGAACATTGTTCTAAACATAAATGCCACTATGTGTTAAGTAAAAGATTGCGGAAAGAATCTAAATTAATATCACATCAAGTGATCTGGACACCTCTTTGACTCTATAAACTCTGTTGGTGCAACATCCTGTACTCCAAATAGCACATATATAGTTGAGATAACAGCGTACTAGGCACTAGTGTTTAGCAGGTCCTGCTAGCATTGAAGAGCAGTCCTTTGTGAACTTTGGTAATTTGAAATGTGCACTTCGCTCTGTAAAGTCCGGCGGTCGCTGGTATACAACTGAAGCAGCATGGATCAAGATGCGGGCTGTCAGACCCCAGATTAAGTACTTCTGGATTCCTTTCTCGTAAGTGAAGTAATGGACTGTGAATGCCTGGCCCATCTTTTCTCGCTCCTCAGATGTCCTGTTCTCATCCTGTGCCATTCATAGCAAATTGGCCATGGGATAAATTACATATTACCCGAAACTACACGACAGATCTTAGCATGGTACGAGCACAAAGTTACTAACCTTGAGGAACATCTCCAGGGGTACATCAAATATTTCGTCTACCTCAGCAATATTAAGAGCAGGTTTAAATGCTTGTCTGTCTAATAGTATGCCAACAACAGGAACAACTACCAGCAGGTGCTGCCAAGGACATGAGAATTTTTTTAGTGACGAATCCGGAGATTATATTACTATAGAACAAAAGTTTATCACTTCAAATAATGTGATAGTACACTTTACTAAAATGCTGGGGAAAAATTACTCTCCCTCCCTATCTATACTGCAGCCAAATCCTAAATCTATAATGCAATCAAATCCTAAACAAGACCACCGGAACTAAGAAAATGATCATAGCATCACTGCTTAAAAGGCAATGACAAAGTGCACCATCTGAATAAGCTTAATAGTTCCAATGTCACAATGGAAGCACAGTTTTGGTCCAAACCATACTACAAAATCAATTGTCCACATTTTAGATAAGTAAATCACTTGATATGCAAGTCATTCAATTGAACTCACGATGGTTATCCAAGATACTGGAAGGATAGTAATACAAATTTCTGCTGGATGCAGAATGATTGCTATCCTGAAGTTATAAGAAAAAGGAATGATTATTGAATGTGGCCTGGAAAGAAAGAACAACCTATGTATGATCCTCAAGACATTTATAAGCAAATCCAGAGTAAAATTGTTTTGGCTGCACATGCATTTGCTTACAAAGTCTGAAAAGCAAAAGGATGAGAGTTTTGAACTCTTCCACTGACGCATCATGACTCAGTGAGCAGCCAATTTGAGAGAATTTTCTGTTGGGAAAAGGCATGCACCTTGGACAAAAAGTGTTCAAGAGAGGCAACCACTGTAACCAGAGCTGGATCAAGCCCAATCTCCTCCTTTGACTCCCTTAATGCTGTTGCTGCATCATCAGCATCACCCTCCTCGACCTTTCCTCCCGGCAATGAAACTTCACCTGAAAATCCCAGATGGAGCGAACTGAGTTATAAACCAATGCACAAAAGTTGTCCCGCAAACTTAATCAAGTATTGACCTATATTCTACATGTTTTCATAGAATGCTAAGCTCAAATGTAGGGGCTGATTTGAGTTGAGCAAGATCTTTAGGACAACCAGACATACATGACAAAGTTCTCTATAGCAACAGATCAGTGACTAAGCTCCCGTTGTTCCTTTGTTGGCTTTTGGTGACACTTCTTTTTCTTTTATTTCATTTCTATTTCTGTTTTGTCCTTCCTTCTTCTACTAAAACTATCATAAGACATTATGTTTCCTCTACTAAAACAGAAAGGCAGGGCACCTGCCATTTGCCTTTAAAAAGAAAGATAAGACAAATTCACTCATGTCTGAGATGAAGGTAGTAGCTTGTGCTCCATTTTGTATTCTTGATCATCCAATTGTAAAAGATATTGTATTGGAAGCAAATTTGAGCACAGAAGAAAGATAGTTTGGCCCATTCAGCCTATCACATGCCTCTGTCAATGAACAAGCTTCTCACCAGGGAAAACTTGGCCAAGAGAAGAGATGTCTCAGACCTGGATGCCTATTTTGCAGTGAGTCTGGGAGCATCCATCACCTATTATTTGGGTGTGTTGTGGCATGGAGAGCCTGGGATTCACTAGCTGAACTGACTAGCATTCAGAGTGTAGTAGGCTTTGAATCTATGGCCAAACTTTAGTTGATAGTAAAAACCATGCAGTTTTTAATATGTTCAGCTCAGCTATAATGTGGGGATTGTGGGAACTGAGAATAACATGTGTTTTCAGACTGGAATGTGGAGGAATATGTCGCAGCTGTGGCGAAAGCTAATACAAATGCTCAAGAAGTGGTCTCTGGTCTGCAGATGAGTTGCCTGGACAAGCTTACGTCATGCGTGTCCAGTTTGCAGGTGATAGGCTCAAGACCAGAGAGGATCAAGCTGGGGAACAGTACCTTTTTATCATGGAAACTTGACACTGGGAAATATGATAAGAGCTGGAGGGACCAGGACAAGCTGAAGATGGCCAAGGAGCATTGAATGCTAAAGATCACAGGGAGGAGATGCCTGTTGAGATCAAACCTGACCTGAAGGATGACATTGTGAGCTTGAAGCTGCACACCTGAAGTTTAGAGTACTCCAATTGCCCATGTTTCGATAGTTCATTTTCAACATTCTGAGATGTTTATGTAATCTGAACCTAGTACAAGCTTTGATTTTGGATTCCATGTGTGTGCTACATCAAAATTGGGTGTCCCCGAAATTGGAAGCCAGGGGAGCTCTGAGAGCAATGTCACTCCCTCCGTTCTAAATTATAAGATATTTTGACTTTTTCTAGATACAACTGTTTTCACTATACATCTAGACATAGTGTATACCTAAGTACGTAGCAAAAATCATGAATCGAGAAAAGCCAAAACGTTATAATTTGGAAAGGATTGAGTATTAAACCAAAACCTATTTGTCCTGTTACTTAATGCATGTGGACAGGTGTTGTTGTGCCCTGCAACTCTAAAAAGAAGTTCACATGTACTCCTACAACATTTGCCCAATTCTTTAGCTTATTTTCTTTAGCCGAAATTCACAATAAAAACTAATCAACTGCCAACTGCTCACCGGAGTGGGTGGAGAGGGAGGACGAGCGTTTGGTGAGGATGACGCGGAGCTCGCCGCCGTCGCCCCGGAAGAGGCAGACGAGCACGGCGGCCCTCCGCGGCCGGAACAGCTGGCCGTCGCCGGCGGTGGCGGGGACGGGGGCCGCGTCTGGCTCGGGGTCGTAGGGGGAAGGGGGCGGCCGGTGGAGCCTCAGGCGTCGGACGAGCGCGTCCATTTCAGCGCCGGAGCTGCAGTCCTCCCTTGCCATGGCCGAGATCGGAGGGAGTTGGTGGAAGTGGCGGAGGGGGTTTGGTCTGCACAATGGCGGTCACCACCTTCTCGTTGGACTACGGTGCCCGTCGACCGCGGAATTTAACAGAAATTCTAAGTACTCCGTGTGAGTATAATTTAAATTTAAATACTAAATTCGGAAAAAAAATCCATGTTCCAAAACATGACTTTGATGGCTATATTTGCGGCTTGTTTAGTTGCAATTTTTTTTTGCAAAATAAATATTGTAGCGCTTTCATTTGTATTTGACAAATATTATCCAATCACTAGTTCTTATTTTTGTCTATACTAGCATATGCCCGTGCGTTGCTACAGAAGTAAAATTTCAATGCAACAATAATATAAAAACTCTGTGCCATCAAAATATATAGACAAACATACTATTCTTATCCACTTGCAAATAAAAAAGCTCAATTTCTAAGAAAAATCATCAATTCGTCATATGTATTCATCAATATGTACTTTTTTAAAAAATTTTCTTGGCATGCAAATTTAACATCAATTCATCGAAACTATTTTCTTTTAAATTGGAATGGCAACATCTCATCGTTCGATGGGCATAAGGCTATATGAAGTAGAAAAAATCTCTTTCAAGCATGTTCTAACACAATTTCTGTATCTATAGTATTTTTTGGAACCCTGTATAATAAGTCTGGTACCATTATAAAGTCTATTTGTAAGATCAATGTTTCCAAGCATTATGACCAGCACATATGACGGTACACCATCTCATTCTCATGGAAACGACTTATCATCTTTGTATATTAATCATATCAACACATTCGTTCTGCTCTGATAATGTAGCTTGAGCTAGAAAAAAATACCCCTCTTATTTTCATTTCTTGTTTTCTTTTCTAATTTATTCTCTTCTCTCTCCATTTTTTCATTATCTCCCCATTGTATCCTCTAACACAACCTCTGTCCCATTAAAAGTGTCATTTTTGACTTTTTTTCTTCTTATTTGACCATTCATCTTATTCAAAATTTGTTATAAATATTATTTATTTTGTTATTACTTGTTTAGTCAATAAAAATACTTTAACCATGTTTTATTTATTTTACTATTTGCATAAAAAATTGAATAAGACGAACGGTCAAACAATAAAATCTAAAAGTGAAAAACGACACTTTTAATGGCACAGAGGGAATAGATATTAATAAAAACTAATAATAACTCAAACGTCCCAACATGTTAGAGGTATTTTCCTAATACCAGTTTTAAAAATAAAAGAAATTATGAGAGTTTTATATACATTAAATAAGCTGGCATGATATAAGAATGAAGAGAGAGTGATGAGGACATGCCAACTCATCATGTTCCAAGTTGATAGGTTACCGATATAATCGGTACAAGGGTGGCCCGATCTTCACGACAGTAGATCAAAAGAATAAGGATAACTTGCTGCGAACAGCGGATAACTAGCTTTATACCTGACAAAGGTTGGATGCGACCAAGCGACTGGGAGAGAGGCACCGAAACCGCGAAGACTTCGACTCGATCTCCGAATGAACGGCCGCAGAACCATAATCCAGAACTAATCCACACAATACGGCGCAGCCGAACGGAAGCCATAGAGCACGAAGTAGGGAAACCCAGAGGATTCACTTCACAAGTCCATGAAGAACAAGGAAGAACAAAGGTTGAGTAAGACACATAGTAGCGCGGCTGCAATATTATGTAGTTTATCAAAATGATCAAAGGTTCCTAATAGCTTAGAGGTAGGGGATATTTATACTAGCAACAACCCTGCTACATGGGGATGAAAACGAAATGGAATTTCTAAAGGAAGGCAATGTGAAAGGTCCCCTCGGAATGAAGTCCCGAAGTGGTTTCGCGTGACTAGTGGCCTCCAGATCAGTTTCTAATAAACTAACTATAACTCTTTATTGAAAAGTCCAAATGACGAACTATTTCTTGGGTGTGAAACTAGAATCCAAGAGCTTTCCAGAAATGTATTCCATGCACCACGAAACGTTGTAGATTGGTATAGTTTTGCACGGCAAGTTGTACCAACATTATGTCACGACAGACTGTTGACCTTTTGAGCAGTCTTGACTAATCCAAGCATAACTCTTGATTGCGACGTCCAAATAAGATGAGACTTGAGGCATTGGAAAGCAGACTTTATGAGCTTTCAAAAATGTCCTCATAGGCCTTCATATCATTTGGAAATCGAAAGTTATGAAGATTGCTTGCACTGGTCCATTTCTGCACTGTACTCGTCCGTTTTTGCTGTTAGCTAGATGGCGTGTTGGTTCAGCTTCTATGTAAAACTATCTTCTCTCCTTTGGTACAGAAGTAGCTCCTTCTTGTGTAAACCTTATCAAGGTATAAGTAGAAGATTTTAGGTAGTATAACATCCTTAAATATTTCAATCTCAAGTTTAGTTTGGAACAAATTCACCTGCTCTTGTTTTGCATGGTGAATGCTCATTATGTTCCATCATATGATGAGTTGGCATGTCCTCATCATCCTCCCCCTCTTGAAAAGGAGTCGTCCTCGACTCTAACTCTTCTGATCCAAAGAGTTGTGCTAGGCCATCGGTTTGTAATATTGTGATAACATCGCAATCTCCTTGTTCCATGATAGCAAGGTGTTTGAATCTATAATCATATAAACCAAGTAGTAGCCTTGTATGTGGAAACCTAAATGATTTGGAATTAAGTTTAGCTTTCACCTTGAGTAGATGCTGCTTGAATGTTGATTGCCCTGGTATGGTCTCACCAGAGAGATGATAAAAATTTTAGAGGATGAAATGAGTTTCATGAGTATGAAACTTATTTACACTGTTTTGAACATCTCAGAGTCTTGGAAACAGAAACATAAAACTTCCACTATGATTGCTCTAATAAAATGCCTGATAAAAATGCATAAGGGTCTGAAACTCTAAACTCATTTTGAGGCGATTCTCCTATTCTATTTTTTCGAGGGAAATTCTTCTATTCTAATAATAAGAAAGAAGAAAAAAATAGAGCTTCAGCTATTTGGACCAACGCAACTTGGGCCGGCTCTACGACAGGCAGCAAATGGCCTAAACATGTTTAAAAAAAGTCCTAAACATTGAGCCCACAGCTTTGAAAAACCCTAGCCCAGCCCATGACTTACTAAAACCCTAACCCCCAAGAAGGAACCACCAGCGGAGGCAGCGGCCTCATTCTTTACCTGCCTGGCGGCGACTCTGTACCGAGTTGCTGACGGCGAGCTGCGCGGACGACGAGCAGGCAGCCCGCGTTGTGTCATGGGAGTACTAGGCGAGTCTATTAGGAGGTTAGAGCGCTCGCCGCTATGGCACCGCGCGAAGGGAAGGGCGCCGAGTGGCGCCGCCGCGCGGCAACTGGAAGAAGGGGAAGGGCGCCGGCGGGAAGACCGACCTGCGCCCCGACCAAAATCAGTTCATAGGGCAGCGCAAGGAGGACGCAGCCGCTGAGCAGGGGGATGGCGACGGAGAGCGGCAGCAGTCGGCAGCACCGGTCTCTGCTGCCCTCCTCGATGTAGCTCCTGACGAAGCTGACTTCCCGAGAGGTAAGCGTCGAGCTGCGCAGTCCCGCAATACCCCCTTCTCCCTACCTACTCCCTGTCAATTTTGTTTTGCACTGATGTGGTGTTGTGCGTTTGGGGTGGGTGGTGCGCAGGGGGACGCAGCCTCCTGAGCAAGGATGAGATGGCAGAGGCTCGCGCGGAGGCGGAGCAGGATTTCAAGAGGGAGGGGAAGAAGGGTAAGGGGAAAAGGAAGAGGAGGGGCAGTGAGTCGTCCAGTTTTGGCCCGAATGACGACTTGGGGACACTCTTCGGTGACGCCACCACTGGGAAGCTCCCACGCTATGCTAATCGCATCACAGTAAAGGTGACCTCCTAAATTTAGTTACTGTTTAGCAATGGGTAGACCTTCCAATTGAACTGCATCATAGTTCCTTAACCTTGAAATCCGCACATTTAGGGTCTCTTAACTGCTCAGCGTAAGTGAAGAGTATTGTTTTATCTAGCAATTAGAAATGAGAAAATGCTATTGAGACCTAAGTGTGATCCCCTGTTGTGCACTTCTCTCTAAACAGTCAGCCTTTTAAAGAGATTGGTTGCCAGGTTGTATAACCTTACATGATAGAATTAAATCATGTCCATCGTAATGCTGCAATGAGTGATTCTTGTCGGTCACTCTAAGCTCCAACCATCCTCGTATGCAGCCCTTCAACAAGTGCCGGAGTGTGATTTCATGCATCAAGTATGAACAGTAGATTAGTTTTTATGAAGTTTTATAAAATCTTGGAAGGACCATTGAGTTGTGATATGCATTCATATTCTGGTAGCATGAATTGGGTTCATTAGAGTCAGAGGCAAGCTTTAACTGAAAAAATAACAAGAATCTAGATCTCATATTCTTAAGATCATTTATGTGTTGTCCCAATTGGCACACTTGTCCGCATTATATGATTTTCATATGTTTTTGTCTTAGCTACTATCCAAATTATTCAAGCATTTTAAATTTGGAGAGTAACTTGACGAAGGTGCACACACCATTTTGTTAGAAGTTAGAACCATGGTTATCGAGGTGGTAAGACAAGGCATGGTGACTGAATACGGCCTTACGCGTAAGCAGCTAAGGTATGAGGTGAGCCGAGGTGGTGCCTTACCACTCGAAGTAAAATGCAAAATAGCAGGGTAGAGCCTCGGAGGATGGAGAAAAAGAAAAATAAGGAAAAAAGTAAGGAGGAGGAGTAAAATGTGTGCTAGACCAGCCCATGTGCCCCTCCCCTCCTGGTGTGAACCTGTATATGAAGTCTCCAATTCCCTCTCTCCCAATCTTCAGCGCCGCAATTGCACCTCTGCCCCTCTCACTCACTTTCCTCTCTCCAACTTTCTGTTGCTTGCCCTCCTTTACCAAACCACTCTGCGCCCCTCAGATCGAGTGCTGCTAACAATCCCCTTCCAAATCAAGGGATTGACAGGTGTGAGACAGTGAAATCAAGATAGCTGCAGCAGAGCCAAGCAGGGCTAGAAGCAAAATCGAATGGGCCAGCAGCAGAATTGAGGGGGATACGGTGGAATCGATGGGGTGAACGCATACGAGCAAGGCGAAGGGCCTCTGTGGCGATCCTAGACCGGTCTGACGCTTAAGCAACACTTGAATAATTTCTTAATAACCACGATTATGACTAATTGTATATTTCTGTTCTCTTCCAAAAAAACACGTGCGGCTCTACCTCTCTTCCTTGTTACAGGCTATACTCCCTGCCATTCCAATTATTCAATGGCTTTAGGACATATAATTTGTAGTAGCTCTGTGGGAATGGCTATTGCCTAAGTAGTTTTTCCTTCTATTAAGTGTCATTCGGGACCTTGAGATTATGCAAGTCCTCGAGACTTTTATATAGACTGACCTGAGACTGAGTTATGAATGATCTGCTGATACTGATTCAGTTACTTGGGTGTGATATGAAGAAAGTTATCTTACTAATATTAGTTTTTTGGTTCCTTTAAACACTCATTATAGATTCAAATATGAGCATAAGTCAAAGGTGAACTTGAGTTGCATTTGTGGCTCCGCTGATATTCCAGATGTGATGCCTTTTTGGGCCGGAGAAAGTAGTTATTTTCTTCTCATTTTGGGACCTTTAATGGTTGAAGTCTAGAAATTATTTCTATTAAGGATCCATAATCTGCATCATCATGTTCCATTCTTTTTTGTTGACAGGACAAGCATATGGCTACCCTCGTTAAAGATAGGTTTGGATCTACAGAGCTTTAAAGATAGGTTTGGATCTACAGAGCAGTTGAAGGTAGCTGTTATGTCCATCAACAAAGTTAAAGTAAAATTTGCCTTGATGTTCATTCACAGCAAAAGCAATCCAGGTTCTCTCAGGGCCTGTTCCCAGCGGACGCTCCCATCCGGCCGAGCAGCTGCATATGCAGGTAAGCACTGGGTGATTGGATCTGCTCTCTCTTGCTCAGCTGTTGTATTAGCTTGCATCCTCAGTACTGCTAGTCTGCAAATATTTCCTCTTGCCTGAATGCCTTTTATATTGGTACTACTACTAAATGTTATGATAATATTGTCTAATTGCCTGAATCCCTGAATCACCATGTCTTTTTCATTATTATTCTGATATAGGTAAATGCCTGTGCGTTGCTATGGGAATCTTAAAATTTTCAATTCAATTCAACACAATAAAAGTAAGAAAAAATAGTAGATTAAGAACTCAAATTTTTAACACGGTCAGAGTACAAAAAAGTAGTAGGTCAAAATGAAGACAAATGAATTTTAACTTGGCTTAGCAACATAATGTTTCGAGCCAGATTCAAATAAATAAGCGTCAGATTTAATAACAATATCAAAATAAGTGCATGATAGATAGATAAGGCTTTCACAACTATCTCTTTTATTGTCTTATGCCCGTGATGCGGCTAAGATATTCTCGTACGGATAGAGAAATCATGCACTGCCATGAATTCCCATCATACGTCAATAGGTTGATCACAATTTCCTTCCGCAGTCTTTGGCCATCCTGTGCACAAGACAAACATACATAACAAGTTGGATATATATATATATATATATA
>Ga0182004_10005047_pt1 | contig 10720 bp, 13 predicted proteins | sample Sormic07211540_1_FD_120479 | JGI IMG/M metagenome (GOLD analysis project Ga0182004, IMG submission 120479) | Endophyte microbial communities from Sorghum bicolor roots, Mead, Nebraska, USA - 072115-40_1 MetaG | ecosystem: Host-associated > Plants > Roots > Unclassified | place: USA: Nebraska...
AAAGCCCCTCTTGAAGAAATCCTCAAAAACAACAATCTCATCGGCGCGGGGGTCGGGGTAGCTCTCCCCCTCTGGCGCCCTCCAGCCGCCGAGCTCCTGGTTGTGTAGCAGACCCATTCCGACGAGGTCGTTGAGGGACCTCGTGCTGCTCTGGGACTTCTTCCACTCCTTGGCCATCAACTCGGCCCTTTTCTTCGAGTCGCTCTTCGCCATTGACGCCGTAGAAAGAACTTTGAACTGGAATGGGTGTGGAAGGAGGCGGAGGCAGTAATGGCAAGGGTAGAAGGCTTGTAGGCAAAGGCTAGGTAAAGAGTATGGACGCCGCATCGAGCTTTTTATAACAGCGGCTCCACCTCTACCACTTCCCGCGTTATGGGGAAGTGGGCGGATCTTGCGGCGGCCGTGGCGTTTCGGTTTTCAATAATTATCGCAGTTAATATAATGACTTTTCTGCATAATTGATGGTTTTCTTTTCTTGGACTGCGCAAAGAGCGGCTGCACAGTTACCAGGCGTGCCTTTTTACGCAACAGTCTGACAATGTGCCAGGACGCTCTGTCACATCTCGCATTAATACGGCGATATGCTATTTTCAAAAAGAGAAGTGGGTCTGTTGGTGGAACGGATATGACATACTTGTTGACTACACCGACCACCGAGCATGACATATTCGGAGACTAGTCAACTAGTCTGCTCATTTGACAATTTGATTGACTGCACCGACCACCGAGCATGACATACTCGGGGACTGGTCGACCAGTTTGTTCATTCGACTATTCGGTTGATCGCACCGACCAACGAGCATGGCATGCTCGGGGACTGGTTGATCAGTGTGCTAATTTGATATCTCGATTGATTGTACCGACCACCGAGCGTGATACGCTCAGAGGCTGGCCGATTAGCATACTCGTTTGAAAGTCTGGGGACTGTACCGAGCACGTTTACGTTTCCAACCATGCTCGGGGACTGGTTGATCATGTTTTATGCCGTGCTCGGGGACTGTGCTGACTACCCTGCAACTTGGGGACTTGCTTCAATCATTCTTCGACCGCAACTTGGGGACTGCTTTTCTCAATTACATATGAATTAAACTGAATAATTTTAATTTTTTAGACCTTGCTACAAGAATCATACTTCGCCTTCCAGCAAGCTCGGGGACTACATCGGTACGATGCATCTAGCGATGCACCTTAGTATCAGAGATTTAAAGATAATTTTCTTTCTAGACCCTGGCACCACGTGTCTACGTCACCTACTAACAGGCTCAGGGACTAAGTGGGCACACTTCACCTAGCGGTGAATATGCTCGCTTTTTGAAAAACTGCACTTTTCAGAAAAGTAAAGTGGGCACACTTCACCAGGAAAGAAATCTTTTTTCTCAAGAGCACCATGTATTCTTCGAACAACCGGCTTCTTCAATGATTGATGCTGGTCAACTCGTTTTCGAGATTGGTCGAAATGTCGTTGCAATTGCTTGGGCGACTTTCCTGCTTATTGAAGACGTCAAGTCTCACTGGTCGAAGAAGCTCAAGATGGCATGTTACATCACAATACATGGTGCTCGGGGACTAGCTGTGGGGGTATAAACCCCTATACCCTTACGGCTAGACTTGGCCACGAGGCTTAATCTAACTGCTCGGAGTTTCATGCAAGGAAACAAGACGTGGAGATCAAGCAGGATTCTGGTTGGTTAGAATAGGAATTGATATCGTACTATCTATGGCAATTGTAACCGACTAGAAATAGTTTTTTCAGATCTGTAACCCTGCCCTCTGGACTATATAAGGAGAGGCAAGGGACCCCCTATTACAGATTATCTCAACACAATTCAATACAATCAGATGCAGGACGTAGGTATTACGTCCACACGGCGGCCGAACCTTGATAAAAACCTTGTCCGTGTCTTGCGTCACCGTCAAGTTTCGTATGGGTATACCTAAGGTAGACTGCTTTCGTCGACATGCAGCTCGCAGCGTCCGCCTGTTCATTCCATCTCAGATTGTCGGCCACATGCAGCTCGCAGCGTCCACATCAAACAGAAGCAGTCAAGCAGAGATATGCGGCTGCATTGCGTTCATCAGTTCTTTTTTTTTTAAAGCACCACCTGGTGCCGCCTTCACGGGAGAAACTAAACATATACCTATAAATGAGGTTAAATTATGATAGCAAAACAGTTTTTCACTAGCGGAACAATCCAAACCATAGCGAAGAACAATTAATTTTTCCCTACTGGAATAATAAAAACATACCACCAAACAATGCATTTTTTCATATACCGGAACAATAAACATATACCACTGCTTATTCATTAATTTTCTTTGAATGAAGAATACAAAATACATCACCAAATAATGGATTGCCCTACTGCACATCAGAATATACCATAGAATAGCAAATTTTCACTCATGGAATAATCCAAAAATACATAAGAAACAGTACAATAACAAAAAATTACTCCATCCGTTCCAAATTATAAGTCATTCTAGAGTTTCTAAATACATGAGCTTTTGCTATGCATCAAGATATACATTATGGTTAGATAGATACATAGACACATAGTATCTAAAAGAATTAGAATGGTTTATAATTTAGAACGGAGAAAGCCCTAGGGACTAATGAATTTTCAACGATGGAAGTTCTAATGTTCAATGGCATGTCTCCCAACCAGGCTGGAAGCCTTCTTGCTTACCTACTTGCCGTAGAGCCCGCCGGAATGGAAGCCAACCAAGCCCGCCCCTAGTTTTTATAGTTGTGACCAAGGTCATGTTTATTGTATAAATAAAAAGGCACATATATTTCTTAGAAACTGTGTGTGTATTGTTTATGTTTTGAAGAGTTATTGCCCCCTTTTCTGATTAATATAAAGATACACAGTTCTCATGCTTGTTCGGAAAAAAATCCAGAGTACATCAACAAACAATGGATTTTGTTGTTTCATGCTATTTAGACCCGTAATATCTAGTTGGTCAGATTTAAAAAAAAACATAGTGCTAACTTTCTTGGGAAATCCCCTTTGTCATGAACAGATAACATTTGTGTCATCACAGAACTAAAAAAACACTGAATGGAATTTACAGGTGAACATTATTTTTATTCTGCATGTGACATACGGCATTTTGTTAATAAAACTAATGCTCACATGTTATTACTGCAAACCAGGCTATGGCTAACAGCTACTAATACCTCATCACCACCAAACCAAGTACCTAATGCTCACATGTTATTACCCAAACCAGGCTATGGCTAACAGCTCCTAATACCTCATCACCACCAAGCCAAGTACCTACAATCTTTGTCGTTTCATTCAGTGCAGCAGTTCTTTGCCAAACAACCCAACAATGGCTCGTCCAGGGCATTCTTGCTTCACCAGGGATTCCCCCACCAAAACCTATAGCAACAGGCGCACTTCAATTAGCTTCAGTTCAAAGAACAGAGGACCCATAAACTGAGAAAACTATATAGTTAAGAATTTGTGGCCTGACTATTATTTATATAGTTATTAAGTATTTGTGGCCTGACAGGTTGTGTATTCCGATAGTATACATTGGGGGGCAAAAACTGAAGTGAATTGAAGATAAACTGACAAATGTGTAATCAGTACAGAAAGAGAAAATAAAGCGAAACAATATAAAAGTAATAAGTGGTTCAGAAGATGTTGCCAAAAAGGCTTCTAAAATCATGTGGGACAGAATCTAAATTGACAAGGAACCAGGGTAACTTACAGCAGAAACGCCAGCATTCTGCACATAAGCAACGTCATCCGGAGTAAACAGACCTGATTCACCAACAACCTGAAAAATATAAAGGGAAAAGAGAAAACAATTAGGAAGGACCAGATTATGACACCTAATAGTCCTCCAGAAACAAAGGAAATAATAGCAAGCTAGAAAAATGCCCTAGCAATATGCAATACACTACAACTGCAATATCGAATATAAGTTGACATATCTGCTTCAAATAAATTGTCAGTTTCACTCTCATAATCTCTTTCCTGTTTCGCTTTGGCTTTAAAGAAACTTATTTTCACATATGTTCATACAGTAATTGGAGTAATATTTTCAACAAATTGGAAAACAGGTCATTCCACTGCCTTTTCACATATCTGAATAAGCTTTCCAAACTCCCTCCCTCAAAATAAGATAACGTGTAATCCCTCCTTTCCAAATTATAAGTCGCTTTGACTTTTTTTGGTACATCTATTTTGCTATGCATCTAGATAAATAATATGTCTAGATACATAGCATGAACCAAAAAAGTCAAAGCGACTTATAATTTGGAATGGACGGAGTAGAACACAAACATTCAGTATACTTCAAATGCCCCCAAAGGCCAAAACCAGGATTCATTCAATGCATGCATGTAGCTCAAGCCTCAAGACATACAGGTTAAAACTGGATATTTATCATGGCTTCCGATTTGTGTTTAGAGAACACCACACTTATTTGGCAATGAAATATGGAAGTTCCTATTTGTTTTCTATGTGTCTGAGCCCACAGAGTGTACACACTAGGTTATTTTTCTAATAAATCAAATATGGAACTAGAACCTTACAAGGTTATTTTAATGAATCAAATATACACCCAAGATAATGATATTACTGATATTACCAAAATTCCCTTCTCCCTGATGCTATTGCCATGCTTCTCGAGCAACATCTTGGTGTTTGAAGTATCAATAACAAATGTCTCTGCAGTGTAATTAATTTTCAGAAAATAAAATAATATAAGCATTCATCAGAAAAATGGTTTAGAGAAAAAAAAAACACGAGTGGGAAGCATTAGTGCTCGGTGAAATAGAAAAGTTCAGACTTAAAGATAACAAGATGTCTTCAATAGAAAAAAGAAAAACAAGCACAAGAAGAATCCCAAAGTTCAAACTGAAAGATAACAAGATGCCTTCTATAGAAAAAAGAAAAACAGGCACAAGAGGAATCCCATACCAAGGCTTCGGTTATTGATACCAATAAGCTTAACTCCATTTATCTTCAGCACACGCTCCATCTCTCTTTCATCATGAACCTAAAATATAAATCCCACCAGAATATCAAAATCAATCTTAGCTTATTGCGGACTATTTGAGTATCACTTGTTCAGAAAAATATTAAGAGACCAGCATACAGATCAGGAAGAAATTGCAAGTTACTCCACACTATTTGCATATGAAGACACACATGAAAAAGTTCATAGCATTTCTTTTGTTACATTACTTGTTCAGTATTTGAATAAAACTCACACAAAATGATGGTTAGAGAACAAGTCTTTAACATGATATAGAAGCAAAGCAAACTACTATGGTTCATTCTATCATGTGAAGTAAACTACACAATTTGACTAAAAAGGAGAACATTAAACTTTTTCATCATGCAAAGTAAATTACTATGGTTGATTCTGCCATCCAACACTGGAAAAGTCACAAGTTTCTAATTAATGTGTGAGTACAACAAAATGAAATACATAGCATGTCGAACCTCAATAAGAGCTGTCATTCCCAACTCTGCGCAAATCTTAATAAAGTACATTATGTCAACATCTGGTAGCACAGCAGCAATTAATAGAATTGCATCAGCACCCTTAGAGCGAGCATTATAGATTTGCCACTTATCAATGACAAACTCTTTGCAGAGAAGGGGGCACTGCATTCACAAGAGAAATTTTTACATCTTGAGAACTATTGGTACCTCATAATCATTCTCAGAAAAAAAAATAACACTTAAATGCATCAGTACCTTCACTCCTGAGGTGCGCACCTTCCCAAGATTCTCAAAGCTTCCCTGTACAATGGAAGCAAATTGAGGGAAACCAAGCATAACATCTATGATCCCCACAGATACAATGAATTAAAATCAATTGAAATATACCTGAAAGTACTTCTCATCTGTCAAAATGCTCAAACATGCAGCTCCATTCTTTTCATAAGCTTGAGCAATTTCAACCTGCAATAGAAAATTGCTTTTTAGTTACATAACCAACCACTGAAACTGACTCTAGGTTTCACAGCTAATGAGCCCAGAACATACAGGATCGAAGTTCTCCCTGAGCACGCCCCTACTTGGGGATGCTTTCTTGACCTCAGCAATCAACGCAGGCACCCCATTACGCTTGTAGGCAGCTTCTAAAGCACCATAGAAGTCTCTTGAAGGAGGTGCCTTCTGTGCAGCCTGAATCACCTCCTCCAGAGGCTTCTTAGCATGCCCCTGCACAAGAACAGTACAATCTGTTAATCGTCACTTTAAAAAATCTGTTAACAATCATAAAGAGCTGTGTGAAAGCTTATGAAATAGTGACCATTACGTAAGAGTATGCAAGTCACCCATATGCAAATAGCTTAATTAGTTCTTTCACGAAATATACTTTAACACTGCAAAGTTTAATGTATTGATGGTACATTTTTTATAAAGACATCGTAAAAAATTTAGACTGCAGAACATGAACATGAGCAAAATCAATAACCTATCTTTAGTGAGAGGAAGTATACAGAAAGGAATCACCTAACGCAGGAAAAACAGTAGAAGCATGAGATCAAGCACCTGTGATTTAAATTACAAAGATTATATAACAGCCCTCGCAAGCGATCAAGCATCTATTTGTGGCACAAAACTTATAGTCAACAACATGGACAAAGTGAGAAATTTCTTCTGGCAAGGGGGAAGTACAAAGAGAAAATACCACCTGATAAAGTGGACTAGAATCTATAAAAGCAAGATGGGTGGATTAGGTGTTAAAGACCTGAGAAAGTGATGGTGGAAACTTGAACAGCATGATGGAATTCGGCAGGAAATTGTTAAAGCCAAGTACATTAAGGAACAATCAATACACACTGAGTCATAAACATGATAATACATCCATTTGGGCAGACTTGATCAAGATAAAAAACATTGACCTTCAAGGATTCTAGAAATAGGAAGAAAACTAGATTCTGGAAAGATCCTTGGCTCTATGAAGAGCCTTTATGTGTCAAATTCCATACTCTGTTTCAACGGTTGCCAAATGCATGGAACTCAATTTACACATACATACACACACACCCCTCTGTCCATGAACTAGGAAATTGTATCAGTTCTTATTCTTTAGGATGACAGTGAGTTAAATCTCAGCAGGGCGGATGTGTGATATGCGAACGTGTGATTTATTGCACTTGCATTCCATCTCAACTTTTGTCATGGTTCTTAAAGATATACTTATACCACATTATCAAACAATTTTGTTACAGGTTAAACAGTCTGCTCATAGGAGGTTCTGAAAATACATGTATGCTAGTATAACTGAAGTCTTTTCTGGTTGTTGTATTTTGAGACCCTGGGCAGTGGACGTTTGGGATTTAGTAAATGTAAGTGCTTGTCAAGGTTAGCTAGATGATAACTAAAAGTGTCTATTCCACTGAATGCTTATTTTTAGAATTTTGTTGACATCAATGTAAGCGTGCTTTGCTAACTTATTGTATTTATCTGCAGCGAGAAGAGAAAAAAAATAGCCTGAAACTTTTCTTTTGTCAAGCTCATTCCAAGTCTTGGTGTTTCTATCCGAAAGTACTTCCCATGTGCACATCTAGACCTGCCAAACTATTGACATTTGATATGTCAAAGCTATGGTTCCCTTCCATGGTTAGTTTTATTTCTTTTGTACTTGTTTTGACATCAGCCCTGTTTGGAAGCACTTAAATTTCAGGAGCTTTTTTCGTAAGTCAGCTATTCACCACTTCTCACAAAAAACGATTCCTAAAAAAAGCTAGGCAATGGTGTTTGGCATACCAAGCTTTTCAACTCTTGCTAGGCCATCTCCTCGGCCCAGCAGCTCTTTTGTCTTTTCAGGTGCTTGGGTCTCGGGTGTGATAGGTCAGGCAGGTGGGCGAGCTTGATGGCAGGTGTGCAAGATCCAGCAGGAGGCGCTCTAGTGGGCCGCGGCGCTCTGGCGAGCGGCGACACTTTGGTGGAGAAGCGTGCAACGAGCTCAACGGCTTCGGGCGGAGAGAGGCACAGGCAAGAAAAATAAGCCACAAGAAGCAGCTCCCTTCTCTCCTCGGAAAAGTTTGCCCCTCGTTCATTTCCCAGAAGCCCATCTAGAAAAAGCCCATGAGAAGCTAGGTGTTTGGGAGCACTAGTGACTTATAAAGTAGCAGAAGCTGCAAATAAGCAGTTCCAAACAGGGCCTATTTACATGAGTTTTAATTTCCTTCATGGCTATTAGGGGTGTATAAACGGTGAATATTTTATGACCAACCAACCGAATGAAGGGCTTCAGTATCCGTATGAAATGTACTGTATCCAAATCCATAGATTTAGTATCTGTACCATGTCTGTATCCGCATACTAAAATTTGGATATATATGATGTAAAAACCATTCATGTCTTATCCGAAATACCAGTAACCAAATCTGAATCCGAGATTTACGGTAGCTACCTGCATTCGTATCCATAGGTATCGATCTGTTTACACCCCTAGTAGCTATTGTAATCTATTAAAACCTGGCTTTGCGTCTGTTTGTTTGTGATTCACTTCTCTTATCGACCTTGTGACTCTGAATTGTGGAAAGCTATAGTTTCAGCATCATGGTCTTTGATGTTTGTTTTTGAACTCTCAATCTGCAGTCACATAATTGTGTTGCAGTTGATGTTAACTAAAACGTGGTTTGTTGTATGAATTAATTGATGCATAAATAGAAAAGCTGAAGCTCTGTTACTGAGAATGTTCTACAGAAAGAGGACAACATTCTTGATTTTTTTTTTCTCTTGTTCTTAGCAATCTGCTATAGCAATTCCTCATTTGACACCCTATATGAAAAGGTTGTATATAGAAGTTTTCAAATAGATATTTTTTGTTCATTTAGATCTAAAGACCTTTCATAAGATTAGTCGACTTTGGTCAGTTCAATGTTTTTGTAATTAATCTTGGAGGTTAACCACATGAAATATCCTTAGATACCTATAAAGTCATAATTTATTCACAATTACCTACTGTACATGGCTACATCACAAATTTTTAACTGTGAAAATAGAAATATATTTTCATAAACCAACTACATGGGCATGAAGCTATTGTGTATCTCAGTATCTGTGAAAAATGTCTTTCTGTTTCATAGAATAAACTAAGGATCTCATGAATATGTATACCTTTTTAGAATTTAATGATAGAATCGAATAATGCACTGTTAATCTGTGCAAACACTGAGCAACTAACCCCCTGGATATACTGCATATGTCCCTGCCTTCTCACAGCTTACCCAGCGTTTTTGTCAGCATATTTGGAGTTGAATAATTGAGTTTCTTGGTTGTTAGCAGCTAACACTAGCTTTCATCATTTCTGGGAAAGATGTTCACTGCACTGTAATTCTTCCCCACAGTGGCATAATAGTTTATGAAATCGGTCATTTTGTTCATTGGTTTGTTTCCTCAGAAACTGTGCCATAAATGTTTCAGATACATACACATGCTGGTAACTTCTATATTATCATATCATCTAACTTCTCTATTATGGACAAGAGAATGTATGCTAAATGCTACTGTAAGTTCTAATTTGCAGATCCTTGGGAGCCAAAAAAAAAGTTCTAATTTGCAGATTACTTAGGCCAATACTATGTACTAACCTAAGACTCTACATGCACACCATCCAGTTGTTGCAGCCTTGTGAACAACTAATTAGTAGCAATTAGTAGTTATCTCAAAGGACCTCTACTGTACGTAATACGATCACACTGCTTTATTATCAGTATCTGCGCAACATCACTCTCTACCTTTGGCCATTCAACTTTGCTACCAAATTGAACCACAAAAGTCCTACACGTGCACAGAGTTGCAACTGCATACCTCGGCTACTTCAATCTCCTTGTCCCAAATGATCTTCTCTAGGATGTTACGAGGGGCTCCCAGCTCCTCCTGTATCTCCTTCAAGGAGGCAGTGGGGCGGCAGTGCCTGCAGATGCGAATCCCCTGCGTAGCCGCTATGCCGTTCACTGTCATGCCATTCTCCCATTGGACCACCTCTGTTGCGTTCAGCATATCATCCTTTGCCAGCGCCTCAACAATCGAGTCCTAAATAAGCCAAAAAAAAAAGTGTCTCAAACAAGTAAGGCGCACCATCAAGCACATTAACTCAGTATTTATATTTATACGCAAGATTTTACTGATAAAATAACAAATCGTTATTCCAAACTGGAGTCTGGCCGTCTGGGGAGGCGAAATGGGTGGAAAGATGGTGCATTGTATTGGTGATTACTACAAGCATTTCATTTCAGGACGAAACGCAGCTACACTGCGGGAAACCCTGCTCCGCGAATGGGGAAAAGAATACGAAATGGTACCAATAAAACAGGAAACCCCATGAGTGGAGAGACCAAACAAACCCTTTGGAAGAGAACACAGCAGGGCGTACCTTGGGGCCGGCACGGAGCGGGCGAGCGCCGGCGCCGGCGCCGGCGAGAGTGGCGATGCGCGAGGGCCTGGAGGAAGCGCCCCTGGTGCTAGCGACGGCGGAGAAGGAAGACCTAATGGATCGCGATGCGAGGAGAGACTCCATCAATCAGACGTGGAAAACGATGGGGGTACGCCGTACGCGGGAGGCGACGGTGGGTATCCTGGTCTCACGGGAATTCTATAGTGGGTGGTGGCAGCCGGAACGGCAACAACGGTCCGAGTCGGGTGCTGAACTGCTGACGGGACAAGACGACGTATCCGGCACGACGCACGAGGAACACGCACCTCATCAGCAAGCCATTAGAGCGTCGGTTTGC
>Ga0182004_10005048_pt1 | contig 10719 bp, 5 predicted proteins | sample Sormic07211540_1_FD_120479 | JGI IMG/M metagenome (GOLD analysis project Ga0182004, IMG submission 120479) | Endophyte microbial communities from Sorghum bicolor roots, Mead, Nebraska, USA - 072115-40_1 MetaG | ecosystem: Host-associated > Plants > Roots > Unclassified | place: USA: Nebraska...
GACGATTTCCATTCCTGGTTCAACTTCGGTTCCTCGGATGTTCGGCTCGGTTTGGTACTGAAACCGAAGCCGAAGCCGAACACCGAACTTCTCAGAATTGGAAACCGACACCGAACCGAAAAACCGAAAAACCGACTATTCGGCTCGGTTTCGGTGTTCGGTTGAAAAGTGCCCAGGCTGAATTTTGGCCCATGATTCTAACTTATTGAATCGGGTTAAAATTACCCATGGGTTAACGGGTATGAGCAATGCAATCTCATACCCTTACCCGCTGGGTAAAGCTTTTTTTCCATTATCTTACCCATGGATAAAAAAATAGCCATACCCTTACCCTAATGAGGTAATTACTCATCAAATTTCGAGTTTCGGGTAAAAAATTGCCATCTTTACAGAGGAGGTGCTGGTTCATTTGTAAAGGAACTGTTTTGCTGGCACTGTTCACCAACACGGCCATTGTAAATCTTACATGCTTTCTTAAAAGCGAGGTAATCTCGAACAGCACCCATATAATCTCGAACGCTGTCATCAGATAAACATATCTAGAAACATAGTATCACAGCAATTTGCATTAACTATGGCAGCTTTCTGACATTTTCTTTTCACTACAGTTGTTCTATTAGACGACATCAATTCACTTCATCAACTAATTAAGGGAAAAGGCTAGAGTTTAATTACAAAGCAACACAATGGGGAGAAAACAAAAAAAATTGAAGACTACTTTCCCGATCATTCTTGTTATCATATTGTCCATTGCAGATTGGCTGCACAGCACAGGACCAGCAGCAAGATGTTGAAAACCCCTCCCGTTGATGCGTCACGATCTATAAGGCTATACAAGAAACTCATCTATCCAGAAAATCTTTGCAGCAGAACACCAGTGTGCTGCTGGCCAAAACCATATGACGGCATGGGTAAAGGATCAGCAAGCTCGAAGCATCTGCATCCATCAAATTGTTATCAGTTGTAGAGTTTATGTACCAGCTATATACTACTAACAAAGGATGGGTTCACTATACCATGGAAGCAGCATTCCTGCTTCTCATTGATAAAGTGACAGCATCGAGAAAAGCCTTTGCAGCTTCAGCATCATTTTCTGCAGCCTCTGCAACTCTTGCTGCTTCCTCAGCTTCTGCTATTGCTACTTCTGCCTCCGCAACTGCCTTGGCAGCAAAGGCAGCTGCCTCTTCCTTGGTCATGCCTTTCATCTTCTCCAGTTCAGCAACCACTTGAGGCTTAGTTAGCCGTTTAGCATTATTCTTTCCTGTGTTCATCCCTTCAGCAGAGGATACCTTAGTGCTTATTCCACCCAAGGGAGGTGAACTTTGTGCAATTCTGAACTTCTGGTTTACCTACAATCATGATTCAAATAGTATGCTTCAAGTCTGGCCCCACTTTTATATTTCTAAAAAGACAACCCAGGGAAGGAGGAAGGGAGAGACCTTGATTAATTTTCCGGAATTAACCAATGACTTCAATTTTGTAGATAGCAGGCGTTGAAAATCAGCAGGTGGCCAGTATTGTTCCTAAACATATAGTCAATTTAAGTTAAATCCGTCCGCAAAAGAAAAGGTAATAAAGGATTGTCTCAAGTTAGCAAAAAATCAGCAGAGATGCTCCATACAAAAGGATGAGACAATTCCCATTACAGAAAGCAGTCACCAGAAAATAAATAGCAGGACTGCTGATGTAACTTACAAAACACAAAATAAAACAAGTGAGCACACTATAAATTGATATCCACAAACCTCAATATATGCAGCAATGGCTGCCTTATTGGACCCAGAAGGCTCGTTAAGCTTCCTTATAGCTTCAAATATGAGATCATCGAGCCTGGAAAAATGACAGCCATACATAAAATCACACTGGATGACCAAGCATCAAGAAAGCAGTATGCTGAATAAAATAAAGAGTTGGACGGTAACAATTGAAGTAAAATGAAAAGAGTAATGTGGACTCCAACTGCTGAACAGATATGCTATCACAAGTAAATAAACAAAACAATAAGATATGTAGTTATGTACTAATAAACATGTTACACAAAAGTATCAACATTCATAGCAAGACAATCTCTGTAAAGAATTGAACATTAGGAAGAGCACAGCATGCGTAGAACTCAGAGGATGCGTGTGTCAACTGTCTATTCCAATTCACAAACAGTTTCCTTTTTAGTTTACTTGAAAATTTTGCTCCAGAATCCAGATGTATTGCACACACCATAGGAACAAATTATGACACTACCAGAACATCTCAAGAGGAGGCGAAAATGCTAAAACTGTTATGCAGTATCAGAAGATGAATAACAAATGTGGATACATCCAATAATGTTCCAACGTTGGCTTTACTGAACGTAATCAACTGACATGTGTTGCAGACTACAAATAGCAAGGAAGACAGATATATATGTTCGTCACTTAATCTTTGTTACCATAATGTCTAAACCATAATCACAGGGGTCAGGGTTGGGGCGCGTTCTGCAACCCCAGGGCATCATCCCAAATCAAGGGTCGGGTCAAGCAAGGTCAACATCCCGATTCTGTCTGGGTCGCCAATCCACTGTGGCAGGAGTACACCACAGATCCAAAGGGCTGTAATGAGGTACGGGGGAGAGGAGAGGAGGGTTTATGTTGCTGAGACATGGGAGACAGCTAGCGTTGAACATGACCACCAACAATCGTGGACATGACTGCACAACTTGGGGAGCAGCAACATCTGATGCAAGACTAAGCCTTCGCCAATGAAACTGGGAGCACAAAAGAGAAGAGGACATTGTAGGCAATCAATTCCACTACCACCTGGTGCAAGATGTTGGCTAGCCATGGTTGATTCGTGACTAGTAGCATTAGGTTGCCTGAGCAGAGAGAAAGCGAGGAACAAGAAAGGGAGGCTGCGTGATTGAGCATGACTGTAACACGGTTACATTAGGTGGGTAGTGTGTTGAATTTTTGTGTTGATTTTCTGTAACTATTTGTGCATGGGATATCATGGCTCATCGACCCCAAATCCAACTATCGACCCAGATTGATTGGATTCCATTGTTCCGAACTACCAACTTTGACCCATGTTAGTTTCAAAAAAACTTTGACCCATGTTTTTAGATACCGACAACCCTGAACCCTCGCCCCTCTACCCCAATCAGATTTTTTGTGACTGGTTCAAACATAGAGAGCATGTCCAACTTGTAAGTACAGTCAGGTCAACATTTATTAATCTGTTTTCTTTGCAAGAATGATTTTGTGCACATAGCCCACCATTGTCACACTGGCCTTAAGGGTTTAACATGTGCATGTGCATAGTCTTCTGTTTCTATTATGATGACCATATAATTTTACATCTTCTCATGCATGGTAACCATCAATTCAGCAGCAAGGTCCCTCCATTCAGTTTTAGCGAGCACATTTATTTGGGAACAAAGACAAACAACCTTGCTAATCTGACTGAAGTAACCCAAGTAACTCCACATTACTACTGTGTGCATACATGCACACAACAAAGAGTCATTCGCACTGGTTGCATGTATACATGCTCGCCGTAGCTATTACTTCTCTGTTACTTTGGTACAAATAAATTGAGTTGGAGAAAAAACAATTCAATGTTATGTGCATTAAGTTAACTAGTGTTTTGATGTATAGGAAAGCATCGGGAACTGTGCACCTTTTATATTTGAACATCATTGAAAAAACATGCCTTCTAAAATAAAAGGGGGGGAGTAACAATTTATATTTCATTTCCTAAAAAATGGACATGAACTTCAATAACTAAACATGTTATGAGAGAGGTCAAACTGAGAATCAAAGGAAATATATGCATGCTTATAATATGATAGGAAAATAGGCAAGCATTTGATTTGCTACAAGATCACTGCTTATATATATATTTTAGGTTGTCCTTTAATGTGCTTGTAAGTTGGAACTGTTCATGTAAACAAAATCACAAACCCCAACTCAAAATACAACTGTAAACAAATTCCTGCACTAGTTGCTGTCGAGACAGTTCAGATACCTTAATATGGTTTAAAAAGAATTTCCATTAGGGTCAACTTCTGAACTTTAATGTCTAACCAGGCAGGACTAGAATCAGAACTCGAAATCAATTTATATTGATGATTTCTATCTAGTCCCACGTATCCACATAACACATTCACCAAAAAGGAAGATGGCGAACTGAAAAGGTAGGATACTCGTAAATACTATAAGTAGCTTTGATAAAATATTTGCACCAAGTCTACTTACCTAGCAACTGACTTATCTGGACTTTCCTCAATTGCCAAAGGCTCCAAAGCCATCGCTAATGGTTCCGCTTCAATGGCTGCGTCATGAGCGTTGTCCATATCCTTGCCATCTATGTCCATTGGCTCAGCAGTAAGCTTAGGCACCACGCGCTTGCCTTTCTTCAACGCCATCCTTGCCTTCTCTCTAGACCCATAACCTCCTGCGGTGACGCTCAAGTTGCGCCACTTGTCCTGCATAAATAGACCATACCGATGATTATTTGTCCTCGACGATATAGACATTCAAAGAACTTGGAGACTAAGGCCTTGTTTAGATGCGAAAAGATTTTGGATTTCACTATTGTAGCACTTTCGTTTGTTTGTGGTAAATATTGTCCAATTATGGATTAACTAAGATCAAAAGATTAGTCTCACGATTTACAAGTAAATTGTGCAATTAGTTTTTATTTTTGTCTATATTTAATGCTTCATGCATGTGCCGAAAGATTCGATGTGACGGGAAATCTTGAAAACTTTTTGGTTTTCGGGGTGAACTAAACAAGGCCTAAATACATGTGGTGTCCAAAAAAAACAAATCAAAGTAATGGTGAACAAGATCTCCACATGCAAGTGATCACCCAAGTAATCATCAAGACCTAACAAAGGCCTCCAATCTCTACATGGAATGAAACAAGGGGGGGGGGGGAGAGCTTTTGGGGAGCATCATGATGATATGGCTAGAAGTTCCTGACATCCCAGATTACTCTCGAGCCGCGCCCTCAAACTCTATGCAATCCCTACTACCAACCACCTAAAATCCCGATCTAGAACCAAATAAGGAACACGCCAAGCTGTTCAGGTCGTCCAAAACCGCAATTTCCTTTCATTCAATTTAATAACCTACTAAAAAAGACTGGAGATTTCCTCCATGCTCCCCCCAGCTGATCGCCAAAAACCCACCACCGCCCACCCTCCCCGGCGATCCGAGCGTCACCTTGAGGTCAACATTGGAGCGGAGGCGCAGGAGCTCGCTGAAGTCCGAGTCCCGGAGGATGGTGCGCCACTTGCCGGGCCCGTGCTTGGCGACGCCGGCCTTGAGCGCGGCCTCTTCCTCCGGCGTCCAGCGCTGCTTCGGCGCCCCCATCCGCTGCAAATCGAGACCAAGGAACCCTCACCGGAGGATCCAACCGCCTCGGGCGCGCGCGCGCGCGCGAGGAGTTCGTTGATCGGGGGGTGCACGCAGGGAGGCGGTTCGATTTCGATCCGGACCGGAATTCCAGGCGGAATTCCGGTGCAGGATCCGGGGGCGGCGGGCGTGTCAGGGGGCGATCGGGGACAGAGGGGAATCGTTAAGAGGGGCGGCGGCGAGGGTTCTAGGGCAGCGTAGAGGCACGAGATGGAGAGGAAGCCATTGGCTTGTTTTGTTGTAGAGAAGAGGTGGTGGAGGACTGGAGGTTACGAAGGCGAGGGGATTAATTGCCAGGGGTGACGGTGGCGTTGGAAGGAAGCCAGCCCTCCCTTCTTTCTCGTCATCATCAGATATTCAGATGCAGTAACAAATATATATATATATATATACATACATATATATATATATATATATATGTAAATAAATAAAATAATATCGGGGACGAATTGCCCACTGACAGTGTGGTCCTACCGGCTTATGCCTTTAGACGCTCCATTTGGTTTCTAGCTGCACTTGGATCCCAAGGGATTTTGGAAATCTGGAAAGAATAATTCTAATAGCTTTATTGAATTTCGAGTTTTCAGAATTAAAATCTCTATAAAATCTAGACCGTTTAAATAAGAATCTAGGATCATGGGATTTTCTCTACTCGGATTCTTAAGCAGTGTTTGGTTATAAGGATTTGGTGAGATGGGCCGGACGGTTTGAGGCTGTTTGGATGGGGTCAGCCAAGGGGTTGGGTCATCCCACCTGGAATATTTTCGAGCATATTTGGCTGACTCCCGTCTGTCAAAAGAGCATATTCGGCTGACTCCTGTCTGTCAAAAGAGCATATTCGGTTGACTCTCGTCCCTAAAAAAAAAACATATTCGGCTGACTCTCGTCCTTCAAAAAAGGCATATTCAGCTGACTACCATCCCTCAAATCTAGCGGACAGAGACAGGGAAAGTGGAATGGCCGTCACAAGCGCATGCGCTTGAGGAGGAAGAAGAGGCACGCGCGGCTGAGCTCCGAGCCTGCTGGCGCCGGCGCGTGGGCGAGCTCCAGCCGTATGGCCTAAGGTCGCGAGCGGGTGACACACTGGCCCGAGGTCACAAGTTGGCAATGGCAACGCGAGCAGCTAAGCAGGTGGCCATGACGTGTGGGCGAGCAACTCGATGACCGCAGGCGGCGTTGCGAGCAGCTGGATGCCCAGGGGCACGCTCGCGGTGGCTCGACGGTCGCGAGACAGCTCATGTCAAAAGAACGAAGAAGAAAGGATAAGGAAGAAGAAAAAAAAGGAAAAAATTGATGAATAAGTAGGTCCTATGTATCAATGGCTCATCCCACCTTTAATATTCTAGAACCAAACAGAAAATAGAGTCACTATATTCCTTCTCAATCAAAACAACAAATGAGATCATTCTCCTCCTAAAAACTGAGACGTGTTCCATCTCAAATCAAACCATACCTTAAACTCCATAGAAAGACAATGGGGCCTTAAATAGGGGGTCTCTCATTCTCTCTTGAGTCGGCCTTGTTTAGTTCCCAAAAATTTTGTAAAATTTTTCAGATTTCCCGTCACATCGAATCTTTAGACGTATGCATAAAGTATTAAATATAAATAAAAATAAAAACTAATTGTACAGTTTTGTCGAAATTGACGAGATGAATCTTTTGAGCCTAGTTAGTCCATAATTGAACAATATTTGTCAAATACAAACGAAAATGCTACTATTACTATTTTGCAAAAATTTTTGGAAGTAAACAAGGCCTAAGCCTATAGGTCTGTTAAATATACTCAATAGTCAATAATCATGGCTCAATTGGCTGGGCTCCTCTTGGTTCTAGCTCTATTTTAGAGTGATCGAGAAGCCGGCATCGGAGAAGCGGCTCCTCTCAATTCTTAGTTCATTTGAATAAGCGAGAGAGAAAACAGTTTTAATGAACAGTAGCATAAAACAGTGCACGAGCATAATCAGTACATGAGTTGAAAGAGCTGAAGCCCAGGACCTCTTCCCAAACGCCTTCACAATCGACATAAACGTGCGGTGCAATGGGTGACAGGTGCTGTTTGTGCCTTTGAGGAAGTTTCAAAAAAAAAAGGTGTTGTTTGTGGACGATATATGTGGGATTGGCTTCCGCCAAGTTTGCTCATATTTAGGCCTGGTTTAATTCTAAAAAAATTTGCAAAATTTTTTAGATTCCTCGTCACATCAAATCTTTAGACGCATGTATAAAATATTAAATATAGATGAAAATAAAAACTAATTGTACAGTTTGGTCGGAATTGACGAGATGAATCTTTTAAGTCTAGTTAGTACATGATTGAATAATATTTGTCAAATACAAACGAAAGTGGTACTATTCCTATTTTGCAAAATTTTTTATAACTAAACAAGGCCTTAGCATCCCTGGCACCGGCACGTATTTGCACCCGTCTAAGATAAATAATTGGGTCAAAGTAAAATATCTTAAATTTAACTAACTGTAAATAAAAGATTAATATTTATAATATAAAATAAATATTATTAGATTTGGCATGTGATGTACTTTTATACTATATATATACTTATTTCGTGTTATAACATTAATATTTTTATCTATATTATTAATCAAAATTTAGACACATCAACCAAGAATAAAACTAGAATTGCACTTTTTAGGGCACTCACAGTGCAAGACTCTATTATAGAGTCCGAGACAATTAATTATATATTATTTATGGTATTTTGCTGATGTGACAGCAATTTATTGAAGAAAGAGGTAGAAAAAATAAGACTCCAAGTCTTATTTAGACTCTAAGTCCACATTGTTCGAGATAATAAATAACTTTAGACTCTACGATAGAGTCTGCATTGTGAGTGCTCTTAAGGCTAGTCTCAATGCATATTTCATGAGAGTATCATGCACATTAAATAAGATGCCACATAAGCAAAATTGCTGACTTGGAAGGATCATTAAATGAAAGAGTTTCATCGGATGAGAGAGAAGTTTCATCCCCATAAAACTCATGTAGCTCGGTTATCTAATTTATAAAACTATGCATGAGACTGGCCTAAGGACAGAGGTACGTGCTTGTTGCAACTGCCCACATGCATCTACTATTCTCAGCGAAAGAAACACAAGCAACCACGGTTGTTTTAGAATCAAGGCCGAGCAGGGCCATTGAATTCTACTGGCTCCGTTTGCAAAAGAATGCAATTCTAGTTACGTTCTTAGTTAACATATCCAAAGTTTGATCAAAATATAAATAAAAATATTGATGTTTATGATAGTAAATAATTATAGCACGAAAATATATCTCATAACTAATCTAATCTATACTCCCTCCGTCCATTTATCGAAGTTATTTTAGGGCCGTATCCAATGATCAAGGAAAAATTAATTCGACCAGTGAAAAGAACTGTATGCAGAAGGTTGAATTAATTAGACCAGTGAAAAAAACCACATGTGTTTAGAAAAAGGTAAAAATAGTGATTCCTAACTTAGATGATTTCAATTCTTCAAGAATTTTTTCAGTAAAATAGCTCGGATAAGTAGACTGAGGAAGTAATAAAGAGGCAAGTTCATCGAGATTTTTTTTCCGCTAAGATTTTTTTTCCATTTACGTATAATCTTCCATATTATGGCAAAATTTCAAGAAATAAAAAAAAATCACATCCAACGATACCCCGCACGGCCAGAGTTAGGATCGGCCACGTCCAGGTGCTCCGCGCCGTCCTTCCGTCGTAGAAAAAAATTCTACGTAAAAAAAAGAGTCCGGGTCTTCCGTACCTAAAAATAGTAAAATAAAATATGGAAAATAGAAATAATAAGGAAAATGACTTCGTACAAAAAAAAAAGCCCGAGTCCTTCCGTAGTAAAAATTTCTACATCAAACCAAGGGGTTCACAGCGTAATGGCAAAGGTCATTGGTTGGGGGCTCCCACCCAGGATTCAAATTCTGGGTGCGGCACTTTATTCTCGATTTATTCCAGCATTTTCCGGCGCTACGCATTAAGTGGTAGGCGACGTGCCCGTCGACATCGATACGCCTGTGGTGACTTCGTGAACTTCAAGATTTGCTGGCTCAATCCTTCGAAGGTGCTCATAGGGGTAGGGTTTGCGTACGTGTGTTCATAGGGGTGAGTGTGCGTGCGTGTTGAGTGTCTGCGTTTTACTGTGTAATCTCAAAAAAAATCTACATCAAAAACCCAATCCCCCCGCACCTAAAAAAAAGAAAAAAAAATTAGGGGAAAACAGCGCAATGGCACGAACGGGAGAGAAACACGTGCTAAGTGGCCTATTATGAAGGTATAGATTTTTTTCTGATGTAAACTTAGATACACGTGCGTTCACAATCTGTGAGAGAAAGAAGAGCCACTTAGCGCTGAAGATCATGGCTCCATAAGAAATTTCACTAACAAACAAATATACAAGAGGGGTAAGGCCGGTGGTCGCAGCATGGTGGTGATGGTGGCCGAGACGATGTGGGCACCACTCGACGGGGCAGTGGGAGGCAAAGTTGAAGGTGGGGCGTCGTGCTAGAGTAGTCGACAAGAGCCTTGTGGTTAGGATAGGGCGGCGTGGAAGGTTGAGGGTAGTGATCTTATGTTAGCTGCTAACCGTGGGTGTAGAAGACTAGTAGAGGGGGTACGTCAGGCATTATGCGCAAGCGAGACAGGTGAAAGGTCCTAATATGGCTAGAGGAGGGGGGTGAATAGGCTATTAAAAAATTCTACAAACTCACTAGAGCAAGAGGTTAGTAAATAACAAAGCGAAGCTTTTTGCTCTAGCTCTAAAGAGGTGTTTGCAAGCCACCTATCCAACAATTCTAGTTGATATAATCTCTAGACACACAAGAGCTATGTCACTACTTACACTAGAGAGCTACCTAAAGTTTCTATACAAGTAAGTAAGCTACTCTAATTTGCGGGAATGTAAAAAGAGATGGTTTGATCTTTATACCGCCACGTAGAGGGGATGAACCAATCAATAATATGAAGTCCAATCACCGGGAGAAATCCAATGAACAATGACAATGGAGACACACAATTTTCTTCCGAGGTTCACGTGCTTGCCGACACGCTACGTCCCCGTTGTGTCGACCAACACTTGGTGGTTCGGTGGCTAAGAGGTGTAGCACGAACCTTGTTCTCACTAGAACACCACAAGAACCAACCCACAAGTGAGGTACACTCAATGACACGAGCACTTTACTAGAGTTACCTTTCGGCTCTCCGCCGGGGAAGGTACAAGACCCCTCACAATCACCGGGAGATGGCCACGAACAGTCACCAACTCGTGCCAAAGCTCCTCCGCTGCTCCAAGCCGTCTAGGTGGCGGCAACCACCAAGAGTAA
>Ga0182004_10005049_pt1 | contig 10719 bp, 3 predicted proteins | sample Sormic07211540_1_FD_120479 | JGI IMG/M metagenome (GOLD analysis project Ga0182004, IMG submission 120479) | Endophyte microbial communities from Sorghum bicolor roots, Mead, Nebraska, USA - 072115-40_1 MetaG | ecosystem: Host-associated > Plants > Roots > Unclassified | place: USA: Nebraska...
ACTCGAGTCTATAAATATAAACATAGAGGGGACGTAATAAGCTGCGATTTGGGCAGCCTCATAACCTATCTATCTCGTGTTTACTTTCCATCGACTCAGCGCTCGCCGCGGTCACCGCGACGCTGACGTTCACGACGATCATCAATGTTCCAGGGATAATCAAGCTGTTCAGGCGCTAACACAGAATTGGTGTGCTGCTGTTACTGCAGTTCGTTCGGCGCGTGGCCACGGCTATAGCCTAGCAGATTCTAGTTCATTTTGCTACTACCACACTTGCTTATGGCGCCGATCGATTTGGTACTAGGCGTGGCGGGGAGTGGCCGGTAACGAAGCACCCAGCAATCTAGCTATACCTACGGCCGGCTGTAGTGCGTTCAGTAGAGTTTTATGCTGTTTTCCTTTTTTTCAGCATTATTATGTTGTTGCTTTTTTCTATCTGTACATGTCATTAAGTACAGTTTTACCATATGACTTAGCAATTTGCATTATATTGATGCACGTGCACGGTAATAATTAAATTGGGTACCCTAGCCCAGTGTCGACGTTAATGGTTGCGTAGTGCTAAGCATTTCCTGGGTCTTAAACATAATTTATTTTTAAGAATTACACAATATAAATATACATCCACAACACGCACATCCGAAGAACTGAACCAGAGCAGATCATGAAATTCACAAAGTCAAGTCACCTCCGAAGGACTGAGTTAACAGATTTTAATTAAAATTCACGAAGTCAAGTCACCATAGGCTTCTCGCTGTCGACAAGGACGTCACATACTACTGAAAACAAAGCACCATTAAATTCTAGAATAAACTCATGAAAACATGAGCAACTGTTCCAAGTTGAATACTCAAATCCGGGAGAGCAGGTTTCACCACAAGGAATACAACCAACTGATCCAGGATTAGTTCTAGGCTTAAACATAGTTATCATAATATGTGTATAAAGCATAATTATCCTTGGATAGCAAATATCAAGGTAATCCCATAACCACATGATCAAATGTAAGCATAATTAATACTAAACATAAACGATAAGTAAATGATCATAATAACATAACAAGCATCATCATCTTAATGTAGATGTCCTCAAGGCTGCACCTGACCGTGAGCTCGGCTAGTATACTAGTTTTTAATACTCTACAAAGGTTGTACATCTTTATCCATGAGTCATGATTTACCCTTTTGCCCAAAGCCCGTCGACCTCTTAGCTCACTTCCAAAGAAAGCCGGCAGGGTTCACTATGAAGACTTTCAAAGGTTTCATCTAACAAGTTAGGGCCATTAGATTCACTCGGAAGGCAGATATAGAGCCCTCTTCCATGGCACATAACACGCAGCCTATACACACGGACAGAGGCCGCACTATACCCAATGTGTCTAGCCATTTTTACGCCATTTAAGGTAACCGTTAACAAGCTAGAAAAAGGTTCTCATATTGAGCTAAAGCCAGAGCCATTATAGCCCTCATAGTTGCACTGTTATCTTGGGTGATCACGTACAGACAAGATCTCATATAGTTATATGTCATCTTTTAACGTTCATTGCATAGTTATTAATCATCTTACAAGATCATGGATTAAGTCAAGCACTAGCAAAAGCTACGCAAATGCCTAATCAAATAGGTATCAAGGAGTTGAAGAAAACAAGTATCTATGATTTCACTAGGGTTGTCAAGGTGGACACATGCATATTGTATATGTATTAAAAGTGTGTAGGTAACAAGGATGGTCCCAAGTTATACTTGCCTTGATCAAAGCTTTCCTGTTGTTCCTGCTGACCGTCATAAGATTGGCCTTGATCACCAACGTATTGCTCACCATCTATCAACAACATGCATTCCGATAGACAATCATACACAAAGCAAACAAGCTATAATTAGAACAATACACCAACAGTAGTAACACAAATATAAAAGTTTATGAAAACATTCTACGCAGTGCTACAATCACACAGACGTAAAGATCGCGAAAATCGGAATTAGAATGGAGAAGTTATGAATTTTCTAAGATTTCCTATAGAAGAATATTTAATTAAACAGTACCAAGAAAATAAAAAGTTATAAACTGAAACTACAGTGACACTAGCACATAGATCTCGAGAAGAATCTAACGCAATTTGAATGAGTCAAAACGGAGTTAGAATGAGCATTTTACAAGCATTTCCTGGAAAGCCTATTTCGAAGTCAATCCGACACTTTTACGTTTTTAAAAGAGAAAGCACATTTTGTAAACCCGTTTGGACTGTAGGTTTATTCTTAAAAAGAGCAGCGACTCTTTAGCAAATTCTCCGCCGAACCGGTATCTTCTAATTTCAGCCGTTGATCTTCAAACAGACAGTGCACAATCCATCGAGGGGAGAAACGGCGGCGGGCTGGCCGGAGTAGAGACGCATGTGGCAGCGCTCCATTGCCGGCGCTGTGAAGGTGGGCGGCGCTCACCAAAAGTGCATTCCCAAGCGTCTAAAATCAAAAGAAAATTACCGGGAGTTGGAGAAGAGCGTTGCAGCTCACCCAAGGTGTTCTTATGGCCGGAGGAAGCTCTGGAAGACATGGCTACGTGCGGCGACAGAAGAAATCTCAGCGAGATCTGAGAAATCACGATATGGTGTCTAGGGCTTGGCTAGACCGCGTAGATAGGAAAAAGGAGGCCACGAGGGTAAGCACAAGGCTTTATAGGGCTCGGTTAGGCGTAGAAGGCATCGAATCCCAGGGGAACCGGATTCTCGGCCGATCGGTGGAGAGTCCCGATCTGTCACGCTAGAGAAGAAGGGGAAAGCCGCTGCTAGACGGGGCCGAGGTGTCAGCGACCGGAAGGGGGAAAGGGGAGGGCGCGCGCGCGCGTCATGGGCTCGGCTCGCTACTGGGCCTGCGCGCTGAGAAACTGGGACGAGAGAGAGGAGAAGTCAGGCCTTCGGGCCAAGAGGAAGGGTTTCTCTTTTTTTTCTCTATTTCTTTTCCAAAGCATTTTTAAAAGAAATTGAATTCAACTAAATTAAGACAAGCACACAACAATAAATTATGTCCGAGCATGAATGCAAAAACGTGTTCCTAAACTTATGATAAATTTTGATTTCAACAAAAATTATTTATGCGCTACATTAAATGCTTACAAAAATACTTAAATAAATACAAATTAAACCCTATTTATTGAAAATCAAATTTTGGGTGTTACAACGAACCGGGACTAAAGATAGGCACCCAACCGAAACTAAAGGTGCCCTCCTTTAATCCCGGATTGCTGCTCCCAGTTGGAAAACCGGGACTAAATGAGTTTCCCAACCGGGAGTGGAGACCGTTTATGTACTAGTGGTGGTAGTGTTTTATACTACTACTAAAATACACTAGGAGAATTCCACCTTTGGTGGTAGTGTTTTATACTACTACTTAAATACAATAGGAGAATTCCACCCTTTTAGTAGTCGTTGCTTAGGAGCGGCTGGCGAAACAGGCCCTACAAACGCTCTTTAGCTGCCCCTACAGATCGGTATTGTAGTAGTGGACGAAGCTCCCCACCCCCAACCTCAAATGCAACAAAACATGCATGGGTAGGCCAGGGCCGGCTAAACGCAAGCATTTTGATTTACAATGGAAAGCGTTGTTTGTGCAGTATAGTTATAGCTACTGTAGTAAAATAAATCATCAACGATCCACTTGCATGCAGAAAACTGTACGTCAGTGGATTAGCATGTAGTGCGTTCGATTTAACAAATTAATGGCGATGATTGATGCATGGTGGCAATGATAGTTAATTGTTAGAAAGCCTTCTTGATTTAATATACACCGCGGGTGCACATGTTAGGTGAAACATTATATATGTTTATTGGTGTCAGGGTTGCCGGCAACTATATCTGTCAGTATGCGGGCATTGTTAGTCGACCGTCGTTAGGACGTCCGAAAAGGATGTTAGCTATGTAGATGTGAAGGTGAGACGCAAAAGTAAAGACTATTTTATATATATTTATTTTTCTTTGTATTATTGAACTCAGTCCTCTCTTAAATGTTTGGATTACGTAAAATAGGTAGGTTATTTGCTCGTCGCTAGTGACTACTCTCTTCTATTTTTTTTTTGTCTCTACATCATAATAGCTAATAACAAAAAGCTAATTGTTCGGGACGTCCTTAGTACTGACCGGGGGAAAAGAAGTACCATGTTTGTCTGATATGACATGGTCCCTGATAGATACATTTAATTTAATTTATCTGATGGATCGGATGGTGGTAACCATAATCTTTACAAAAAATATATAGCATTAGTAAAATATACAGTAGTCCTTAAACTTTTGACGATTCTTAATTGGGTCCTTGAACTAAATAAATTATGGCCAATGCGAGTCCTCAATCTAGTGTGGACTTTCATCTGGGTCCTCCAACAAAGATGGTGATTATTTAGGGGTGGAGTGGTTGGCTGGTGCTCCGATCCGATCCGAGCCACTGGCTTGCCTTATTAGATCCCATTCACGCTACTAGCAGATCGAGCTGTGTCTTGTCGATCAGCTACTTGATCGATACAAATAGAGAGGGTCGAGGGAGTGTGGAAATCTGCTGCTGATCAGTCCCTATACATACGACATGGTACTCAACCAACTTAGGTAGATACTTATCCTCCGATCCTCCATTATCATCATCAATTCATCATCATCGACTGCCAGAGATCAACACAGGAGGCGATCGAGGTACATTAATTATTATTGGACTGATCTTCTTAATAACCTTATTCTATCTAGCTACGGATAGTATACTGCTTGTTTCCTTCAGTTATATAAGTCAAACTTGCATGCATATGCATGCATTGCACACATGATTAGTTTCAATTCCAGATGATATCGACCAGCCTGTGTCAAAGACATCATTTATGCCGTATGGTCGACGACGCCTGCTGTCGTCTCCATTTCATGCATGCCACTCTTAATTATATAGTCTCGTCGTAGAATTCAGTCGATCTGTTCTGCTGCTACCGCTAGTAGCTACTACCACACTTGCTTGTGAACGAAGATGCTGTCGTTTGGTTCGTTCGGCGGCCATGGCTACCTTAGCTCATCATTCTAGTTCATTTTGCTACTACCACACTTGGTTATGGCGCCGATCTATTTGGTCCTAGGCGTGGCAGGCAGTGGCCGGTAGCCAAGCACCCAGCTAGCAATCTAACTATATATGAGTTGACGTCATATACCCATCGAGCGAGGCGGGAAATCATCTCAAGGCCTTGGATGTGAACCGGATGACGTCAGGGGAGCGGGCGAGGCAGAAATCGCTACTGGCGAACAGTGTGTGCCCGAGATGCGGTCAGGCGAGGCGGAAATCGCTCCTGGCGAACAGCTTGCGCCCGAGATGGGGTCAGGCGAGGCGGAAATCGCTATACTGGCGAACAGCATGCACCCGAGATGGGGTCAGGCGAGGCGGAGGTTGTCCCTAGTCCCGGAAATTTAGTTTTGCTGTGTCGTTAATGAAATTTACCTAGGTATCCCTGATATTAATACCGAACACGACACACATGCTAACCCGGCTAACCACATAAGCACGCACTAACCACTCGCCACACACACGCGCTAACCAGGCTAGCCGCGTACACCCAGGCTAACGGCACACGCTAATCACGTACACATGCAAATCCTACAGCATGCAAAATCAAGTGTGTAAAGTTACATACAAAATAATATGGTAATTCATAAATAGTATAAAGTTATAAAATAAAAAGTTTTACCATAACAAACAGGCATCGCGTGCATCAATCAAATCTAGCGAAAATATTTTTATATCTAAAACTTTCCTTATTTATCCCATTTTATGAAATAAAATAAATAATATATATACATTTTCAATTTGCCAGATTTTTACATTAGTGACGTTCCTAGACAGTCATTAGTGACGCAGAAAACATGCGTCACTTATGTTGCGTCTGTGATATAGATATTTAGTGACACATTTTTACGCGTCTCTCATCAGCCTTTATGAGTGACCCGTTCAGTATATACGCGTCACTAATGACTCTTTAACAGCGACACATACAGGGAAAACACGTCTCTGATAAAAGTTATAAAAAACAAAAAAAAGATAAAACTTAAATCACTGTTTTTATATGCAGCAAGATAGAAAACAAATCCACACTTTTTCAAACAAGATCAACTAATTCAATACAAGATTCACAATCTCAATTCCATCCAAATAGGCCACTGTGCTAGGGCTGTAGAGAAATCTAAATTTTAGAGTTTTGCATACTACTGTCATGCCGCTGTGAAGATGCTAACGTCCTTGCCGACTATGAAGATGCCAACGGTCCTTGCCGGAGTCCTAGTAGCCCACCATCTCATAGCAAATTTGGATGTGCAACAATTACAAACTATCAGTAGTATCCATGCCGGTTAATTTTGCTCGATATTAACATATTCACAAATGACTACCATGTAAAGTTCATATTATGTGTCATCAAGCAGGTCCTAGCCATTAACTCTTCCGAGTTCTAGAATAGATATCCGCTGAAGTTCTGGCAAACTTTTCCACTGTGGCTTGCGAACTGTTCCTAGAAACAACTACAAGTAGTAAGTTAAAAATTTCAGCTACCTAGCATAGCATCATCTAACTGGACCATTTCCTTATCTTCCAGCAGCCTTTTTATGCAGCACTATATGTAAAATTATAGTCTACCTGAGAAATAGCACGATCAAAGCATCAGATTAACATTTAAAAAATGACACTACCAGGTCACATTTTCCATATACCTCAAATTTTCTCAGCTCTGAAAACATGAGGTCAAGGTGATCTCAAGTTCCTGTGCCAGTGATAGCAAAAAATGGCAGAGGAGAACACCTAGCAAGTAAACGAATAGTCCATAGTTTTCTGAAGTACCATAGCAAAGCCCTTCAATAATATATAGTTTGATATGGGTGCAGGTCGCAGGGAGCTTAATTGTAGCGTGGATCGGCCATGGTGTGGCTCGGAATGATCCTGGCTATGATTTTCGCACAGTTGGTCCAGTGGTGGAGCGAATGGGGGTTCCGGGTCACTGTCCTCGGGAGCTTAGGGGCAAATGTGGTCGTCGCCATCCTGTCCGGGACACGGCGGCGCTTGGCTCCCGGCAAGTTGTGGGGGTTCCTAGGCTTGGCGGCTAAGTCGTCGCTGTGGCTTGCATACCAGGTCACCGAGGCAGCCACGACGAACGCAATCGGCAGCCTGTCCCTGTGCGGCTCCGATGCGTCGGAGGAGGAGAAGCTGGTGGTGGCGTTCTGGGCCCCGTTCCTCCTGCTGCACCTGGGCGGACCAGACAACCTGACCGCCTACGCTCTGGAGGACAACAAGATCTCCAGCCGCAAATGGCTTGAGATGGTCACTCAGATTGCGGGGGTCATTTATACCATCAACAACAACACACATCGCGGTGTTCGCAGCTGGACTCTGCTACTGGCGGCGTCCGTCGTCATGCTCTTCTCCGGCGCCGTCAGGTACGTGGAGAGGGTCATGGCGCAACGGAAAGCCAACTTGGACAGCATGCAGGAGGACGCCAGGTCGTCAAGCAGCAGCGAGGACGACTTCAAGATGCTGAAATGCATAATCAAGAGGAACAAGAGGCTGGGGCGGTCGCTCCGCGACAGAGAAGCGCTGCTCCTTGCTCAGGCTCTCTTCCCCGTCTGGCGCCACGCCCTGGTGGATTCTTCTGTGAATCCAGCTTCACCAAGGCAGCAAGCCAGCGAGATGATCCTGTCGGTGTCGGAGTCGGATGAGCGGGAGCGCAAGTGGGACTGGAAGAGCATGTGCAAGGTGGCAGAGATGGAGCTCTCCCTCATCTATGACTTCCTCTACACCAAGGCGATCCTGGCACACACCTGCTACTACTACCTCGTCCGCTTGTTGTCGCCCCTCTGCACTGCCGCTGCCGCATTTCTGTTCTGGCTCTGGCTTCATCCTGATGATCAGCAGCAGCAGCAGCAGCAGCCACAGGTCAGGGGATCTTTCACCGGGATCACCTACGGCTTGCTGGCCATTACCTTCATCATGGATGTGGCATGGCTGCTGAGAGCTTTCGGGTCGACATGGGCGTATGCCTACCTACAGGAGCTGGCACCAGCCTGCCTTCGTGGCCGGGCCGCCGGAAGAAGATGGTGGTGCAGCCTCCACCACATCGCCGTCCGCCTGGACCCGTTGCAGCTATTCTGCCGCCATCCGATCAGCCACAGGCGGTGGTCGGGCACCATCGGCAAGTACAATTTGCTGCACGAGTGCAGTGCTGCCACCACTAGGCAATGTCATCCAGAGTGGTGGCCGGTGTCCATGACCGGAGACGACAAACCCAAAGAGATGGGGTATCTGTCTAAGCTTCCTGCATGCGTGAAGGAACTGCTGTTCCCGCGAGTGACGGAAATATTGCAGCAGGCCATTGAGGAAAAAAAAGATGGTGAGGATAAAAAAAACGACGAGGAAAAGGAGAAGGAGAAGGAGAAGGAGAAGAACAAGGACAGGTACCAAAGGATGCACATCAGGAAAGAGTGGGGCCACCAGGCCTTACGCAGTGCACCTGAGCTAGTCAAAACCAAATTGCCGCTGTCGGAAATGGACCTACTATTCGGCGAGGAATTCGTGGAGGACGTCCTCTTGTGGCACATCGTCACCTGCATGGTCCTCCTACTCCCGCACATCGGAGACGAAGCAAGGAAACATGCGTGTGCAATTGAGGTGATGTCGGAATACATGATGTTCCTGGTTGCTGTCCGTCCACAAATGCTACCTGGACTTGTCCTCCACAGCCAGTTGGAGGTAACCCGCAACAAATTGGTTGACATATGGGATGGTGCTGAGCATGGTAACAAACTACCAGATAATGAAAAATGGAACATGAAAAACAAAGAAAAGCTTGCCATGATCCTGCGACGCCTAACGACCGAGAAGCCCGATGAGACTGAGGAAGTATGGGTTCATCCAGTTGATCCTGATGAAGGTACGGAACTTCTAGTGCGTGCAGTAAAAGTATATTTTAAACTGTCAGGCGACAAGGAACCTGGTGTAAAAAGCAGCGGAGATGCGATGTGGCCTCGTCCGCTGCTACCAGGTGAGATGCTCCAGTTCATCTTCAATGTGTGGGTGGATAAGCTGGTCTACGCGGCCGTCCGGTGCAGCAGGGAGGCCCATGCCCAGCAGCTCACAGCCGGTGGCGAACTCACAACCGTGCTCTGGATGCTTGTCCAACATGCTGGCCCGTTTTGCATCGGAGAAGCAGAGAAAGCCTACATCATCGGGCCTGTGCAGCCTGGTAAGAAGAAGGAGGCTGAGGAGAAGAAGAAGAAGAAGGACGAGGAGGAGAAGAAGAAGAAGGATAAGGCGGAACCTCGGCCTCCGCCGATGGCTCCACCTCCGCCGATGGCTCCATCTCTACCTCAGCCTTGGCCTACTCCTCCGCCTCCGTGCTGCCCGGTGTGCCCTCCGTTCCACCACCCATCATACCCACCCGTGTGCACTCCATACTACAACCCATCATGGCCCCCCATGTGCCCTTGGTACCCTCAGTGTCCCCCACAACATGAGAGACCAGGAGACGAACCTGAGGAAGCCAGAGAAGATGAACACCAAGATTCTTCTTCTTCTGACGAGGAGTCCGATGAATAATTTGTTGCATTATTGTAATGTAATCGTATTGTATTAATACCTGCTCTTGAACGAGAGTCCAAACTACGTATAATATTCTATATGGCGTGGCACTAGAAGAATGGCCGGCCTCTTATATTTTTTTTTTACAGAATAAAGTTGTACCGAATGATGAGGTTCGGATAAATAAAGCTAGGATAGAACAAACTCTATGAATCTAATACACGACCGACCTTTACACCTGTCCTAGCTGCGCTCTGGCAACCAAGCATCCCTTGCTTCGAATACACTATATATCACTGAACCAAAGAGAACATTTCTTCTTATTGATAAATGCGTTAGTGATACACACACACTACACCATACACCTGGATGCATGCATTCCCTAATTTCAAACTTTACACCATAGCAAAACATATATAGCAGCTAGTTCGAAAGCATTTGCGCTCCACCAGGACTATCCAGATACATCAATGATCCAACTGTATTCCCCTTTATCGATTTTCTCCAGGATACTATACGCTTCTCCAACAGGCCAGTTTTTGACAACAGAAGGAACTGAAATAGCCACCAAAAATCAAAGAAATTAGTAGAGCAGTTGCTTGCATGAAAAATTAAAAATGATGTCAACCTAAGGAACACAGCCGCTTGAATCATGTTGCGAAAACGATTCCCAGCAGGGTGTTGGCAATTAATTGAGCATCCCCTCGGAGGCAAATTCTGAGATCTTCCCTTTTCCTAATCTGAGAAACCTTCCCTTTTCCTAATTGAGCCACCGCTTGGTGGCAAATCTGAATCACACACTAGCAGGGCCTTGGACGCCCCGGGCTGCTACGGACTGAAGAACCTAGCAAGATATCACTCTTTCATGGTGAATTAAGGAGTGGATTACTAGCACACTTCCAAAGCATAACCAACATGCAGAACAGGCTAGTTTTCTGTCAAACTAGCAAAGAGACCGCCAAAGCTTTTACTCGAGAGGGACCCCGTCAGGACAAGGACGTCAACGGTTTGCCCTAGGCCCACCAGTACACAGAGGTTCTAAGCCGGCGGGGGTAAAACATTTCTACAGGCGGTTTTAGTTATAATGCGCCTGTGTTGAAAATTTGTACGGCTAGAATTGAAAACCGCCTGTATAAAAGGCTCAGTA
>Ga0182004_10005050_pt1 | contig 10719 bp, 10 predicted proteins | sample Sormic07211540_1_FD_120479 | JGI IMG/M metagenome (GOLD analysis project Ga0182004, IMG submission 120479) | Endophyte microbial communities from Sorghum bicolor roots, Mead, Nebraska, USA - 072115-40_1 MetaG | ecosystem: Host-associated > Plants > Roots > Unclassified | place: USA: Nebraska...
AAAGATATGAATAATACCAATCTTTATTACCGAAGATCCGAATCCAGAGCGTAGTGCTCTACTTCTCTAATTGCTATCTAATCAATCCTCTAAACTTGAAGGATTAGGGAGTAGCTAATTCTATTTCTCTGTGGGAGAGAAGTCTAAACCCTAACTTTGATGGCTACCTCTGATAATGATATCTCCTCTTCTCTTCTCTCCCCCAGGGGTGGAGAGGCCTTGGTTATATAGTCCTTTCAAGTGAATTTGGGCCGTTGGATCAAATCGACATTGATCGCACGGTTTTCCTTGATCCTTTAGGTTGGTGGAGCGTAATCCGCATGACAAGTCCTGATTGGACTCCAACTCAGGGCGGGCGCCCAAGGGGGGAGGGCGGGCGCCCTGCCTCCGAGCCCGATTGTCTTCCCGTTCGTTCCCCGTGGCTTCTGGACTCTTCTAGATTGAGGAAAATTGCGCGGCACGTAATTATCTCGTTGTAAACATGACATGTGGGCCTTCTCTCCATATTTTTTGATAACCCCCTGCAGAAATAGATAAACACCAAAGCTCATGGAATTCTGTTAGATAAAACACTAATTCTAGATGTTTGGTGCATATTGATCCTTTTCCATGTTTATTTGATGGTTAAATTTAGTACTTAAGGACCGCATATCCAGCTGGTCTTAGTGCCCCATGGATTTCAGGCCATCAAAGGCCATGGTAGGGGTCACAGCGAGCTCGATGCTGGGGAGCAGGAGTTAGAAGGAGGCAGGGAGCATAGGGCTCAGCAACCCATTGGAGGCGGGTGGCGTGGACATAATAGTATTGGCCAGACATGCTATTTAGAGCAACTCCAATAGTTTTGCAAATAAGTTTGACATTTTTGTTTTTTTGTGAAAATTCTCAAAATCTCCTATCCAACAATTTGGCAATTGGGCTTGGTATTTATAGAAATTGACCCTGAGCTTTGCTCGACTCGACTCTAACACTCACTCCAGACTAACTACTACTACACTACTTGATCCTTGAAGGATTGAGAGACTTGGTGCTCTTCCAGGGATGCCTCTCAAGGGTGGAGGCAACCTCTATTTATAGAGGAGGGAGAGGGGGTGTCACATTAGTGATCCGTGTGCTCCATGCCTCTCTAACCTTGGATGAACAGACCTTGCAACCGCCATAGATGGATGACCAAGGTAATTTGGAGACGTGGAAGTTGTGCTTGAATCTGTGGGGAGCCAACCGACTTGGCTGGGTACCAGGAGGGGGTCACCCGACCCGTCAATGGTAGGTGGGCCTAGCTAGGGTCTTCTAGACGGTGACCCCAGTTGTCATGTGAACTGGCTCCACCATTTGTCAAAGTTTTGTCATGTTGCTTTCTTACTTGTGGGCCAATGGATCCATGTGCAGTGATCTTTTACCAATGTATGCTTGATCTGAGGGTGGAAATGGACTCCAGGGGTCTCCACATGGATTATACTTCATAGCTCAACTCTTGGTGGGACCATGATGGGGTTACCTGACCCCTCATTGGTTCCTTGTTTCCTGTAATCAAAGGCTAAGAGTACAAGTAGAACCAGTTATAGATCAAATATGTTCATGTTATGCTATTCTTCCTTGAAACTAAGGCATTTTGATAGTGTTTTGTGTGAATTTCTATGGTATATCCACCGTTAACAAGATCCCCCAAGCTTAACCTTTGCTCGTCCCGAGCATACTATCAAACTTAGCCTCGGTGGATCAGGTATTGTTACTATGCTCACATTTCAAGAGTACCATATGTACAACAAAGTTCTTCTATTTGATGGAAAAATTAGCTTAAAAACTTACCCATATTACCTTAGTCCTCTATGGGGCTTATGGCTTTTTCTTTGTCTTAGATGGTTGAAAGATAGAATAGTTTGATTTGGGCACTGACTTTCTTATTCATAGCAAGTTTCATACCGGAGGTTTTGTAATATTTTTCAAAGGAAAACTTATTGTTCCTCATATGGTTCTCTCAAGTCACTCGAATGGTGTATGATTCCTCACCAAGGCATATGATAATAGTTGCCTTCCTTAGTTCTTCTGACTTCTAAAAAGCATATGTGGAGTTCAAGGTAGGGATAAGGAGAGATAGCATACTCACTTTGGATTTATTGTGAAGTCAAAGCTTGGATCCAAGAAGAGAAGTGTCATATGTGTAAGTGTGTGGTATATAATGGACTAGGTTGCTCCTTTATTTGATAAGATATCTGTCTCTATTTTTTTCTATTGAGATAGGGCAAGCTCTTTTTTCTTTTTTTTCGTGGACCTTCATGTGCCCATATGTGTATATATTTTGCATAGCCCTTTTGGTGTCTCATCTATTACACTATATTAGGAGATATATTCTAATACTTAAAGCATGGACCAACTTATTTGGTGGAAATGGAGGGCATGTTTTCGCGTACTTCTGGTGTAGAAGCAGCATATATATATATATATGTGGTTTGTGCATGCTCTTGATCTTGGGAGCATGATAAGTCTCTTAAACACGGGTCAACAAGACTTGACAACACTCAACACAAAGCAAATAGCTTATGTGGAAGGTTTATAAACATGTAGAGCATATATGGCTGTAGTAGGATTTTATCACCATAGAGGAACAATTAAGATTTTAACCATTTTAAGAATAATTCTCCAGTATTCCAACATGCTTAGAACAATACTATAGCACCTCTAATCTCACGATCTCATGTCCCTCAATAACTTAGACTTAGTTTTAGCACTTGCAACCCACAAAGTATTCGGGTTCATCATGGTTTAAGTGAGCTAAGTAATCTATACTTGGAGAAATGATAAGTTGTAAACTAGGTACTAAGGAAACATTGACAAAGTAACTAATCATCATCTCCATGAGGAAGATAAACATACATGAAGCATATGTGTTAAGCGAGATAAGCAAATATTTTTGACATTTTCAATTTTTTTTGAATGCGCTAAGATGAATAACTAGAATGCAAAATGCTAAGATAGAATACTTACTTTAGTGGGGGAGAGGATCTCCCTTAAGCTTGGCTTTTGCTCACTATGGTGGAGGATAATGTTGGACCATCCGTCCCAACATTGTGCTTCCTCGGCTTGTATTGCTTGTAGAAGTTGGGCATTTTGTTGTGCCAGCTGCAGCATTGCTTCTTGTTCAATGTGCATCGCGCCCATGTTGTTGATGAGGTCTTCCACCTCTGTCCTTTGGTGGCGCCTTCCCCTATCCCATGGACGAGGAGTGCACTGTGGACGTGGAGGCCTCTCCATGGACCCTGATATGTCCATAGAGCTCGCCTCATTACCTTCTTCAACTTTGTCTTTTGCAGGATTTGAGGGACCACCTTGCTCCATTTAAGAGGCTCATAACATTCCTCTTGTCACTCGACATGGTCCTGCAACATTTTGGTTGCGTGCCTCTATGTCCAATTTAATGGTTAGCAAGCGAAGCGCATACAACCAATGTTTCTCAGAAGGGACAGGAACTTCGACTCTATGACCTGGATAAATCATTTTAAGTCCACCCCTTGGACCTCTTTTGAGCACATTAATATTAATGAAGACATTCTCATATAAAACATCTCTTGCAAAGGTGATGTACTCAAAGGTATGTGACTCTAGTGCACCCGTTGATTCGGCTATACAAGTAATGAATGATTTGAATTGAGCCAATAGTCCACTAGCAGTTTAATAGGTGAGACTTGCATACCATTGCATAGAGCAGTTTAAGTTCTTCATCACTTAAGGTGTTACCTCTAGTTCTAGGAAAAACAGTCATACACATCCCGTAATGAAGAAAATGTAGGGTCAGGTTATGGATTTGGTGGGGTGTAACATTAGAGCAATCATTGGAACCAGATATTGCTTTCCTAAAGTCATTTTTGCTAAACCCACTAGTGGCATGGTCTAGATCAAGTTCACAATATGCTCACATCCTAGGGTAGTATTCAAGATGCTCCAAGTTAAATTATATTCTTCCCCAAACATGCAAAAGGCTACCCCATTGATTGTTAATTGCAATGTACACAAAAACTCTTGGGTGAGCACTTCTATGCCAAGTTCGGGAACCATCCAAAATCCTCCCCAACCAATTGCGTTAAAAACAACATTAAATTTTGCACTCATGCGTGTGCGGTGTAGGAGAACCGTATCGATGGTGCTTGTGCACCGGAAACTGCTTGCTCGTAGGGTGTTTTATTTCTATAGCTCTTCTTGCTTTAGCATTATGCCCCTCTTAGGCTCTCTTACTCTGGATCGAGGCTCATAGAGTACCACTTGGTGGTGACTCTCTTCCTCATCCCTCCTCTCATGGGTTCCTTCGGTGTGGTGAGAGTCATGGGAAGAGCTCTCACCCTTCATGGACTTCTTGAACCAGGAGGTGAGTAACTTCTTCATCTAGCTGCACAAGTGAGACAAGCCAAACTCCTAGTATTCCTACTATGCAAGAGATAAAGGGCAAATCTTTTTGGGTTTTTGTTTTGGGATGCTACTACTAAGCTAAAATTTAGAGAGAACTTGCAACAAGAGAGAAGAGAAGAATGCTTGTGAACTCGAGATGATTCAGAATGGTTGGGTGTGGAGTTGAGCTCACAATGTATGGGTATTTATAGGGGAAGAAGGGAAAGTGGTGGACAACTATGTAGGGGTCAGCCGACACCCCTTCTAGCACATTGATTCAAAATTTGCTTTGGCCAGGGAATCTTACATCAAAGTATGAAATAACTTTTCAGAAATGGTCCAAAGTAGGGGTCGGCCAACCCCCGACCTAAGCCCTCTTTTGCTTTAAGAATTGTGTCATGAGTTGTCTAGTAAAGAAAGGGCTAGGTGTGTGTTGGTATTTTTAATATCACTTCACATTAAGTTGTCATCCCTAACATGATGCCAAAAACCAGAGGTAAATTAATCTACACGCAACAACTCTAAATATAATACTATAGAACATATCCACAAGTGCACAGATAATTCTCCTATTGTAGCACTTCACCCATTAAGTGTTCCGAGTATCATTGATTTATTTTCTGCCAAAATGATAAAGATATGAACTAGTAGATAAACAATTAAACCAATGGACAGATGGATAAAAAATTTAATCATAGGCATTAATAATGAAGATAAATGTGTAAACATAACCAATAACTCAAATACTTTACCAATGATAAGTCAAAAATGATATGATAAATGATAACTGAATAAATTATGTAAATGGTATTCTAGAGGTAGAATATAGAGACTCACTCATGTAGACAGGCTATCTCGAGATTTGGGTAGAATAAAGGAAACCTATCTAATTACTAAACATAAAGTATACAGCCAAATCCATATTACACTATCGGTATTTTTAACATCACTTCATATTAAGTTGTCATCCCTAACATGATGCCAAAAACCAAGGATAAAAATAATCTACACGCAATGACTCCAAATAGAATATATCTGCAAGCGCACAGATAATTCTCCCATTGTAGAATTTCACCCAGGAAGTATTCCGAGTATCGTTGATTTATTTTATGCCAAAAGGATAAAGCAACATCTATTCATTAGGCTTAGGTAATCTTATAAGGACTAAAGAAATTATAATTATGTAAATCTATCACTGTCAATGGTACTAATGCGTTAGTGATAACTAGTCAACAGTATGATAAATGATAAATGATTAAATGAAGTAAATGGTATTCTAGAGATAGAGAATAAAGACTCACTAATGTAGGAAGGCAATCTTAAGATTCAGTAAAAGTAAAAGTAACCTATGTAGTTACTAATATAAAGACTATAGCCTACGCCATGCTACACATTTTTATCTATAGTGTGATAAACTTAGAAAACATCATAAGGAGCATCAACTAATGAGGATATTAGGACACAAGGGTCACCTCCTTCGCGAACGCGCTCGGCTAGTTCTACGTACGCGGGGTGGACTAGAGAGAAACCAACGCAACTGTCACCTACACGGACTACCACATGACCCAACACATCAGGGTGCCTCCATAGGTACACAATATATCTAGACACCACGTCTACTTAATGCACCACCTAACTCACTCGAGTATTGAATCAGGCGGTTTACGACCATATAACGATAATCATCATAAACCACATCTATATCGAATATGCAACTATAATAAATTAAAAACTGAATAAATAGCAATATATTAAAGTAGAGCAAAGTCATAATGAAATACAAGATAAATCCCGAGCGGAGCGCTCGATCTCTCTTTGAACCTCGCTAGACGCCTATGCTAAGAACTTGAAGAACTAGAGCTCTAATCTCTCGAAACCCAAACTTCCGACAACTCTTGACAAATGAAGCAGGAGAAACGAATTGAGTCTGGGGTGCTCTTAGGATGGGGGTCTGCCCTCTATTTATAGCCTCGTGGAGTGCATGTGCGTCGTAGGATCAAACCGACTTAACCAAGGCCTGAGATGCATCAAGAGATCCGGTGGAGGAAGCTTCCGGAAGGGGGGAGCCAACCCTAGCCACAGGGGGCCGGGTGGCGCCAGTGTGGGGCCGGCCGACCCCACCTGGTGGCCTCTGCCGCTCCTCTTGCTTTGGGTGTCTTCTGGAGTCTTCCTGACCCCATTGGCGGTGTTGTTGCGTCGTGGACAAGTTTCATGTTTATTTTGCACTTGAATCCCTCTTTTCAGCTCTTTGCGAAATAAACCCTAGAAAATACAGAATATGTAAAACTCGTGGAAATTGTCAGTTTAAACCCTAGACCAATGTGGTTTCATATTTTACTTTGAGTCTAAAGTTCTAATAAAAGTTGACGTTATCGACCGTCAACAATACCCCCAAGCTAATTATTTGTTAGTCCCTTAGCAAAGTTGACTTGAAATAATACTTTCACGGTGTCTCATGTTTAATTCCAACAATTACTTGAGCATAGAATTTAAAAATTCTTATCTGGATTATAATTCATCGATCTATCTTTCAAACTTATCCTTATTCCTTTCAACGTGGGGCTCTTCAACTTTAATTAAACATTATGTGATTGAAAGATAGAATAAGCAAGCAAGCACTGCATATATTTTATTCTTCGTTCATGCACCACTCCTGAGGTTTTATTTATTATTTTGAAAACCATGAGAGTCTACTAATAAGATTGTTGTGGACTACTAAGCTATACATCATGATTGAATGTGATAGTGACTAAATTATATTTCTTATACAATATTCTCTTTTTTCTGTCTTCTAAGAGATGTGGACTATCACCCCAGCGGATACTTTTTGTACCCATTTTTTCTCTCAGACTGGTGTCTTTGCACCCCTTATTTTACACTCTTTCTTTTAATTTGGCGCATACCTTTTTGGTATGGCATCTTGTGGGCTCATACTTATCTAGTATGGCATCTTTTAATTTTATAGCCCACATCCTCTTTTAGACTTCTAAGAGAAAGTTTGCTACATAGAGCTAAAACCATTTTTGTGCTTGTGGATTCAATCATGAATGTATAACAAAATAGTCTACTCAAATCTTATTAGCAAAATAAATTATCAGATTGATTGATTTAATTCTTGTTAAATATCTGAAAGCTTAGCTATCACTCAGAATGAAACATATACTAGCTCAAACCTTTTTATATCATATCTGCCAATTACTTAGACTGAATCATAAGTTTTATGCTACCCACAGATATTAGCTCTCAGAATAATTTATGCAGGTAGATAAACTTCATATAATTCAAAAGACAATTTTAAATTCTAGTACAAAGTAATTGCATATTTTAATTGCTCTTTTTTTGAATAAATAGCAGAACTAAAGGAAAATTCTAATTACTATAAATTAATGACAGAAATTAAATATTGAAAAGTAAATACTGAAACAAATACTGAAGATAAATGATAAAATATTTACAGCGGTGAAAAGGTGCTCACCTTGCGGGGGCTCTCCCTCATGCTTCATGTTGCTGAGCTCAATAATGTGGTAGAGGTGGTGGTGGGTACTCCATCTGCTCCATACTTGTCCTGCTACTGAAACCTGTCATCAATGTGATGCTGCCACTGCTCGTGTCGGCGCAAGGTGTCGTTTATCATCTGCTGTCCCTGCTGAAGGTTAGTAAGATGCAAGGATATGGCAGGGTAATCATTGATAGGAGTCCCGAAGTGCTGTTCAGGTGGCGGCATGTAGCCATTTGTTGGTGGTGAATGGAATGGGTACGGTCCACCAGTATTGTGGTCCGTATTTCTGCGCACAGAAAATGATGGACGACCCCTCTGAAAATCTTATCTGGTGTTATCTGGCTCCTGTGTGGGGAATGTTCCCCATCTTGTAGGTGTAAACGGCTCTCCTTGCATATATGTGGCTTGGTCCTCACATCCTGAGTGGGTGGACCATAGCTGATGTGGCTTATGTGAAGCACTTGGATCATCAAAGTTAGTGTAATAAAAATGGGCTGGATCCGATGGTGCTGGGTTAGCCCCAGTGTAGATAGTTCTGGGCACTCTGCTAATGCGTGTTGATGGACACCTACCAATGTTAGTATTTTCTGGGAAAGTAAAACTTTCAACAGAATAAATTCCTAGTTCTCGGTCGGACCGCTCGTACTCATTGTGGTATTTCTTATAAATCATGATTACTTTATTGCCGTGTCGTTTCAGCATATGAGCATGAAAGAAAAAATCATATCCAACAATTCTACGGTCATCAGGAATAAATGTGAGTGTAGCCTTTGACGATAAATCTAAACTCACAGCTAAATGTGTGGTCCAAGAGATGAAAGAAATACTACATTTTCTCATGGTAGGTACGGTTTCCTAGTAGCTCAATATTAATTTTACAGGTAATGCTATTCTCTTCTTAATCATGATGTATAATAAATGCAGCTCATCCTATCTAATAGTGTTTAACTCCTCTCTAGGAAAGAAAGTAAAAGCTAGCCATTTAAGCATAAACCTCAGTGTAGGATGGTGGACTTTCTTAGTGGTATATTTTTGTTTACTTTTGGGTTGCTTAGTAGTGATGTTCTCCCAAAAATCTAATTTATTAAAATCTTTAAGAACATCAGCTATATTTACTACACACTGATCCGAAAATCCTAGTGCTATACTGTCAGTTTTCCATGTGGGAGTGAAAGGCTTGTTGAACATCCTAAAGGAAACATTATCATCATCAAAGTCTAGGGAGCTAATAATTTCTATAGTGTGTAATTTGCTACCCTGTTCAGTGATTTCCCACGCATTTTCCCATGCAATCATTCTAAAAATCAGCTCAAACTCGGAATCCATTCTGGTTTCATGGAGCAAAGCATTGTCAAATATTGAGGTATCAATAAACTCTTTTGTCTTTACCACATTTGATATCTCAATTTGAGGCCTAACTGGTAATGAATTTTGATTAAGGTTTGTTAATTCATACCTCTCTTCCCGTTGGGAAGAGGATGACGGGGTGTGATTCTCGGAAGGTGATGGAGGATTAATGTCCATTCCGAAACCGATACACGAATGTGCGTGAGATGATGAACGGCTCTAAGTGTTGCGTAAGGAGAGTGTTCTCCCGATGCTCCGAGTGCACCTCCAACTTTTTGATTCATCCTATCTGAAGAACACGGCAAGAACCACAAGAACACAAAAACTCAAAGATTAGTGAAACAAAAGAGAGAAGAGGAGGTTTCCACTTGATGCACTTGATTTTTCTTTTCTCTCTTCTTTTCTTCTCTAATTAAGAGTGGTGATTGGAGGAATGGAGTTCATATTTGTCACTAGCTATGGAGCATGGCTCTCTAGACTTAAGAATGGAAGAGGAGAGAATGAGTGAAGAGAGAGAGGGAGAGGAAGAAGGGGGCACCGGATGGCATGGGTGTGGGGCCGGCTAGCCCCACCATGGCCCCTTTGGCCCTCTACTGTGGACAGGATGACAACATGCATGTGCAAAGTGTTCTGGTATATGTGTCCCTATCCATGAATGAGTGAGTGGAGTGAGAAAAGAGTAAAGGACATGCATGTGATTAAAGAAAATGGAGTGTAGTGATAATTGGTGGGTGGTGATTGCTGACGGTCCTTAAGTATCAAATATAATCAACAAATAAATAGAGAAAAGGATCCAAATGCAACCGACACCCAGACTTAGGGTTTTATCTGACAGAATTCCATGAGTTTTTGTGTTTATCTATTTCTACAGGGGGTTATCAGGAATTATGGAAGAAAGGCCCACACGTCGGGTTTACATAGAGATATTAACATGCCGCGCAATTATCTAACATCTAGAAGAGTCCAGAAGCCACCGGAACGAACGGGAGACCAAACAGGCCAGGGGGCAGGGCGCCCGCCCTCCCCCCTTGGGCGCCCGCCCTAGCATGAGGGCCAATCACGTTCAACTTCGTGGATTATGCTCCACCGACCTAAAGGATCAAGGAAAACCGTGCGATTAATGTCGGTTTGATCCAACGGCCCACATTCACTTGGAAGGACTATATAAGCAGACCCCCTGGCCCCTGGAGGAGGGCACCTCTGAACCCTAATTCATTATCCATCTCGGGAGAAGAAGCCTCTGATCAAGCCCTAGAGCCACCACATCAACTAGATATCTAGTTTAGCATAGCTACATAGGATTAGAACTAGAAGGAGTCAATCTTCGATTGGTTTCTGGATCTGTCAAGAGGATTGTTGGTAATTCCTCTATCGTTCTTCAATTGTTCATCTTTGTTCTTCAATATTATGAATATGACTTTGTTCTACTTCAATATATTGATTATGACTTTGCTCTACTTGTTTATATTTGCAATTATATTGTTCTTAGTTTATCA
>Ga0182004_10005051_pt1 | contig 10718 bp, 11 predicted proteins | sample Sormic07211540_1_FD_120479 | JGI IMG/M metagenome (GOLD analysis project Ga0182004, IMG submission 120479) | Endophyte microbial communities from Sorghum bicolor roots, Mead, Nebraska, USA - 072115-40_1 MetaG | ecosystem: Host-associated > Plants > Roots > Unclassified | place: USA: Nebraska...
ATAATACAGTGATTGTTACATAGTTAATTCATTGCCGACGAAGCGGCACCACACTGGAGTACTTAGTTATTACAACACAAGTTTGAAGTAGCAGAAGCAACATAGTTTTCACACACACACACACATTTCATAAATTCTTGTTACTACCAGAGTCTCATCACATCCACCAAAAGCATTAGAGATACGAAGTCATTAGAGAACCGCGCCCAACGGTTTAGTCCTCATCCCCAGCGGGGTGAAGGCAGGTCTTGCAGAAACCATCATAGAAGATATCATCGGCAACAGGTGGGAATAAACCCTGAGTACGGGGATGTACTCAGCTAGACTTACCCGTCTAACCAACATAAAAGACACCAAGGATCATGCAAGGCTGAGTATAAAGTGTAGCGGGCTTGACTCAAACATTAGCCAAAAGCTTAGATTGGATAGTAAACCATTCTTAAAGCATCATATTGACCATCATTAGCCTACCACTAGATTAGCACCTAGACTAAGCACCGCACTTGATTATTAACACACAATAGTAACCATATCAAGATTCATCCTATGTTCTTTCTTGCTATCCTCAACATCATCGTTAAGAACCATTAGTACTTAGTGAATGCTACGTTTGCCGCTGCTCTATCAAGTTCTCACTATCCGGGAGAGACGGCGATTCGAATCGATTCCTATCCAGCTGGATGGTTATTCCAAGCACTAACCCCTGCATCCCCCGTCGGAGAGCAAGTGGGTCACCTTTGGTATGACTCAAGAATCGCGGCTCCGATCAGCGCCGCACTCCCAGGGCTGCCACTCTGCCAGGAAGATCAGGACTTTTAAATCACCTGCCCTTGGTCTTACGCCAATGGCCCCCCACACACCGCAGTTCCTCTGGTAGTGCGCACTTTATACTTGTCGGTCTTTCAGCCTGAGTCATAATACTTGGCTTCGCGGTCGGAACGAGTTCGCCGGCCAACTAAGTGTCAGCCATGCGTTCAACATGACAAGAGGACGTACAACGATCGGTCCTTAGCTGGCATAGACGCTGCCCGGCTTAAGTCATTTTAAACCAGGTTCCTTCCCACGTTAGTCCATATAGTCAATCTTGATCCGACATAGACCCTATTTCGCGCAGGTGACAGGATATCACCCGACTTCTACCGATTAAAAGCAAGGCTAAGCTGCTACTCGATCCTAACTCTACAACCAGGTAGGATAAGATATGTGGACAAGGAAGAGTATAATGCAGCAAGGGTTCCACCACAACTCCTATACTTAATGCATCAATAGATATAACATATTCAAATATGCTTTGAAAATAAAATGGGAGACTTAAGATGCTCCGGGGCTTGCCTTTCACGAATGAAGTGGGCTCGTGACTAGGGCACTCAACCTCCTCTTCGGGCTCCTCGGGTCCTGCTGCCTAGGCCTCCGTCTCCTGGGTGACTTCCGGGCCTTCGTGGTTCACCCTCTCGAGCTCGAACGAGGTCGCAGCCTCCGGTGCACCTATTGCATACGCGAATGAATAAGGAATGTATGCATATGAAGAGATTGATGAATGCTTTAGCAAACATGATTACATACTGCACTGGACACTCAATTACGGAGTAAGCTTCTATACAAGCTCAGAAAAAAGATTACCACCACAACTAACAAGGATACACCAACTTACACAATTAAACAGGAACAACTAATTAACAGAGCAGCTTAAAGAACAATTCATAACTAGAGATATATAGATGTAACAAACATGAATGAAGACATTCTGGAAGGCTTATCAAATTTTTTACATTTCATTTTTAGACATCACAGCAAGATTCACAAGTTAAATAGGTCAATTAAACAAAGTTCCAGGTTCTATTCCAGAAAGACAGAGAGCACCTAGTTCTGGAATTCAACTTAGAAGAGCCATAACTTTTAAACTATTGGGCCAAATGACCCCACATTTAAAGTGCAGCTAGCATACAAAGTTTACAACATTTTTGGTATAGACAAGTCTTTCAGAAAACAAAGTTATCATTAGACAATAATCAGATTACTCCCTTGCTGTCCAGAACAACTATATAACCTTTAATTAATTATTTGTTGACATAGCAAGGACATATTTAGTACCAATCAAGTGTCTCATAAGAACAAGCATAATCTAAGATTACCAGAAAACTATATGTTGATTACTAAACACTTAAGAAAAAAGGCATTTATTAACTTAATTCCATGCAAGGGCATAATTAAGGAATACCAGCAAGGGTGCTCAGAAACATCTACAAAAATTACAGGAGCACAAGCAACGTACCTAGACATTACCATAATCAGAGCAATTGCACATGCCAAACTTAAGATATTGAATTAATATATAACAAGGTGCTTATTTCATAATTTAAGAAACATAGTTTAAATATTGTCAAACAATAGATTTCAGATTATTTACATGTTACTACTACTATGAACAAGCTTGACACCAAAGGAGAACACCAGCATAAGCATGTAACATTTAATATGATTTAAACATGGATTTAAGCAATAGTATAGACATAAATTACATATCAGAGATACAGCACTCCAAAAATCATGAAATAATTACCAGAGCTTTCTAATACTACCCAGAGCATAGCATAAACATTTCACAGCATTTGGAGCAGTATATCAAGAGATATGAATTTACATTGAAATAACAAGATTAATTCATAACAATTCTTTTTCACAGAAAACATGGTGTATATTATATTTTTATTAAACAGTAGCCATCCCATGGATCATCACAAAATTTGTTTCACAATATTTGGAGCTCAGGAACTAGAGATATGATTTTTGCATGATTGCAAGAAATCTGGATTTTAAATAAAAGAGAGGAGGGAGACGTTGAGCCACTGACAGCGGGACCCGCATGTCAGGTTCTTCTTCCTCTCAACCGAGACGAAGTTCGCCGGCGATTTCTCCACGATGGCGAGGTCTCCGACCAAACCGAGGACACCAACGTGATCCCAGGTCACTTGCGAACCGATTGACCCCCTTTTCCCCACGGCGGAGCCACTGGAAGGGGCTTGCCGTCGACCATGGCGGCTCGGCGGAGATGCTCGGCGATACGCCGGAGCTCTCAGGCCGGTAGAGCGTGCCCTAGGGTTTCCTACAGCACCAGTGAGTCACGACGGAGCTTCCTAGGTGGAGAGCTCGATCGGAGAGGGCTCAGGCAAGCCTGGCCACATGCTGGTGGTGCTCCAACGAGAGCACGGCGGCGCTGCGCTGCCGATTTCATCGTCGGTTAGTTCGGTAGAGCACTATAGGGTTGGCTCACTAGCTAGCTAAGACCCTAAGCTACCCAGAGAGACAAACTGGAGAAGAAGAGGGCCTCCGAAGAGCTTAGCATTGGGCTCGCCGGAGAAAACGGTTCCGGCGACCTGATTTGGGGAAAGATGAAAATGTCGGCTCACCGGAGGGTTTCAAGGCGATCTTGAGGGTGGAGGTTGGAGAGCAGAACACGGCGGAGCTGTGGGTGAGCTTTGGTGGATGGCGATGCAGTGTGGAGCGCGCTCGAGCTCGCTGGAGTGAGCCCAACGACGACACCTCCGCTGCGGTCGAGTTTCAGCACGAGAAGGGCGAGAGGGAGAGAATGGACGCGTCTAGGAGCTCGAGGCTGACGTCGTGGAGGTCATGCACGCCCTCAGCACTGACGAGCGGGGCCAGAGATGGCGTACGGTTGCCAAATGTCGCCGAAATGTTGTCACCGGTCGGCCACGTCAACGGGGACGATGTCCATTCAGAGCTGGATTTAGAGACTGATAGAGGTACTTTGGCGCTGATTATCTTCTAAACCATGGCGAATTAGGAGATTGTGTAGTTGACACTCTTGGATTACTAGCTGAGTTCTACAAGTTTGTCAACTGGAGCAACGACCAATTCGGCCTGGATAGAGAGATATGGAGTTTCCAAAAACGTTGAGGCAAACTGGTCGCGCCAGGACTTAGCAAAATTTTGCTAAGTGTTAAAACAGCCCCCAAATCTGCCTTGTGATCCCTTATTGAGCAAGTTGTGATCATTTTCATGCGATGGCCATAAAACAACTTTTGTTCCTTATTAAATGTGCTACAACTATGCTTTAGAAAGCTTTGACATGCAAATATTTTATGAAACACTTTTTAAAAGCCTAAGCAAAAGAGATTTATAGGGCCTATGGCTGAAACTATGACTTAGAGACATAATTTGAAGACATGACCAACATGAACATTGTTCCAAACGTTAAGTTAAGCATAGTTTAACTACTTACCAAGGCATAGGACACAAACAAGAGCAAGGCCTACTCTAACACAAGCATAGAGAGCATAATTAAGCAAGTAAATCACACTTATGCATAAAATGACATGGCCCAAGGTGAATGATGATCATGGTATGCTTATGAAGATGATTATGGTCATGTTATGCATGTGAAAGGATGTAACCATAACACTGGGGTGTTACAGCCCTCCCCCTTACAAAAATCTCGTCCCAAGATTTGGAAGCTTACTGATTTTCGAAGAAGGTTTTATAAACTTCTTTTAAATACTCCTCTGTTTCCCAAGTAGCATCTTCCTCCCCGTGGTTACTCCACAACACCTTGTAGAACTTAACTACATGATTACGAGTAACCCGCTCCTTGCGGTCAATAACCGCTACAGGCTTCTCTTCATACACCAAGTCTGATTTCAACTTGACATCCCGAACCTCCACTCTTTCTTCCGGGATACAAAGGCATTTCTTCAACTACGATACATGAAAGACAGGAAAAATAGCTCGTAGCTCAACCGGTAGTTGAACCTTGTAAGCCACGTTCCCTTTTCTCTCAAGAATCCGGTAAGGTCCCACATAACAGGGTGCAAGCTTTCGCTCGACTCCGAACCTTTCTACACCCTTCATCGAAGATACCTTGAGATACACGTGATCCCCGATCGCAAAATCGATCTGTTTTCTTCTCTTGTCAGCATAACTTTTTTGATGAGCCTGAGCAGCTTCTAGATGTTGCTGGATTGTATAGACTTGCTGCTCTGCTTCGTTCACAAAGTCAATGTCGTAATACCTTCGCTCCCCGGGTTCTACCCAGTTCAACGGGGTTTGACACTTTCGGCCATACAGGGCTTCAAAAGGAGCCATCTTGATGCTCTCTTGATAACTGTTGTTATAAGAGAACTCAGCTAATGGTAACCACTTTACACAAGACCCTTTTGAAGAGAGAGTACATGCCCTCAACATGTCTTCTAGGATTTGGTTAACACATTCAATTTGGCCGGCTGTTTGGGGATGATATGCAGAACTGCGAATCAAGTGAGTACCAATCTGCTCATGAAGACACTCCCAAAAGTAGGTAGTGAACTGTGGTCCGCGATCTGATATGATAGTACGAGGCACACCATACTAACGGACAATGTGCTCAAAGTACAACTGTGTATACTGATGTGGACGATAGTCAGTTTGAACTGAAATAAAGCGAGCGACCTTGGTCAAGCGATCCACAATCACCTAGATAGAGTCATAACCCTTAACAGAAGTTGGGAGTCCAGAGATAAAGTCCATACTCACTTCTTCCCATTTCTAACTAGGGATTGGCAAGGGTTAAAGTAAACATGCTTTCATGTGAACTGCCTTCACACGATAACAGTTATCACAACGAGCAACAAAAGCAACAATCTCCTTTTTCATCTTCGTCCACCAAAACAGAGGTTTCAGATCCTGATATATCTTGCTACTACTAGGATGGATAGACAGCTTGGACGAATGAGCTTTAGATAAGGTCTGATTTCGGAGCTCACGGTCCTTTGGTACAACAAGCCGATCTTTGAACCATAGAATTCTGTTCTCATCGACCCGGAAATGCTTGGTTTCTTCTTCTTTCATCTTCCACTTTATATGGTGGACACCTACATCAGTTTGCTGCAATTCGATCACTCAATTGCAAAGAGAACTTTCCAAAGCAATCTGGTGAAGCACTAGTGGGTGCATAAGACGTGACAACGATGAGTCTTCAATCTGAACTGAATGGCAGTGTGATTTCTGACTCAAGGCATCCGCAACCACGTTTGCCTTGCCCGGATGATAGTGCACTTGAAGATTATAATCTTTAATAAACTCAAGCCACATTCGCTGCTTCATGTTCAATTTAGGTTGGGTGAAGATGTATTTGAGACTCTTATGGTCAGTGTAGATATTGCACAGATTACCTAGCAAATAGTGCCTCTAGATCTTCAAAGCATGAACAACCGTGGCCAATTCTAAATCATGAGTAGGGTAATTGACCTCATGTTTTTGAAGTTGGCACGAGACATATGTGATATAACGACCTTCTTGCATCAACACACAGCCTAGACCAATACTAGAGGCATCACTCAAGACATCGAAGGGCTTCTGGATATCGGGTTGAGCTAGGACAGGAGCCGATGTCAGCAATATCCTCAACTTGTGGAATGCCTCTTCACACTTAGGCGTCCATACGAACTTCTCATCTTTCTGAAGTAGGCGAGTCATAGGCTTGGATATTTTCAAGAACTCTAGAATGAAACGACGATAATACCTAGCCAAACCCAGAAAACTCCAAACCTCTTGCACCAAAGTTGGAACCTTCCAATCCAGCACTTCTTGCACCTTAACTGGATCCATTGATATGCCTTCTTCAGATAAAACATGGCCCAAGAAAGGTACTTTCTTTAGCCAAAACTCGCACTTGCTAAACTTGGCATAAAGTTGATGCTCACGCAAACGAGTTAACACTACACGCAGATGCTCTGCATGTTCTTCTTTATTGCGAGAGTATACCAGGATATCATCAATGAAGACCACCACAAACTTGTCCACTTCGGGCATGAAGACCAAATTCATGAGATACATGAAGTGTGCCGGTGCATTCGTAAGGCTGAACGACTGACGAGATACTCATACAACCCATACCTTGTCGAGAAAGCTGTTTTACGTATATCTTTAGGACGGATCTTGATCTGATGGTACCTAGACTACAAATCAATCTTGGAGAATACCTTAGCTTTGGACAACTGATCAAACAAGATATCAATGCGAGGAATAGGATACTTATTCTTGATGGTTACCACATTCAGGGGACGATTGTCCACAAACATACACAAGGATTGATCTTTCTTCTTCACAAAGATAGCTGGACAACCCCAAGGAGAAGAACTAGGACGAATAAGACCCTTCTTCAACAATTCATTCAACTGGGTCTTAAGCTCGGCTAGCTCATTAGGCGGCATTCTATATGGTCTTCTAGAAATAGGTGCAGTACCTGGAAGGAATTCAATTTTGAACTCCACATCCCGGCCTAGAGGAAGCCCGGGCAAATCATTAGGGAATATATCCGGAAACTCACACACCACCAGAATATCCTCAATGGCCCTAGATGTAACTGCATTCATCACGCTACGGATGTGAATATCCCAAGGAAGTTGCACTAAGAACGCCTCCTTAGTACCAGGGTCTCTCAGCATCACCACGCGAGTAGTGTTGTCGATAAGAACCCCGTTACCACTCATCCACTTCATTCCCAGAATTACATCTATACCCACACCGAGCAAAACAACCAGATCAGCCAGGAACTGACGGTCTCCTATTTCTAGAGTCGCCCCCAAAACCACATGATTTGTAGAAATATTGTTTCCAGCGGCACTAATGCAATAGCTGCCTTTATCAAGTGTGACTGCCTTGAGATTATGCTTCGACACAAAATCTGAACTCACAAAGGAATGTGATGCTCCTGAATCAAAAAACACAAGTGCATCACATTGGTTAACCAAAAACTTACCAGCCGTAACTACCTGACTAGTAGGGATGGCTTCTACTGTAGTGTAGTGAACACGCCCCTGACAGACGTTCCCCTGGTTGCCCTTCTTTGGCGGGTAAGGACAGTTGCTTTGTCAATGCCCTATCTGATTACAGTTCCAGCACGAACGATTGGCAGGCGGAGTCTTGGCATAGCTGGGCCCAGTGTTCCCCCTAGGAAGAGCAATGGAAAACCCCTTGCAGAACCCCGTCTTCACCTAATTCTTCTTTGCTGGAGGGCGGTATCGCATGTTAGGGGTTGGAGCATGATACTGGGGCCTAGCTGCCACTGGAGCCTTGGACTGAGATGCCCCTGCCCTGGCCTCAAAAGCTCACTTATGAGTCTTGCTCGCAGTGTACACAGTGTTGTAATTCTCTTGGGTAAGAGCATCACTGATAAACTCATTGAAGGTGGCACACTTAGTGCGGCCCATTGTCTTCAACAACTTGGGGACCAGACCCCTCATGAAGCTAGCAATCTTCTTTTATTCAGTGCTCACAAACTCAGGGGCATACCTTGACAGATGGTTGAAAGCATGCAAATACTCTTTCAGAGTTTTGTTGCCCTGAGTTAACTGCATGAACTCAGTATGCTTCATTTCCATGACCCCAGGAGGTATGAAATGCCCCTTGAAAGCTTCATGGAAGAGATTCCAGTCAACCACAGTGTTATCTGGAAGAGCCTCCCTATGCTGATTCCACTTGATACCAGCTGGACCCTGCAATTGATGAGCTGCATACTCCGCTTTCAGACCATGAGTCAGCCGGAGTAAGCTGAACTTCTGCTCCACCGTGTTCAGCCATTCTTCCGCCTGAAGGGGTTCCTCAGCCTCTCTGAAAGATGGAGGCTTGGTATCCATGAAATCGTTGAAACTGCTGTACTGATTAGGTGCTGGCCCCTCTTGTACATTCCGACCACCCTAGTTTGCCATCTGATTAATAGTCTCAGTGAGCAGCCCCTGACTTTCTACCATCATTTGCATCAGCTCTGCTGGATTCGGTGGCGGAGGAGGAGGGGGTGGATTCATGTTTGCATGATTTTCCACACCCCGAGTGCCGCGAGACATCTATAAAGACACAGCAAGTGAGCATTGATGATGACAAGATTTGTCATAGAAGAACTTATAATCGTGCTCGAAAGTATTCGAGGGAATAACTTTACAGAAAAAGGCACAATAATTCAATTCCACAAAACAACATCACCAATCACAACACATGACTCAGATACCCAAAAATGCACAACAAAGGGGAATATCAGCATAGTCGTTTGAACACGATAAAGACATTTCAACATTTGGCCCATAAAGTTATTACATCACCATAGCACAGACACAAGTCTTAGATCAAGGTTCAGGATTACATCATGATTAAAAGGGCACGATTGCCACAGGTCACACTACAAAAGAGGCTCACAGGGCGGCTACTAACTACCCACTACACTCCAGGCTCGTCGTCCGAGTCAGCGTCAAAGATCGCCTCTCCGTCCTAGTCGCTAACCGGCTCAAGCTCCTCGTCCTCCACGTCCTCGTGCAAGGGTGGTGCAGTCGCAGCTGGTCCATCTACCTCCATACCATCGTCATCGGCCACGATCACCTGAGGTCCCACCTCTAGGTAAATTGGTAAAGGGCGAGGAATAGGGTGTAGCAAGTTGTTGAGATGGTGAATCTCCACAAGACCAGCCTCAATCTGATCCTGCAGGTAGTTCTCCTGCTCAGCCGAGTGAACACAGTGCAACTCCCATGCCCGACGCATGTTCTCAGGCACCTATAGTGCAGTATCCCTCTCACGAGTGACCTGCACCAAGCGCTCCTACACGGTCTCCTTCTCCCTAGCCAACTGACTCATCTGCACCTGCTTAAGATCTCTCTCTCTAGTGGCCTTCACCCACTGCTGCCAAGGATACTCCGCAATGTCCTCCTAGTCATTGCAGTCCTTCTAGGCCTGCTCTAGGAGTCTAGCTTGCTTGCGAAACTTGCGAGCATGCTTCTTAGCCTTCTATTGCATCTCCTGAGTCTGGCGAATAGCAATCATCACCTGTGCATAGGTGTCCTCTCGCTGACTGATTAGCTTGAGCACAACCATCATAGCGCTCATAGCAGGACTGGAGCTCTCAGCTCGCTCTCCTCGACCTCGAACCAACGCACATCCATCATCCTACTTCCACTCCGCCGCTGCTGGGTAAGCATGGGGAATGGAGGCCGCTGGCCCTCCTATCAGCTCATCGCCAAACCTCTGACAGATGTTGAGCAGCATAACATGGGCCACAACCTAAGCTGCTTCCCATGGGGTCTGCCCATCTGAGTTGCAGGTCCATCCTGTCCGTGCAGGCCTGCCCCCATGTGGTGGGACAACTCCCTGCACAGCGAACCACTGCAAGTCTCCTGTCATATCCACCTCCCACCAGGAGTACTGAGGTGGCTCCGTATACCCCACTGACTATAGCACCCTCCAAAGTAGAGTAGGAGTGCCAAACTCACTCAGAAAGGTATTGCTTGGGAGAGGTGAGGCGAGGACGTCCATCTGTGGAAAGGAATAACTGCGGGTGAGAGAGGACTATTTAAGCAACACTTATTAATTTAAAAAGGAACGATATTGTAAGGGAAGGAGTAGACAGAATGTATGTGTGAATGCGGTATGATGCATGCACGAACCATACATCCTCACAAACTTAGAGAATTATTATTCTAACGGATATACGGTGGGATACAATCGTCTCTCGATACGGTATCTATCGATTTACACGCGTGCTGTTAGAGTACCTGCATAAAACTTCATTGCAGCCCAACAATTCCTAATATCTCACTCAAAAAGCAGTAAACTAAGTGCACTGTCACAGAACCGACCAAATTATAAGAGTTCAAGTGTAGAAACGATCGACAAGCAATCAAGTTTCCAAACTTGAGCCCATATAATCCCGGTAGTCAACTGAAATCACGAAGGACTTCAAA
>Ga0182004_10005052_pt1 | contig 10718 bp, 13 predicted proteins | sample Sormic07211540_1_FD_120479 | JGI IMG/M metagenome (GOLD analysis project Ga0182004, IMG submission 120479) | Endophyte microbial communities from Sorghum bicolor roots, Mead, Nebraska, USA - 072115-40_1 MetaG | ecosystem: Host-associated > Plants > Roots > Unclassified | place: USA: Nebraska...
CACCCAATCCTAACAAAGACCTAACGAAACCTCAGGCTTCAGGACGCGCAAATAGAATTTTGCAATGTAGCTCCGCAAAAGACGTCGAAGGATGCCAAAACCTAGGCAAAATGTTAATGCCAAAAGCAAGCATAAAATTAATAAGCACTTGATAGCTTCAACAACCACAACCACCAAAGTATGCCCGACAATAATGCCTCAACTAACAAAGTACACGTAGTCAAATAAGCAACCACTATAATACCAAACACCCCAGCAACGTAAACCTCAGTCAGGAGGAAGCTATCACAAATTAGACACATAGCCCGAGCACCAAAAGCGTGAAAGCAAGAAACAATTCAAGCATGGAGGCAGGAGTGAGCTTATCTAGTAGCACCACTACTAGTATAGCATGAAGACTCGTAATAGGTAGACCTAGAGAAGGAGCAATGAAACCCAAGGGCAGAGCACGCTACCCACGACACTGTGATGAACAGTTGCCACAGGGTTGTGTACAACTCCAACAACAACAATGCATGCAAGTATCAAAGGTTACGAAAGGGTATTGCATGAAGTCTCGTAACATCCCCCGCAACCGAGAAAACATCATCGCGAAGGTCAGCCTCACCAATATTTTTTTTTGATGGGAGCAACTTGCTAATGCCAACAAGAGCAAGCCAGCAAAGGCACCCAACAAGATAAGGCTCCGCAAGCACAAGAACCCCAAAAAAGCCAACCTTCGCATGACTAAGACCAACCAACGCCTTCGCAACATCTAATGCCAATCACGGCACGACTACAACAACGCAAAGATCCTTAGGGTCAACACCACAGTGACACGCAGGTTCGGCCACGCAACAAGCTGATTAGCTAAATATAGAGGAGGAAAATACAAAGTAGTTGCAAGCACCAAAAGTGTAATAAGATGTCTCATCCAAAATCAAGCTTTATTCATATTAACAATGACCACAAGCGCCATTACATCAAGAAAAGAAGGAAACAAAGTTAAAATTACAAATTTAATCATAATCCTCAAAACTAAAACCTTCATCACTTAAACGATGAAGGATTCAACTATCACGAATAATTCTAACGTTGTTTAAAGGACCAAAGATTTGTATGTAACTGTAGTAGCCACGGGTGACAAACTCAACCAAGTCATCCACCGAGCACAAAGGAAACTCGCAACGCCACCAATCCAAAATCCACCTATTGATGTAAAGATCTACCCGCTTCAGAGTCTCAGGAGACACATATCTTGCAGAATAAGATAAAGTAGATCCCTGTTGGAAATCTTGTGTAGAAGCACCATGCAAAGGCCTAGGAAGAGCAATATGAAAAACAAAAAAAGAAGGAAGCCCAGTATAGAACACACCGTTATACACGTCAAAACCCTAATCTTCACGCTGAAATCACCAACCTCTGGGCGACCAGGAAGGTAAAGCTCTGCCATAAGGTCGAAATCCTTTGGCAAATAAGGCAAAAATCCTTCATCGTCTAGCATAACAAAATGCAAAGCAAATCCCTCCACATCATCGCGTGGAACAGGCTCGCCAAAAACTCACAAATGTGGGTATGAAGGCTTCGCCAAAGAAATAAGCACAATTTAAGCCTAACCAAACAACAATAAAAATGAAAAATGACAAAAAAAGAACAACCTAGGATGGAGGCTAGGTTCCATGGTGCGCAAGTGAACGAACAAATTCCGATCGCTCATTGTCAATATCGAACTCAATAAACTCAAACATGTCTACAACGTCGCGAGAAGGGAAAGCAACTCACCAATATTCGTTGAACTCCGCCTTAACAAAAATTACATTATAGAAAAAAGACAATGGAACGACATCACACACCTCCTGCGTAGGTCCTCCGTCAGAGACCTACACAGGGAAAAGCACAAATACAACTTTAATGAACAAAGGTAAATAGAAATAAGCATAAGACAATAATCTCTATACAAAAGCAAGACACAAGACAACGTAGTTTTTTACAAACGTCATACTGACGCCTAAACCTAGCCTAACAAACCCTCACACCTAAGGAGAGGCGGGCCTATCCAAAGGACTGGTCTCCTTCGACTCATCAGCAGCGCGACCTTCACCATCGAAGCCCTTACTCTTCGCCTTCGAGCTAACGGCCGGAGGAGCATCGAGGCTTAGAGCAGTCGACTTGCCCGCTGCTTCAGCCTTTGCCTTCCGCTTCTCAGCCTCCTGCCAACCAAGTCAAACTCAATCACCAAAAGAACCAAAAAAACCCAAAAATAACTAACCTCAAGCCATCGGGCCTCGGCCATGCCCCTGGCTTCAGCCTGACTGAACTTAGCCCAAAAAAAGCTGATAAAGTTATGGACGGACCTCCGCACATTGGCAGAGCCCTCGCCAATTTCAGCAACAGAGTTAATCTTTTCCTTCTGCACTACTTCAGCATGCGTGGAGTCACCACACCGTAACAAGTGGGCAAAGGATGAAACCCCTACCAAAGCACCAAAATCAACTGCCCCACCGACAACATTAGGGAGCTTGGTGATATGGGACTTCAGCCAAGCCAAAATGGCGGCAATATCCCCGCCTTCTGGAGGAGCGGAGGTGCTGCCACCAAATTGTCTAAGGGCATCACGATAAAGACCAACTATGGTAGAAGCTTGAGCCTCTACCTCCCTCAACCAGATAGGCAGGGAGGTCGCCGACTCGCGCTCAGCCTCCAGATCCTCGCACAGACGATTGGAAACCTTGGCGGCCTTCGTAGCCCGCAGTATGGCCAGCTCCTTGGCCACCTCCGCTCCATCTAGATCCTTCCACAGCTTCGCCACTGACAACTCAAGCTCTCCCTTCTCCTTCTTCATAGAGGCAATCTCCACACGAGCCGTGGGAAGAAGTTTCGCCTCCTCAGAAAGATGAAGCTTCACAGCCTCCAGAGATTCATTCTCCTCCTTCAGAAGCCTAATAGCCTCATCATGGGTTAAGACCTCTTGAGAGCAGCGCTCCTCCAAGGCCGCAACCATGTGATGCCCCTGACGACATAAAAGCACAACCACTATAAGCTTCTCAAGGTAGAAACTAAAGCAAACAAACGAACCAAAGGAAAAATGCTCACAAGGCTATGATGCTCAAACTGCACGCTGAGCAGGGTCGAGTAGTCCATATGATGAAGCTCCTAGCAGAAATGTTCTAAAACAAAACAAAGAAGTAAGGAAAAGTAAGAGCCATAATCAAAAAAATGAAAGAGCTCAGGAACAGACCTCCGATTACAAGAATGAACTTCATGCATAGCACTAGCCCAACCAGAAATTATTGAATCCAAAGTTGTTGTACACAAAAACAAACATTCACGTCAGCAAGCGTGCAAAGAAATCATAAAGGAAAAAAGGGAGCAAGAAGGAAAACGAGAAGCACTTACATGCACCAGCACCAGGGAGCATAGGCCTTGAACCCAAATCTCTACCAGCGGGAGCCTGAGGCGGAGGAACCTCAAGAACATCACGAGCAATGCTGGCACCTCCGGCCAGCTCGGTGCTGCTGGCTAGCGCGACAATAGGGTCAACTAAACAACAACAGGAAATCCATCAAAGTTAAAGTAAAAATAAAATTTGCATCAATCCAGAAAAGTCACAAAACCACACACCCATGTAAAGGTCGAACGAACCAGCGTGAGTTCGTTCAGCCGGCTTTGCACCAGCTCCAGCAGGACTACCTCGCGGGCGCGCTCAGACCCAGCCTTTGGGGTGGAATGGATCTCCACCTCGACAAGTGAAGAAACCCCTAGACTAGCCGCTCCTTCACGTAGTGGATCCTCCAGTGGAACCTCCACATCCAACGAGTCTTCGCCAAGAGAGACAGCAACAGATTAGCAGCCGAGGGCTTTAGAGCCACAATCATGGCAGCAACCTCCACCAGGACTTCATTCGCGACCGGAAGATCCATCGAGTTTGACCTAGCGGTAGAAGAACGGCTGGAGGATGACTCAATAGGAACCTCCGCCACAACACCAACTTTTTGCTTCTTGGTGGTCACTTTAGCAGCACCACCACCCTTCCTTTTCTAGCCTCCACTGCCGCAGTAACATTCTTTATGGTGGCATCTTTCTTCTTCTCAAGTCTCACAAGGACCTCCGCAGGAACCACATACTCATCATGCTTAATGTTGAGCTCCTCTAGAACGCGATTAAAGCGCGGCATGTTACCTCACGTAGTTCGCTGAGCAAGATATTCATGATCTGTCATCTTGCCAACGATCCTCCGAGCGGTAGCTTCAACCCGCTCTAGGAAAGACTCCTTGGTCTCCCCCTCCTCTAGCTTCTTGCCAAAGCGAGGAAAGAGGAGCCCCTCTGGAGGCCCAAAAACTGGGACTTCTACCATCTCGATAGTAAAATCTTCATTCTAGCGACCATGCGGCCAGAAGTCGGAGGCAACCATCTCCTCCACCAAATCACGACCTCTTGAATACTGGCACGCGAGAGTGAAGGCCATGTCGCATGCGTTGCGCTCATTTGAAGCTACCGCCAGAGGATCCACCTTCAACAGAGGCTTCATCTCCTTCATTCCTGAAGCATACGGAAAAATAGTCACCTCCCTACCATCATCAAGCATACGAACGAGACTCGGAGTCTTCACATAAAACTAGAGCTTCATCCAATCTCTTTCCCACTTGTTCTTCTGGCAGTATGACATTTCTAGACGCTCTCCGGGCTGCGTCCTTCTTGGCATAAATGCGTAGCTCCCATACTACACAACAAACTCACCCTCAGCAGTCTTCACCTTCTTCGACTGCCGCTGAACCTCAAAGTAAGTGCAGAATGTGTCGATGTTGGGCACAACACCATAAGACTTATAGGCCCAGCAAAACTTGCTGAGAGTCATAATCCCGTTGGGAGTGAAATGATGCAGCTCCAATTGGAAAACCTCCATAACTTGGCGAAACCATAGGGAGAAAGGCAAAGGCCGCAAGTGAAATAATCTCGAAAGACAACAACATAGCCTGGCTCGGGAACAGGAACAACCTAACAAGGAGGAGGAGCCTTCGCCCAGCCTTCCTTAAAGAAACCAGCCTCCACCATCTCCGCGATGTCCTCAGCCATCACGAGAGATTCACCAAACTCAAACATGGGTCCAACCATTGAAAAGAATTCCTTTGCACTGATTAGGTCCCCAATAGAAGCTTCAACACTCGATAGATCCTCCTCTAGCTCTCGAGCAACAACAACCTCCAACATGCACTCCTTGTAACAATCCAACTAGCCACCAAACCTACTCAGGAAATTGCAAAAGGGGCCAACAAAGTTGGCTCGAGCAGGATGAGGTGAAGGAGAAGGAGCCACCACAACCTAGAGCTCAGAGCATCAAAAGGGCGAAAGAGTGAAGGAGGGAAGGGAGACAGGCAAGAGCGATTGCATGAGAAACCAAGTGCCCCCTTTATATAGGGGAGCCTGCGGCGGTTTCGCTTCTCGAGACCCAACGACTACCTGCAATCACTGCGGTGCGTAATTCTTGGAGCAAAACCGTCACATCAAAGGCGACGCAATCACAACAATTAGTTAAGGAAACAAAAAAATAGACAAACCATCAAAACAACGAAAATCGCTCTTTCACTAGAGAACTAAAAATGGCCACATCCTACGCACGAGGGGGAAGGTGAGACCTCCGCCGCACTGTCAGTTGAGAGGGAAGGTCCAAGTTTTTGAGCAACATGGCCCCACGCTCAAAAGGGGGGAAACTGTTGGGGACTCAACCATGCCTCCCCCCAGCTGCGTTGCGAGTAAAAGAACTCAGCATGGCCTCGATCACCTAGCCTTCGTCCTCGTAACCTTTGTAGAGTAAGGACCGAAGGTTCAGGAAAAATTAACGCTAACACGATTTGACTTTGTAAGACAGGTGTTCAAGAATCAGCACGCGGAGGACCACCGGTGATCGGTCATCCGTCGGTCACTACACGACGAAGGTTGCGGAGCCCCAGACATGGGCGAAGCAAGGGATCTCCTGACGTTGGGAGCTAATCCTTTGGCATATGGGCGGCAAAGGATCCACAAGCTTTGGTGAGGGCTGGACGAAGGATCAGCGACGCCAGGATCAAAGTCCTAATGTAACGACCTGTAAAATGTTCTTGGTTAGGAACTACCTGAGTGCCCTTGTGGGCCGTAGACCGCGGTGGCGGAATATGTTGGGATATTCCGCCACCGTCACGGGTTATTTCTGTAACAAATTCTGGTCAGATTCTGCACCCTATATAAAGGGATTGTAAATACCCCTAAAGAGTTAGTTGGATTTAATTTATTAAAGCATTTGGGTGTTCTAGGGTTTCGAGCTCTCTCCCCTTTGTCTGTCAAGACTCCTGGTCCTTTGCAGCAGCGAGTGAGCGATCTTCCAGCCATCTACGTCGTTTGAAGGGTGTTGAGCTCCTTCCAACATATGTATTTAATTCAGTTAACTACTACTTATTATGAACATTTCGTATATTATGTGTATATATATGTTAGCAATAAGTAGTACTATTATTATGTTTATATAAAATGTCCAAAATTTTAGTTTCATTCCAGGTCCAAAAATACTACCTTGACTATATAATCTTCAAATGGTTGAAACTTTCTTACTTGTTTCATCCACTAGATTAGTCACATGAATATTAATTGACTGATCGAGTGATGACAAACAAGATTTCACTATCTTGCTAGAGTACGTACACTCATTGACTCCTTGTCACACAGACACACGAGTGGCTTGTACACTTTGTATTTAGCAGCTAATAATGGTAATTTGTTCCCTAGTCAATGAACTTTAACCACCACACAGTACAGTGTACAGTTCTCAAGTCTGCCCTTTTTTTTGTCAGGTATCGTTGTAGTGGTTACGGCTCCTTGCTTCGTGTACTAGTATTGGTTTGATGGGGTTGTTGGGTGAGGTGGATAGGTCAATTGGCTGTGCATGCACGGTACTACTACTAGTAGTCTTTCAACGACCGCAGTGTCAGATTCCATTTCGTTTCTTCCTTCTTCGTACGACAATCAGACAACATGGGCCTAAAACCATCATCTAACCCTGCTAGATTTGACATCATCAGGTCCAAACAAACAATAAAAGCTTAAGCTTATCAGCCACTACTTTTCAATCTCGGAATAGTATTTTTCTTTTAGTACAAATCAATATCAACATTAGTATCAGCGACAGAAATGATCAGTTAAACAGTAAAGACGATAAGATGGAGAGGCCAGATCTCTGTCAGCGCCTCATAGTCACGCGCACTACAAGAGACTATTGACTGTTAACTCTAAAATTTGGAACCTTTGACCATTGACATATCAATATCGAACAAATCGATGATATTGTTTTACTGTAGTTTGTAGTTTATGAAAACAACAAAAACTAGTTTGTTTTTTAAACCATTAGTAATTCATTTTAAATAAAAAGTATGAACCTAGTACCAAATTTTCAAAAATAAATCTACTGGTACAGAAATTTGGAGTTATTTATATTATATTTTTTCCTATTCCTATTTTTTATTACTTACAGTAATGCCCACTATTTATTTAAATAATCATTTTGCACTATATTATAGTGCAAATTGACCAAGAGAATTTATAGTAGACTATTCGGAAACAAAGGATCTAGAAGTCAACAGCAATGCCACATCCATCGTACTCCACCACAAAGAGATTATTTGTACTTGGAAAAGGACAACTATCGTATTGCCCAATCTCGATTCTAAAGGCTCGTCACCCTTAATGAAAAGGGCTCACTTGAGTGCGGTCACGAGAAAAGGCTCGTTAAGAGATTATTCTGGCTCGGAAAAGGACAACTATCATATTGCCCAATCTCGATTCTGAAGGCTTGTCAACCTTAATGAAAAAGCGACTCACTTGAGCGCGGTCAAGAAAAAAGGCTCATCAACCCCACCTCCACCCCTAATGGGAACTTGCAGCCCATCACAACCTTGAGCAATGGCCGCTAGGAGGACTGAAACCAAGATTTCTTTACAACTTGTAAGAAAATACTTCAACGGAATGTAAATCCGTGCCAACCGTCATGACTTACTTCTTCTGTGGGCTTCTTCATGTTCAGTTGGTAGAAATCAGAGCCTAAAATCTCCAACATTAGTGCAAAAAGTAACGAAGCCAACCAATGGTATTCAGCACAATCCAATCAGCCTCCTTTCATTTCATAGAAGCACACTCTTTATATTAACACTATTTTCCCTTGCCCCTTGGGTTTGAAGTCTAAAATATTCTATCATATAACAAGGGCTAAAATGATTCTTACATATCCAAGAATGCAAAAGCCAAGTAAAATTTGGCAATTGCCCCACTTACCTAGGCGCCATTTCTGTGCTAAGGGCTTTCGCCACTGTCTTTGAGGTCGACCATCCTTGGGGATCTCATGGTCTACCTTTGAATGTGGATGCCTACGGTGGTCTCTTTGGCTTCTTCCTAAGTTCTTGGTGATGCCCCGAGCCAAAGTGGTCTTGATCTTATTTCGAAGTGTTCCTTCCAAAGTCGGTTTGTAAAGTCACCTGTCAACAAATGGTTTTCTTGCAACTAGTTTAAAATCGCTAGCCCAACGAAAACAATTGGCTGCAACATATTTGGTACTCTAATTGGAGCATGGATTCTTTTGTGATCTCTAGGTTCAGTATAGCACAAATGATGATTTAAATAAACGCCCAACATGGCTACAAGCAATAAAACACTAGGAATAAGTATAAGTAAAATCTAAATATAGCTCCAGATTGAGCACCAATGGATACATTATATTTGAGGAGAAAACATATACTAGTTTTACTATCAGTGTCTTTCTCTCAGCACTACTTTTCAGTCATGGAATTATCAGTCTCTCGTAACAAATCAACATCAACATCAGCACCAGCCGAAAAACCAGCCAGGGTAAAATGAATTCGTTATGAATTGTTTGAAAATATAAAACTACATTTGAAACTAATCCAGATAACCAAATTATATGGTATTGATAAAGATTTCTGATTACAGAGCTACACGTTCGAGAAGAAACTTAAGCTTAACTGGATAATTTTTTTCTATTTTCTAATGCAATTGCAGAATACCTAACGCGTAGAGGAGAGTTACTTTGGTGTTGTATCCTGTTGTGATGGTGTTTTTTGTCCGTTTCAGCGACCTTGCAAAACAGCAATCGGGCTGTTGCAATATCCAAGTTCAGTATGTTCTGATCAGACGATAATTCATTTGGAAGATTTTGATATGATGAACTGTTGGTCCGTGCAGTTGTTGGGCATGGTTATCTGCTCACGGCTGCGCGCGATTTCTTGGATGATTGTGACGGTCGCCCATGCCCACGGCGGCTAGACCACCCGGCGAAGCAACATCATTATGTTAATTACTAGTTAATGGACTCAATGATTCATAAACTTATCATGATGAGGATTATTAGCAGACGATGGGAACGCAGCTAAAGTTCAGTTCAGGTATCCTGGACAATCTGGTATCATGTATTCATGTTCCTTGACTTTATTGTCATAGTTGATCACGTGTGGAGCTTTATTAGATATACGATCAAACGAAAACAGCTTTAAAATGGGCGATGCAAAGTTGTTAGTCTTCACTAGTCAATGCACAACATTGTACTCAATACATAAACCACCATAATTACTATGGACATTAATTATACTATCACCTAAAAACGTGTGAACCTTCATGTCACGATTGAATATCATGGTGACTAACAATCGGATTGATATTACCCAACCAATGGTAAGTGCAAGGTGATCTGATCCATGGGCAAGCCTAGATAGATCAGACCAGAGCCGTCTCTCAGGAGGGAGACTCTGCCTTGCCCAACACTTGAGAAGTAGAAACCAACTCTTGAGAGAGGGTCCCCGCCTCGACCGACCTAGGATGCACGGGCTCCGTCTCGTCTGACCTAGGACGCACAGACTTCTCCTCGTCCAACCAAGGGGGTGTAAGCTCGGCCTTACCGGACCCAAGGCATGTGAGTGCTACTCCCTCCAACCTAGTCTCGCCTAGATGGTGACTTTTGGCATTGAGACCCTCGAGCAAAATGGGGCGCCTCTGAGTCAAGAGTACAACACGTCGCCCCATCCAAATCATGATGTGCGTGAGCCTCTGTCATCTGAGATACCAGGGACGGGACGGGAGGAGCACGCCCCTTCATAACCTCTGCTCCTGGTGAGCACGGTCAGAAGGCTGCATACAACATAGGACAGCACTATGGCACCAACTCTCATACCTCTCCTGTATGTTATTACTCAAATATACAACAGGGCATCACTTCCCCACCTAAACGATATGCACTACAAGCTTTTACCCCTGATGCAATGGCCTAAAAATATTGCAATATACCAAAAATGGTTGCCATAGACAAAATTGCAACACAAAAATTTTGTTGGTAGGCGTTGCCACAGTAATCGTGGTCTAAAGTTTGCACCACAAATCATTTTGGTGTTGCAATAGGTTTTACCCTATTGCAACACAATGGAGTGTTGTTACAACACCATGTACTATTGCAAGCCATAGCATAAGCAACCACTGTGGGTGTTGCACTAGTAATTTTTGCAAAAACACCCGTTGTTGCTAGAGATACATGTTGCCACATATGTAAATAGTGGCAATAGGTGCACTAGCAATGGCAATGGGTGTTGCAATGTAACACCCAAAATCTGGTTTCCAAGTTATAGGAATTAAATTGATTTATTTAAGTATTTTTGTGAGCATTTGAATCTAGCAAATAAATAATTTTGTGCAAATTAAAATTCATCATAAATCTA
>Ga0182004_10005053_pt1 | contig 10718 bp, 8 predicted proteins | sample Sormic07211540_1_FD_120479 | JGI IMG/M metagenome (GOLD analysis project Ga0182004, IMG submission 120479) | Endophyte microbial communities from Sorghum bicolor roots, Mead, Nebraska, USA - 072115-40_1 MetaG | ecosystem: Host-associated > Plants > Roots > Unclassified | place: USA: Nebraska...
ATGATGATTTTTTTTTTTTTTTTTTTGTGTGGCGATGACATGGGTTGGTGTGATATTAGTAATAGGGGTGTGTTGTTTGGGGGGGTTGGTTTTTTGTTGGGGGGGGGGGGGGGGGGGGGGGGGGGGGGGGGGGGGGGGGGGGGTAGGTGGAGGGGACAATACTCTGTTTATCCGGTAGACACCTGGATTTATGTGCTGACGTTTCTGTTTGATCTGCTTGAGTAGCTCTACTTTGCACTTACTATTTGTGTCTCAGTATTCAGTAAACTCTAGTTGAGGGAAAGCTTCTATTTTTAGTCTGCAAGTATGGATTGACACGGTATCACTTTTTCCGGAACCTGATGTGCTAGTACCTGTGTCTCTTGTTTTGCATGTATAGACATTTTGGGTAAAAATTCTTTTTTCTCAAGTATTTCCTTCAGAGTACTGGATAATTTGTAGCCGTCGCTTGTGGCACATGATTCATTTTCCCTGTGGCAAGCTCACGTGTATCCACCTAACATTTGTTCTGAATGAGCTGCAACGTTTAGGCTGAAATGCCTATAGAAATGAGGAATATGTACATTATCCCAAAATAAATACAGTTTACCTTAGCGCGTGTTTGTCCAAAGAAAAATGGGCTAAATAAGGTTGATGCCCAGTGCTACAACAGATGCAGTTTGGAAAGTATTATGCCTTGTAGTTTTCTGTCATTGGCAAATTTTAATGTCGTGTTTTTTAGTGTCCTGTCATGAAATCCATGGCATTTGTCATCTCTCTCTTTTTGCACTTTTTTATTGCTCTTTGAAAAACTTAACCTCGTCTTGTTTATGCCTCTAAAATCTATGATCTACTGATGTTGTTCCTCTTACCAACATGCCATTATTGTCAAGGAAATGCTGTTATATTACATACTGTGCTTAAATAAGTAGAATGAAGCATCTCCTAATGACTTTTCTGTGTACATAATTTTTTCAGGGTCATATTTTTATTCAGCAACAGAGACTAAATTAGTTGTGGACACATCAAGAGGAGAAAGGCTACGAGTAAATGTTAGTACTTTTTTTACCAATTAAACTGTCTATAGGTTGTTTGTTATACTTCTATTCTTTCTGCCTAACAAGTGTCTTTTGTAATGGTAACTCCAATTTACAGTTTGATATTACTTTTCCGAGCATTCCTTGCACCCTCCTCAGCGTTGATACAATGGATATTAGTGGAGAGCAGCATCATGACATTGTACGTTCTGAAGTTATCTTACTTTGTGATACTTTGTTAATTTATTTTTTTGCCTTTTCATATAACGATTCCATTGTTTCCTTTTCCCTGTAGAGGCATGACATCGAGAAGAGAAGATTAGATTCACATGGTAATGTTATTGAAGCAAGAAAAGAAGGCATTGGCGGAGCAAAGGTTAGTGGCCTATGACAGTTGTAGTACACCAGCTCATAAAAAAAAGTGTTCATGTTTTTATGACAGTTGTAGCAACTGTGGTGGATGAAGTATGAGTAGAATTTCCACCCTTTTCTCAAAAGTTGAACAAACCAACAGATACGACTGTCCACATTTTTGGGTTCGCTTGGCTGATAAGCCATGGCTGAAAGTACTTTTCACTAATTTGTTGTGAGAGAAAAATAGGCAGATTCGGCAGATAATCTCAAGTGAACAATATATTACAAACAGAAGGTTGAAATTTTGATAGCCATCTGTGGTTCATTTAAAAAAATAGAAGACTAGGCAGAAGAAACTGATAAGTGATGGATCTTTGTAACCATGCAGTATTATGAGCATACGAGTAAATTCTTAGTTTCTTCTGTCCTTAGCCCATGTATTTTTGCCTAGTTCACTGCTGAATTGTTGCTCCTTAAAGAGCTTCTAGAACTCATGGAGAAAACTACCTAACTGTGACATGACATACAAGAAGCTATAAGTTTAAAGTTGGCATTCGTACATGTTTTTAATGACATGGGTAGTTCATTATTGTTATATTTGAGTCTGGTATAGAAGTGTTTTCCATCCGTGTTATCTTGAAACTGCTCTATGTGACTATGTCAGATCTTTTGTTTTCATGTTTCCTCCAATATGTACCACAACCACAACAAAACCTCGTCAACTGAAGATATGTCTTGGTTGTACCTTTAGCAATTTCACATGCATATCCTTGATAGAAAAAAATGTTCTTTGTATAGATCGAGAGACCATTGCAAAAACATGGAGGAAGGCTTGACAAAGGCGAACAATATTGTGGCACGTGTTATGGTGCCGAGGAGGTATGCACGCTATTTTTTCCTTTTTTGGTTCACTTTGTTTTGTCATTACTTTTTTTTTCAACATTCCTTATCCATGTTATGCGTTGGTTCTCAACATTGGATATTGCTTGGACCTACTTGGAGTTCAGTCGGATGAGCAATGCTGTAATTCTTGCGAAGAAGTCAGGGAGGCATATAAGAAGAAAGGATGGGCTCTGACAAATCCTGACCTAATTGACCAGGTATATCAGCTATTTTACCTGGATTTATTCATCATGAAGGTTTACATTTAGCTTTTCTTTGGGGAAATCTTACTTTTTAACTTATAGTGGACAATTAATCCACTGCTTGAAATCACAATCACTTGGAGGCCCCTAGCCTGTATGCTTGGTTACTTGATCCATCATCTGCCTTGATTAACGGAAATTGCCATCTGCAATGTAGTGACATCTTTTATACTTAGTATTTTTTTATGTCATTTGCCTGACATTAGCTCTGGTTCAGAATGTGCCCTTAGAGTTATATGCTTCATGTGTTGGTTTCTAATTAGCAAGTAACTTTTTCTGGTGAACTTTTTAGAGGTTTCCTGCACACTTTGTTTATTCCTGAGATCCACTGGTGTTTGTTTTTAGTGCGCTAGAGAGGATTTTGTTGAGAGAGTTAAAACTCAGCAAGATGAAGGCTGCAACGTCCATGGCTTTTTAGATGTCAGTAAAGTTGCTGGAAATTTTCACTTTGCCCCAGGCAAAGGATTTTATGAATCAAACATAGATGTGCCTGAGCTGTCAGTACTTGAAGGTGGTTTCAATGTAAGTAGATCATGTTAAGTTTTTTCCCCTTAGATTATTTTGAATGTTCATGTTCAATATTTCTAATATGTTGACCTGTAATTTTACCAGATTACCCACAAAATAAACAAACTGTCCTTTGGGACAGAATTCCCTGGTGTTGTTAATCCACTTGATGGGTAACTATCTATGTTTCGCTCAGTGAACATAAAATGGTGCCAATTGTTTTTCAGGCACTCCAATTAACCTAAATATGTATTTTCTTACTCTAAAACACTTCACCATTTATGAACACAGTGCTCAGTGGATACAGCCAGCTTCAGATGGGACATACCAGTATTTCATAAAAGTGAGTCTTTCTTCATACATGTATGCTACAGTTCTATGGCTTAATGGTGCATAAAGAACTTACCGAGTTTCCTGTCCAGGTTGTCCCTACAATATACACTGATATAAGAGGACACAATATTCATTCGAACCAGGTTCGTGGAACTATTGAAATATGTGCAACGTTTTATATTCCGTCAACATTAATATCTTTCTGTTATTTTCATTTGCAGTTCTCGGTAACGGAACATTTTAGAGATGGAAATATTCTTCCGAAACCCCAACCTGGAGTATTTTTCTTCTATGATTTCTCACCTATAAAGGTAATAATGGAGTATGTGTTTATATTAATTAATTCCCAGTTAATTTTTTTATTAGTGCAGTTATCATTGTTGTAATCCTCTCAGATTGAAAGTTACTCATTTCAGTTCTTGAGGTCAGCGATCCCTATAAAATTGAACTGTCTATTGTTTTGCAGGTGATATTCACAGAAGAAAATAGATCTCTACTCCACTACCTGACAAACCTTTGTGCTATAGTGGGAGGTATGAGCATCAAGTTAGTTTATGTGTAGTTATCATTTGTCAAAAGATTGCTACATCTACTATCTTCACTCTTCTGTTAAGGAAACCTTTTATTAACATTCTTTGACATTCTTTTTGTTAAACCTCAAATGTCTTGCTGAGTGCTCCAGTAATTCTTTGACATTCTTTTTGTTAAACGGCTGACTTTTTGTCGAATTGACTCCCCACGTTCTTTTTCAGTTCTGTATAAACTACTGATGAAACAGTTTAATCTGTGCATTGTTCATACTAAAGCGGAGCTTTTGTGGCAATAGATGTCCGCAATAAGTTGCATTTCTGTAATTTTTTAATAAAAATAAAAATAGCTTCTTCTACGATTTCAATGAGTGCAACTAATAAATTTGATCTGCATGATCCTCAGGTGTGTTCACAGTCTCTGGTATCATTGACTCGTTCATATACCATGGACAGAAGGCGCTCAAGAAGAAAATGGAGTTAGGCAAATACAGATGATCAACTTCAACCTTGTACTGGCCCCATTGTTTCCAAATTTTGTGGCATGTAAGGAGGGTATATGCCAGCTAAATATGACGAGATGCCACTTACGTTGCTGAGGTTGCAAGGCCATCAAACTGATGTTATTGCACGTTAGCTGATCAGATAACCTGTAAAAAGACAATGAGTATAGCCTGGTCTGGGGAAGTCCTTTGATGTTTATCATTGTTGACTGTCGTTGAATGGCCTGAACTGGTGCGGAGGTGGATAGATCATAGATCACAGAATGTTTCTCATGAAAGTTTGTTCAAAGAAACAGCTTCACTCATGGTGTCACTCATCTTTATAACTTTGTTCATTGGTTAGTGCTGCTCTTCAGGAAGAACTAGAACGATTCGATTGATTATATTGCTTTCCACCTAATGGCCTTAGAGGATTCCGTTATCTCGTTTTATTTACAGCTGAGCTATTCAGTGAATATCTCTAAATAATAGTGACTGTTGATTCTACCTCCAATTCATTAGGTCTGTGCTGGTGCAAAGATGTACTCCCTCCATTTTATGTCTGTACACAGTAAAACAATGAGATAGGTTATGATTGATTTCATTGGATTATATAAGCTAAGCTGTTTGGCAACCTATATTATTGGATGTGTTAAAAAGAAATTTTAAAATAAACTTAAATAAGCTGTGGTCCTGGGCACCTTGTGGGATTATCGTAAGCTGGGATGTGGATCATATAATTTGACTTATAAGATCTGGGATGTTAATAAACAACGCTGGCTTGTATAAGCCCGATTATGTGAGCTAGGTGTAAACAACCGTGCCCTAATTAAAGAGGGATTGCCTATACATGCTCCATCAGTTTAAGTACAGAATCAACTCAGGATAAGATGAATAAAATACTACTGATTTTTGATCGGATTTGCTTTGCACAGCTGCTCTCGGATGGAATCATATATATCCATATGAAGAGCCGAGTGGATATGAACAAACAAAAGCAGTTTAGATGGAGGGCGTCGTTTACTTGTCAGAACTGTTTTTTTTATAAAAAAAATAACTGATCTGCACATGAGCGGTGAGCCTGTATTATGCGGGTCAACCGATATCATCCCGTACAGATTTCACTGCAAGTGGCTACGTTTTTAACGTCACAATGCATGCTCAGCATACTCAACCCCAGAAAAGGTTCCTCAGGAGAGTAAAACCAACTTAATCTGCCAAAAATTGGCCTGCAAAATTCTTCACTGCCTTACCAAGTGACATCTCCCAGACTAATGTTCTTAATCTGCCAAAAATTGGCCTGCAAAATTCCTCACTGCCTTACCAAGTGACATCTCCCATACTACTGCAGAATAGAAAGGCAATAGGATACAAACAAATGAGCAATAAGGGTGTATGTGTCTTTTAGGTCAGGGCTTCTGAAATCACCACTTCAGTCCTAAGAAGAGAGAAACCTTTGGAAGCCCTTTCTTGCGGTAGGTTGCCCTGCAAAATGAAATCTGCAAGATGATGCCATCAGGCTAACAAAACCAGTTCCACCTCGTGAGCAGTTTTTTCTGGAAGCTCACAGATTTGCAGGAAGAACATTCTAAAGAAGAGAAGATAGTAACAAACTAGCAACACAACTCCCTTTATGCAAAGGTAACTTTGGAAAAGAAGTAAGCCATATAAAATCATGCATTAGCTGTCCATTTTTATATTTAAAATAAAATCTCTCTTAATCCATACATGTCGACCAGTATTAGCAACAGAATATTGCAACTTGATAAGTTGACGCATGAATGTACGATCCATTTTCTTTTCAAGGAATCTGCACTCCAGACATGCTCTATTGAAATATTTTCAAAACTCTCGACTAGTTTACCTCAAGAAAGTACTCATGCCAGCTAAATTCTGATACTAGTAATGCAGAGAGTAATAGAATTCTTTAGTGGCCAGTTTTATGAGTGACCCTTGGAAAGATCTGAAAGGAAATTATTCATGAAAAGACATTTGTGTAATCTTATTAGAATGGATGAGACATAAGAGACGTGGACACCCTCTAAAAGCACTTCAGTAAGAAATCCCAATCGCGAAATTGTCAATCTGTCTTAATGAACTATATCGTGATCAGAATCACATGCCAATGGTATTAATTAACTAATTTATTGGATCCTCACAATAAAAAAAACTAATTTATTGGGATGAAGTCTTTAACATGTCATTAACATCAAGGATAGAGATCATTGACCGATGATAACTACATTTGGAATCTCAGGTTGTTTTACTAGCAGAGGATAGATGAGATAACCCATATGCTAAGTCAACTACAGGAAAGCAGTCCCATAAAGTCATAACTGTAACCTGCAATCCTTAATCATTAGAAACATTCTACGAAAAGCAGGAATCAAAATCAAGTAGAAACTGTTCTCCAGGAATTGTCAGCATCAGATCAGTCATTATCATTTCACAATCCCAAAATGAATGTCATGTACCTTAAGGCATAGAGCCTGTTCGCTTGCCTGAAAAGCCATGGTTGAACATACTGTTCACTGATTTATTGTGAGAGAATGACCGGCAGATTCGGCACATCTGGCTCTCCTTTTCTAAGGCTACTTTCAACTTTCGCCTATGAAAGTGAAAGATGAGAAAGATGTACACTTGGATATATCAACTTATGTCCAATGGTGCGAGCATCTGAATAACTCCCTGTGCTGACACATTAGATGATCACAAGGCTATTTCACTTGAAAAGAGTCAATAGTAGATGCTTCACAGTTTTCAGTATGCTACAGGGCACAAGGGACCAGAATGGTGAGCTATAGAGAGATTCACTATTACACTAGAGAACTTGATATGATTTTTATATAACCAAATGTCAACACTGTACAAAGAACTAAAACAGGAGACAGCAAGCACCAACTAGAGATGGTGCCTTCTTGGATATTACACAGATGAAAAGCTCAGCTAAATGTGCCATGCATAGCACCAACAAGCTCAATGTCACGTCGAACCCAAGATTCCTAGAAGCCATTCATCTCCAGAAGGTAAGTACGTCTCTTCATCAGTGCCTTCACAGCAGCCTTAAATGGCCCATCAAATGCTCCAAACACAAACCCGTCGGCTTCCTTACGGTTAGGATGGCCTCCATTGCTTCCCTCAGGTGAGGGTTTGATAGCCACCAAAGTAGCGCCTTGCAACGCCATACCACCAGGCAGCTCAAGATATGGAGCATACTTGAGCTTCATGTTGCAGGCTGGGACCTGAGTCCTGTTAGAACACGCTGAGGCAGACAACTGGTTCTCTCTGAACTCCTTCAGCTGCTCTGCCCCCATGCACAATGTGCCTTGGCCATCGGCATCTGTTAGTACCAAGCTCCGAAGTGTGGGATGGTCATTGATGATTGAGCGGAGAAGATAGTGCCTCGTTGATGCCGCAATTAGAGAGCTGATTGTCCAGACAACACGAAGTTTCAGCCCACCATTGGTATAGAAAGACTCTGGCATGCTCCCATTATCCTCCAAAGATGGCTCATGCTCTCCACCAACAGGCTTGCGGTCAACCCGGGTACCCCCGAGGATCACACAATTCTGAAGTGTGCTCCCATACTCTGCCCGCCATTTCAGCAGAACTCCCTCCTCAGTACCCACATCCCCAGAGGGGAGCTCAATCCGAAGATTCCTGACGTGCGTGAAGTTCCTGAGCACCTGTGCTGGCGAGTGCTGCGAGAGCTGCGGGAACAATGGTCTCCCAGTACCGTTAGGGTTGCGCATGCTGTGGAACGGCTTGATGATTGTGAGGAGCATCAGCTTGAGGAAGTGCGAGAAGATGTTCCGAGGCTTGGGCGAGGACAGGTTGAGAGTGTCCTCGGCGTCGCCGTCGACCGCCACGACGCGGTCAATCTTGACATACACATCATGGACAAGGGGAACAAGCCCACAGAGGCGCTTGGACACGGCGTAGCACCGGCCGAGCGATCGCACGTCCTCGACCTTGTTCAGGATCAGCAGGACGAGCGAATCCGGCAGGCAGTCGAAGTGGTCGACCTCGCGCACCGGGTCGGCGTGGATTCGAGCCTTGGGATGCATCTCTCGCACGGCACAAAGGTCCCACCTTTCTGCCACGCAGCAAGACGAAACGCCCCCCAAGATTGCCAGGAAAGGCTGGCTCACCGAAATGGCAGGAACCGCGGGTCAAATCGACGCGATTACCTGAAGAACATCGGCGGTAAGAAAACAGGGTGAGCGCGCAAAGAAAAATGGCAGAAATGGCAAGCGGTTAATTGAACCCACATGCATCAGAAGTGGCACAATAAATCAACAAGGACCTCAAATCAGGAACTCCAACAAGCAAATCCAAGAAGAACGAACGTTGTACCTCAATCACCGCCACCGCAGTCGCGATTCCAACTCAGGTCGGCAAATTGAGCTCGAAGCTCAACAGACCCCCAACCGAAAGCCCGACCTCTCGCCGGAGCACACCCGGATCCGGCGCCGGAGATGACCCTGGGCCGCGAAACCGCTGGCACGCCCCCCTCCGACCGAGCGAGAAACAGCCTGAACCGGGTGGTCCTAGCACAAAAAGGCTGCAAAATTTCACCAAACCGGGCACGGCTCAGCTCCCGCAGGCAGCTGGAACGTCGGAGGGCTTCGAATTGCGAGGCTTTTTGCTGCGAATCCAACGAGGTTAGGGTTTATGGAACGAGCAGTTGAGGATTTCCCCCTTCTCTTTTCAATTCTTTAGAGAGAGAGAGGAGGAGGAGGAGGATGAGAGATGCAGAGGAGGTGTTGGATGGAATGCTTTTCGCTTCTCTCTCTCCCACCCCGTCCGACGCGGCTTTTAATACTGGGTCTCAGACGGAGGCGCCTTGGACTGGAGGTGATGACGCCGTTAAGTAACGGCCCCGTGCCGTCCGTCCACGTCAGCGGCAGAAACGTGGCGGAGTTAAATTCTGTAGTCTCTTTCGCCTAATCCACTGCTAGTATGGTGTTTATAGAATCTTATATACTTAAAAAGAATTGTATTGGAGATCAAGAGAGCAATGATCCAGCTTGACGTAGTACTATATCTGTAGCAGGAAAAAATGTGATAAGTTTGGTCTGAATCAACTAGCTTAGCTTTAACAAAATTTATATAAATTTGATTTAAGGGAATGTATCCTGTGCAACCCAGGTTCGTGTGCAACCTATGCAACCACCAATTAAGACCACATGATCTAGATCTAACGTCTAAGGTTTTTTTCACCTAAACCCTCCTATCTAGATACACACGGGTTAGATTTAAACTCACAGGTGGGGGGTGTTTAAGTGAAAAAAAATATCAGTCGTTGGATCTAGATCCTATGGCCTTAATTGGTGGTTGCATAGGTTACACACGAAGCTGGGTTGCATATGATACGTTACCTAATAATTATGGCTTCAAGTCGATATGTGCAATCAAATATATTTTATGACAAATCTGATTACATCTACTTAGTACGATTTGATATCTTCTTATTTGAATCAAGTTAAACTATATGCTTTGAATTAATACGGTATTAGAATTATTGTTTTCAGAATAGTGGTAATAACAATATGTGACAAGTTCAGTTACTTAAAAATACAATTTGAGAGTTAGATGACACCAAGAGACAAGCACATGTTTTACTCAAAAAAGAAAAGAAGAAAAAAATGAGCCTAGTGGTGATTCCATGGTGATCATCTCGACAATCGATGTAACATAACAATTACGTTAAAAACATTCAAAATTAGAAAATTTCATATGCAATTTTGTTTTCTCTGCAGTGCACATGCAGCCGATTTTTTATATGACACGCCGTAAACTCCCCATGCCAAAACCTCAGTGGCTTTGGCCGCTGCTTAGTTCCCGTGTAAGCATTAACAGCCATAATTGTTGTTTTGCTTCTATTGCTTGTCGTATTACTCTATGACGAAGTGTGACATGTAGCAGCCATTTTTTCTGCCATAGCCGCGAGCCGCGCCATTGTTGAACCTAGCTATGGTATGGCGAGCCGTGGCAGGCAACCAACCAAACGGGTTCTAAAAAGCGTTCATTTTGGGGTTGCATGCGCATAGTACTCTCTACTCTATGTGTGATTTCTTCGTATGTAATTCTAATAATATCAAGGGGTATCATGCACCCAAGGGGATTTTGTATATTTGCATGCAATTTTTTCTGGATATAAATGGAATCATTACCGGGCGATGTAATTATGTAAAGAAGATATATACATCTGTCTACTCTCGCATGTTGCCTGTCAAACAATGAGAAAAGTCCCTGTTGTTTGTTTGTGTTCATTGAAATAAAAAAGAAGAAGAAGAAAATGAACCAGATGGTGATTCCATGTTGATGGAAGTCGACCACTGACGTAACATA
>Ga0182004_10005054_pt1 | contig 10717 bp, 11 predicted proteins | sample Sormic07211540_1_FD_120479 | JGI IMG/M metagenome (GOLD analysis project Ga0182004, IMG submission 120479) | Endophyte microbial communities from Sorghum bicolor roots, Mead, Nebraska, USA - 072115-40_1 MetaG | ecosystem: Host-associated > Plants > Roots > Unclassified | place: USA: Nebraska...
AAGTGCCCTTCTTCACCAAAAGGCACTTAGACATATTTTAACCTTAAGACTTTGCTATCTAGCTTTTTCATGTTGAAGAATCGATCAATCTCCACATGCTTAGTACGGTCAAACTGGACCAAATTGTTTGCAATATTGATTGCAGCAATGTTATCACAAAGAAGCATCATTGTCTCATTTCTTAATAACCATAGCTCCGATAGCAAGCCTTTTAACCACAACATCTGACACGAACTCAATGTCATCACTCTATACTCAACCTCCGCAGTAGACTGAGCCACAACAGCTTGCTTCTTGTGTCTCCATTAGACAAGATTGCCTCCCACAAACACACAATACCCAAAGGTAGACCTCCTATCATCTTTGCTACTTGCACAATCCGCATCACATTAGCCCTCCAAATCAAGGTGCCCATTCTTTCTAAACCATAACCCTCTACCAGGGGTTCCCTCCAGATATCTTAAAAACATGTAAACAACCTCCATATGTCTTGTTCTTGGATCATGCATATACTTGCTCACCACACTCACTACATAGGAGATGTCAGGTCATGTATGACATAGGTATATCAATCTTCCCACTAATCTTTGATATGTTTCCTTGTTCATAGGATCTCCATATTAGACACTGATTTGATCATTTTTATCAATAGGAGTACTACATGGCTGGCATCCAAGCATGCCAATTTCAGTCAATAGATCAAGGACATATTTCTTTGAGAGAGAACTATCCCCTTAGGCGATCTAGCAATCTTAATCCCAAGAAAGTACCTCAATGGTCCAAGATTCTTTAACTCAAAAGCCTTTCCTAGATTCTCCTTCAAACATTTTATTTCCTCCACATCATCTCCTATAATCACAATATCATCCACATATTTTGCCATAATGGTGATAAATGTTCCTCTATGCTTGTAGAAGACCGTATGATCACCATTACATTGAGTGTAGCCCATACCATAGAATGCTCTCCTAAACCTGTCGAACCATGCCTGAGGTAATTGCTTTAGTCCATAGAGTATCCTTTTAAGTCTGTACATCTTCCTAACAGTTTGACTATTCGCAAACCTCGATGGGATTTTGATGTAAACCTCTTCTTGTAAATCACCATGAAGAAATGCATTCTTCACATCCATATGATGTAGATGCCAACTAAAGTTCACTGCATAGGAGATTAAGGTCCTAACAGTACCTATCTTTGCCATAGGAGCAAAGGTCTCATCATAATCAATACCATATGTTTGACTATAGCCTTTTGCAACCAATCTTGCCTTCTATTTCTCCACCTCTCCCTTTTGGCTTTGCTTCACAGTGAAGACCCACTTGCAGCCAACAACTTTTTTCCTCTTGGAAGTGGGAACAGTTCCCAAGTCTTGTTCTTTTGAAGAGCATGCATATCTTCTCTCATTGCAACATTCCAGTTAGGGTCCTGCTTTGTACACCTCCAGTCTCTTGGAATAGGCATCATTTGTAAAGATGCAACAAATGCTCTATATGCATGTGAAAGGTGAGAGTATGAGGAAGTTAGGAATGTCATGATCTGTACAAGGATGCTCGAAACCATAGCGATCAGGAGGCTTTCCAAAATTGGATCTAGTATCCCTACGTTATGCAAGAGGTAACTGTACATATTTAGAGTTAGGAGGGATATTACCACTCGATGGAGAGAGGTCTAAGGGATGATTTGGAACTAGTGTAGCAGGCTGTTGTGGCTGTGGTACACTAATTTGCTCCCCCTGACTCCTGAATCGCCTCCTCCAGTACACTATTGGTTCCTTCTCTTGCTCAACATTTACCCATGTACCTCCTCTATCAATAGTATCCTTATTGTCATGATCAACTATCTATTCACCTTCATAGTCACGTTCCTCACATCCATACCACCGTTATCCTGATGAATTTCCCTTTGAGTTTCAGGCCTATCCATTGGACATGGGATGGTACCAACAATCACCTTCCTTTCATCAACTTCTTCATTCTCCCCCTCTCTACTGTCACCCTCGGTGACTGAAGAGAATTCCTCCAACAACAGATCAAGATCCCATGGTTGTGTATGGTATGGTTTAGACTCCCTGAACATCACATCCATACTCACAAACAATTTTTTCTAATAGGGTCCCAACATTTGTAACCTTTTTGTATGGAAGAGTATCCAACAAAAACACACTTCACCGCTTGAGGATAGAGCTTACCAACTGAAGGTCTGTGATCTCTAACAAAGCACACACAACCAAATACCTTTGGGGGTACTTTAAACTCTTATTGTCCCAACAATAGCTCCACATGTGACTTCATACCAAGAATCCTAGATGGCACACGATTGATCCAATATACTGCTGTTAGCACTGCTTCACTCCAGAGATATTTGGGCACATTCATCTGAAACATGATTGATCTTGCTACCTCCAACAAGTGACGATTATTCCTCTTAGTAATGCCATTTTGTGGGGGGTACTAGGACAAGTTGTTTGATGTATGATCCCATGTTCAGAGAGATAAGCTTCAAAAACATTATTCACATACTCCTTTCCATTATCATTTCGAATAATTTAGATTCTAGTATTGAATTGATTTTCAACCAACTTATGAAAATCTTAGAAACACCGAATGACCTCATGCTTACCCCTAAGCATGTAAACCCACGTCATACGAGAAAAGAAATTAATAAAGGTGACAAACCACTTAAATCCACTCAAGGATGTAACTGAGCAAGGACCCCAAACATCAGAATATATTAACATAAAAGGTTCATAGCTCCGGAGGCCAATACTAAGATATGTTGTCCTTGTATGCTTCCCAAGTTCACAAGCATCACACACAAGTTTCTTTATGTCCACATCTTTAAAAACATCAGGATATAATTTATTGAAGCTTTCAAAGGGAACATGTCCTAACCAGCGATGAAGCAAGTAGATCTCACTTTGTTGTGTCCCAGTGGCTACTGCCAATGCTGACTGTTGTTGGTTGATGAACCGCAACCCATTACGCCTGACTCCAGTCCCAATCACTCTCCCCGTCCTCTTCTCCTAAAAGATACAAAAATTTTCATCAAATGTAACTGTGCATTTAAACTAATCAACAAGTGAGCTCACAAAGAGGACATTGTAAGTGAAGAGATGGAATGAACTCTATAGATCCTACACCATGAATGGGTTGGGAGGTACCATCAATTGTTTGAATAGTCTCAGAATAGAACTGTGGGGTATATGTTTTAAAAGAACTAGATGTACTAGTGACATGTTTGGAAGCTCCCGAATCAATGACCCATTCTATGTTATGCCTACATGTGGATGGAAGTGCCTGTGTCGGAGTACCTTTACCAAAGTGGGCATAGTTGGTAAAGTTACCAAAGTGACTGGTGATAGCAATTACAGAACCCACTGGAGTAGCACTAGAGGCTTCAAATGCTTTAACTTTCTGCCATTGTTCCCACTGCTTGACCTATTCTCCTGTTAAGGTGAGGACTGAATCTCAACATTAACCTAAGAACTACTCTCTATGATAGAACTCTCCATGGCTGCATTGGCTTGAGGGGCACCACGACCTCTGCCATGTCTTCTCGCACGTCCACCACCACGACCACCTTGGCCTCCTTGATCACCACAGCACCACCATGACCTCCTCGAGTTCCACTCTTATCACCATAGTTTTTTGGAGGTAGACAATTGTAGCTCATGTGTCCTTTCTTGCCACAGTTGTAACACAGCCTCTCTGCCACAATGGTATAGGCTAACTTCATAGGATTGTTACCACTCATCATCCGAAGCTTGCTCTCCTCAATGACCATGGCCGATAGAACCTCCTCCATGGTAGGTAAACTATCCTGGTGACAGAAAGCAGCCATCCTACTCTCAAACTTAGGATACTCTCAAACTTAGGATACTCTCAAACTCAGGATCTAAGTTTTTCAGAAAATGAGTCACCCTCCTGTCTTCTACCCACTTCTGAACATCATGGGCATCCTGTGGATCTCTCATATTGAGTGGAGCATAGTGATCTAGCTCTCCCAATAAGTACTGCAACTCACTAGCATATTGCTCCACCGATCGTCCTGCCTGTTTTACTCAAAGAAAAGAAAATGTGATGTACAATTTGTATGAACGATTCAGACATCTCTGCTCCTCAAACTTCTTGGCATTAGTTGCCATGTGTTTTTCTAGATAATAGAACAAAGTTCCAGCCCTCTACCATCAGAAGATAGTACATAACTGAAGGTTCAGATACAAAATGAAGCCATAAGCTCAAACCTAAAGGCAAACCGGAAAAGAAAAGTTCAGCCCTGAAAAAGAGCGCAAAAAACAGAGCAAAGAGCCAAACCTCAATGCAGTTCCTGAATCTCTTTGCCATGTCATTAATGGTTAGCACTACCAGGCAACTGATAGCTCTTTCCTCTCCCCTAGACCTTTTTTTTAAAATGCTGCTCCTTTTCTGATTCCTCTCGTGCAATCAATAGTTTTTTTCCTATGGCATTGTTTCTCTTTGATTACTCTCACTAAATTCATACAATTTTACATGTGCATGTTTTCTTTGAGGGTTTCACTATTCTTGCTCCATAAGTCCTTTCATACAAAATTCCGTCAGCAACGCACGAGATATTATCTAGTTATTCACAAAATGGAAACACGTGACAGCTTCAAAAGAGAAGTGCAGTCCATCGGCACCGTGGAGCTCAAGCACAAGATGCACAATGTTCTCCCACATATGAGTAACTGAATTTCCTAATAACTCCATGCGTACTAACTATATAACATGTCTTCTATGTATGTCCCCATCAATGTTTACATCTCTCGATTCATGGTAGTTGCAAGAGATACATTTGCCATCAATGTTTCACAACATCACTTTTTAGCAGCATGGTCACAAAGCTATAACTAGCTATAGTACTACCATGTTGAGGACTTGAATAAGGCTAACATATATAGGATCAGTATCCTGGTAGTACCAAGAGTAGCTGAGATAATTATGCCTATGTTGTTCAAATAATACATTATTTCTGAGCAATTGTTGCGCCAATAATGATTAGTTGATCAATCTATGTTTTTATGGATCCAATGCCAATTTTCCATGGATCAACAAACGTCTTGTTTGGCACTTTGGCCTAAATAAAAGTCCACAGCCCTGTTTGGCAGGCAAAGAATGGTCTAGGAATTTTTAGGATTTAGTTCATAATTTTCACTAAATCCTAAGAATTTAGATGTCAAAACTATCTTTCAGGAAGATGTTTTTCACCGGGTACGGTTTACTAATATTTCTAGTGTCGAATTGACAACTATATATCATTGTCGCCGTTATTTTTGCAGCTTCGCTTAGAAGCATCACAAGATAAAAAATAAATTGACACAAATAATAAATCAATAAATATACAGTGGACCTGCCAGCTTCATTGTCCAAAGCCTACTTCTTTTGTTGCCTTTTTCTTGAGTTCCGCCAAAGGCATGTAGTCTAGTTGGTCAAAATACCCGGGTCCTGGGAGCGATTTCAAGCTGAGGTTATAAAATCCCCTCGCCCGTCCCATTTCCAAAACATTGGGGGTGTTTGGGGGGGGGGGCACTGACGATAGAAAGCCATCATGTAAGGGTGGAGCGGGGGTTTAAGGGTTTTCTTAGCCTGGTGGAAAGTCTTCTTATTTGAAGTACTATGGAGGCAGTCCTAACCCCTTGAGGTCAAGTTTTTTTTTCTTGAGTTCAATAGTTACTTTCTAGAAAAACGAATGCGTATATAGTAGTACGGACAATGATTGGGCTGCACTCCTAGGATTATGGTTTGAAGGCACTATACTAGAGAGTTAATGTCATGATAGAGAAGGGCAGAAACATTATTGTGTAAATCCTTATTAATATTACTAGCCATATGTGATTGCAAGGCTAAATTAAAAAAAAAATCTATTCCTATATAACTAGAATCTTAGCTGTGATTATTGGAACACTTTGTATCTTCAACATATTTTATTTAGAGCATCAGGACAAAATATGGAAGGATAACTTTGTTACAAATTATTCACACATCATTTCTAATTAAATTGATTAATAAGAAGTGTTAATGGTCATGTATTTCTGCCTAATCCCCTTTATTTGAATCCTTGTCTATCGAGAGTATGCTGCCATTTATAAACTGCTACATTTAAATCTGTGATGGAGGAATCATTACTGAAGAAGTATTTGGTTGATGTGGAATTAATTCAATATATATCTGGATGAACGTGTTATGAAATTTTGTCCGATCGTGAGCACTTTTGAGATCCAACCTTCAGCTCAAGATGTTACATCCAACATGCAAATTAATTTTGCACCTTATGTACAAGTTGATCGAGTAACAAGGAATCCAAATCATCCCAATCCCAACAATGAAAGAAAGGTATTCCTGCTACAAGCATGGTTAGGACTTGGACTTGGCACTCGCTGAGCTGCGTATTTGTACCAACTACCAAATCAAAACATAGCAGTAATTCCACAGGTAATTAAACGTTCTTCAAGCTTTTTTTTTAGAGAAACTGGAGGGGTTTACAACTTACAGCAAAAAATTATATTAAAAAAAGTACATAACAGTACAAAGCAAGCAAGGGAGTTGCCATCCCACATTACTGGAAGTTGAAAATTTTGGTTGTGCAATCACAAGCACAACCAAAATTTTCAATTTCTCTAGTAGTGTGGGGTTCTCTTAGTGTTTTAGCATTCAAAATTTAGTATAAACTTTTCTTAGTAAATACCTCCTAGTGAGGATTTCCTAGTATTTTGACTAGTGATAGTGTTTTATTACTAACTAAAAACACTAGGAGAACTCCACCATTTTGGTAGTGAAGATGCATGGTGTTCTCCCACCTATGAGTAACTGAATTTCCTAATAACTCCCATGCGTACTAACTATATATAACATGTCTTCTATGTATGTCCCCATCAATGTTTACATCTCTCGATTCATGGTAGTTGCAAGAGATACATTGCCACGTAGGTTTTATAGCCTGCGTGACTTCCTGGTTTATTTAGCAATGGCCGGAATAATATTTTATATATCTCCTTCAGCCATTTACTTCGTGTGCTGCTAGCTACTCAAACGTACCGCCCCTTCCCATCCTAAAATAAAGAAATGTCACACTATATATTATTGACTACAACAACCACGCACATCCGGGTTGACTCAACCATGCAAGATCATCTTGATAGCCCTATCATATGGATGGATTCCTTACAGGTTCTGATGGAGAACCTGTGGAAGTGTACCACTGACAGCACGAGTACACCAGAGTTTCAGATGCTAGCAGGTTTTCGACGATGCCGGGCGGCTAGTGAAGTAGCACGAGTAGAAATTTAGACCGGGACATCCAAAACTTGCCAGGAAACCCATCTCGGAGCTGAAACTGAAACGGAATCAATTTTAGCACAAGGAAACTAACAGTGGGATCGAGGGACAACTCCATACAACGGGTGTTTTATTTTAGACTGCTCTGCTAACATACAAAAAAAGAACAGTTCTCACGATAGCTATGGTGTCATCAACTCTGGCTCTAGAAACAAATGGGATCGTATTGGGGCCACTGCCTCTAATAAGCAAGTTTATAGGGAGTTCCTAAAAAGATGCTTAAAAAACATGACTTCTGATTTTGTTTCTGAGGAGTAGGCGCAAATGATTTGACTAGCACCACTAATGTGGAAATAATTTTTAAGATGGTCAAAATTAATTAATGTGGATGGTTCTTGAAACTGACACTGCGCCATCAATTATAGTTGGCATTTGTAGATACGAGCTTCCTCCACTCCAAAACTCCTCAATGCCTTAAGGTAGCTTCCTTTAGAAATGCGTTTGCAGATGCAGCGGTGATGCAAGTGCGAACATAAATGATGCAATATAATAAGCCATAATATTATACTTGTGAGGCCGGGTAGAAGGTACCATACAAACTAAATGAGATGCAAGGGCAAGAAGACGTGAATTCTAGCCAGATATTTTTTTTATCACACTCCTCGGCTCTATGGCCTTGGTTAAATAAACTAGAGAGACAGGCTATCAAACCTATGCGTGCATGCCAGCACATGATAATGCATGGCTTCCACCTACTAAAGGATGAAAACGGTCGAAAACGGAATTACAATATTACGGAATATTTCTATATTTTAGCAATTAAAGTGTACAGAAAATGATTTTAAATGGTTGTGAAACCAACTGCTGACAAATTTTTATGTTTGATAAAATTCGAAAATGGTATCATAATATAGAAAACGATACCACAATATAGAAAACGCAAGCGGTCGGTTCGGAATATTTCCGTTTCGTTTTTATCCTTACCTCCTACCACGAATCAGGAGAGCCGAAAGAAAAATATACATAGATAAAATGTTCTGTAGTGGATTTATATATAATATTATATAGGCATAGGACTATATATAGGAGGTATTGGGACATTGAGGCACTCTAGCCGCCGTAGAAGTTTCTTTGTTTCAAAAACCTATGCACACCCATGAGAAGGTCAATTACACTTTCATAGTCTGGGCCACAGCGACAAGTCAACGCACCCATGTTGGGTAGCTCATGCCACGAGTGACGACCATTGCTAGCTGGACAATGATTTCCTGCTACATAGCTAGGCCAGCACTGAATACTTTGGTTCGAACTATGAAACACGAAGCAACAGTTGACGACGTAATGGGGGTTGCTAGCACAGTGGACGATGAAACTTGTTAAAGGCTTAGATAGTATATGAGTCCTTACTGTATATACTCTATCATAGATTAATGGACGAAACAATGGAAGTCTTGTCCAGAGTTGTAGTTAGGTATTAGTTCTATATGTGTTTTCTGAACCCGGTTTTCACTAACACTATTAGAAACTTGAATACTCCCGTAGGTGTTGAATTTTTCTGTGTGTTTTTCTCGGTACACATAGAAAAATTGGTAATTAAAGTGTGAGTTTGAAAAATACCGACAAAAATATCCAAATACTCATCACAGAAAAATTGAGTACTTTTTTCTATGCGTGTAAATACACACAGAAAAATTTACATTATTCTGTCAGTTTTTGCTAACCTCACAGAAAAAAATATATACACGCACAGGACGATTATAATTATTTTGTCGGGTTGTTTGTTACACACAGATTAAAATTATGAACCCACAGAAAAATTAATTCCCGCGCATAGATTTGGCTTTGGTGCTCTATTTTCGGCATTGGCACCTAGGTTTTGGTATTGTCTATGGAATGTGTTGAACATTTAGACACCATCTTTCTTTGTGTGCTATTTATTATGTTGTGATGTGTCATGAAACTATAGTGTGGAAAATATATATGCTCTTGCTACTGTTTCAAAATAAAAATTTTTTCTGTGCGTGTAAACTTTTCATGTGAGGATGGCTACATAGAAACATTATTTTTAATCTGGGCAAAAGACATTTTTATGTGAGTTCACCACACCGACAGAAAAATACATATTTTCCCTATGCGGTTGCCTCTTTTTCTTGTGCATGTAATAGTATTTTCCAGTGTGGATATCCGCACAGAAATTTTAGTTATCCGCATAACTTTTCCGTGGGTGGCGGACCGACAGAAAAACTATTTCTTGACAGTGAACTCATAGAAAAAATTGATTTTTCTATCATTATATTTTTTGTGGGATTTTCTGACGGTACACCGTCACAAAAATATTTTTCTGTGCATCGCCTTTTTCTGTGGGTTTTCACACACACGGAAGTATTCGAGTTTCCAATAGTGTAAATTAATATAAACTTGTTCTGCTCCAGTATTCTTCTAGAAATTATCTCCATTTATAATGGAAATCGGGTTAACCCGGTTAAAAAAAGGGTAAGACATGATTGATTTTCATTATGTATATATCCTCTTTTTGGTTTTAATGTGTGATTTTTTAAGGTGGAAGTCTATCTTTTGTAGCACTTATATACCCCTAGCTATATGTGTATACTTTAGGTTAGCTGTGCACGCAGAGTCTGTCGCGCATGTAACTTGAAGTTATGGTTTCTTTCCCTCTTTTAGCATCTCCAACAGTTTAGCATTTTATTTTACCATTTGTTGGAGTTTGCCAACTCTGAAAAGCAAATAGAAAGGAGAAAAACAAGACATCTCCAAGAGTTTTGCAAATCTAACTTGCCATTTACCAAAATGTGGAGCCAACTGCCGAAAGTTTTCAGCACGCGCGCGGTCTCAGTCCGTTCACGAACGAAGTCCGCCGCCAGTTGCTTCGTCCCGTGGCTCAGTAGCTGGTCCCTGGAGATCAGCAAGTCCACGGTCGGTCGCTGGAAGAAGTGCCTGGAGATCGGCAAGCAGTGCAAGTTCCCCTAGAGATCGGCAAGTAGTCCACGGTCGCAGTTGGCCGGTGGCCGTGATCGGTGTTTTCCGATCGCGCGTGGGAGTCGTAGTCGCGCGCGGGAGTCGGGGTCGCGCACGGGAGTTGCGGCAGATCGGTGTTTGCCAAGTCACGGACTGACTTGCATAAATGCCAAGTCTTCCCTAGAATTTGCCAAGTTACAAAAAATGCAAAACCAATATGCAAAACTGTTGGAGAGATGTTTTTATAAATTTTGGCAAAAATCAAAAATGCAAAAGCAATATACAAAACTGTTGGAGATGCTCATTAACTAGCAAATATGCCACTGTGTTGGGTACCATAAAAAGGGATACCCAAATCAGAGCAATAAAAAACGCAAAGGACAAAGCAAATTAACCACAATAACCAGAGAACGGGCCCCAGCTCATTTGACTCCTGGGCCTCAGGTCCA
>Ga0182004_10005055_pt1 | contig 10717 bp, 12 predicted proteins | sample Sormic07211540_1_FD_120479 | JGI IMG/M metagenome (GOLD analysis project Ga0182004, IMG submission 120479) | Endophyte microbial communities from Sorghum bicolor roots, Mead, Nebraska, USA - 072115-40_1 MetaG | ecosystem: Host-associated > Plants > Roots > Unclassified | place: USA: Nebraska...
ATGTTATATATTTATGCATTGTCTTTCGATATTACCTCTTATTTGTAGCTATATGTGGGATTTGACTTCTAAAACTCACATATGGTGCATATCTGGTTTTGTCCTTAAAATCGGGTATTACAGCTGCCATAGCCCTTGCTGATAGATACGCATCGGCCGGCCGTCAAGCATGTAATGGCCGGCATGGTGCGTCTCTCGGTGCCCGCGCGTGTCGATGCTGCTGATGAGAGAATTTGTCCCTGCGCTCGTCGGCGGTTTGTTTAGCCCAGAGCCCCAGACTGCATGCCTGTTCCTTCTCGCCACAGGATGGAAACTCGTACGTACGGTAAAGCGAATGATTATAATTTTGCATGCCGAATCGTCAACGTCAACTCCTGTGTCAGCGTAGCAGATGTCGTCAAAATACTGGTACAGTGGGCGAGGGACGGTAAACCGTATGATGTTGCATGCATGCAACTGTCACTGTGTTTCCTTTCCATTGATCTGGCGGGCGAGCGATCTCACGTAGTCAAACGAGCCGGTGGCTCGGTGCCATCCCATTGGCACGGCACAGTTGAACATTAGTACAACTTGTGGTACCCTACGCACTGCTGCAGAGGCACGACGAGGCTTGTCTGAAAAGGACCATAGCACTCACTAGCAGCGTCCTTCTCCTTTTGGTGGTAATAAGGACGATCGATAACAACAGGTCATGCCCCGGCCGGCTTTATACGCCAATCAATGAAGCAAAGCGATGGATGATGATGGGTCAGCAGGTTGCGCAGGAGGCACATCACGCATTCGATGCTGCTGCTGTGCTATCTTCTTCCATCCATGCGTTCCGCTCCCTGGTCCGCAGGCAGAGAGGCGGGGCAGGAGATACCTATCCATATCGTCCCTCAACCCGGGCTGCCGCAGTCCTGCAGATCGATCGGCTCGTCCCGATCCATCAGCGCGTACGTGGAGGATGTGCCGCCTGCGCCCCTGCCTGTTGCGACCCGCTTTGGCAACCAACAAGTGCACCGTACCGTGCACACGGGCATGGACATGCTAGATTGCGGCATCAAAGATCCCCCCAACACGAAGCAACATAGTAGTGGGGGGGTCCGTCCTTTAGGCGCTGTGCACAGTCACCGCTTGTGCGTGCCCGATCGAGCTTGATCACGTCACGTACCGCGGAAATAAATTTTTTCCTCCATGGGTCGGGTCCATATGCATGATCCCCATGCCTCTGCTCTGTTCTCGCGTACGGCCTACGACGTCGTCGTGGCTCACTCACCATCATCACCGCTCGCGCTGCCGATCGAGGGAGTCCGGAGCCGGTCGGCCCGGCAACAAGGCGCATCACGCGGCGGTGCCGGTCCCCGCGCGAGGGATGAACTCGAGTGGCAGGCAGGAAGCGACGCAACCGTGACATGCACCCAGTGACAGCGCGCGGGGCGGAAGCGGAATAATGGGCCTGCCGCCGCATGCCAAGCGTGACCGGGCGCGGCCGCGGTCGGCGGCGTCGTCGTCGTTGCCTCTGGGTCGATCGGGTCCGCCTACTGCCGCTGGCGCTGGGCCTAAGGGCTAGGGCTGGGGCCTCTGATCTCGTCGTGTGGTGCGCGTATAGCATGCAGCTGCCATGCATGCGGCCTAGTACGGCGGTGCACCGGCAGATGGAAGGACCGGATCGTTGCGTTTGCGTGCGAGCGACTGATGATCGGGAGAGACTACGCCGGCCTAACGCGGGTCCATGGCCATTGTCATTGATCGCCGGGCGGGCAGGGGCAGAATAATGTACCAGTAGCGGAGCACCTGCTTGCGTACGTTGCGTGTACCGTTGTATGTGGACGCGGCATGCATGGTCCCCCTTCCCCGGCTCCACGACCCCTGGATTCATGCATGAGCGGCCAGCGGTTCGGGTTAGGTGTAACCTCCTCCTCCCGTCAACATCAGGCTGCCATTAGGAGCAGCTAGCGCTCACAGTCGTCGTCTCAGAGAAGCATGAAGGATCATCCTGCTCTGTATGGGAGAATGGGAGATGGGACAGCGACGTCGGCGTTTCTGTTTCTGCAGGAGGAGGATCGAGCAACGGAAATGGCGCCTGCGTCTCGGCAGATTTCGTTAAATCGTAGCAATGAACCGGAGCTCGGCAGATGTAGCAAAGTTAGTTGTTTAGTACTGCAATTCTGTGCAGCTGTTTTTTTTTCATGAAACAAGCTCACAAAACGTATTACGCAGAAGATGTGAATGTGTGTGCGAAAGAGATAGATAGATAGAGAGAGAGAGAGAGAGAGAGAGAGAGAGAGAGGAGGGGGGATGCTTTGGCAGTTTTGTATGATGGCTCTCCCTCCATCTAGGTATGCTTGTGGCTCTCGCTCGTAGGTGGAGTGACCCATTCAGAGTTGAAGTCTCGTGGGCCACGTAGCTAGCAATGATGAAAAATCCCCTCCGCTTGCATCCAACCTGCAACCACACAAAAACGCAGCAGACGCACTGTCTCTGTTTCTGTTTGTAGGAGAAGAATCATCATCACACAGGAAATTGTCACCATCGGCCATCGCCTCCGCTGTCGTCGTCGTCCTCCTGTGTGCTGCAGTCTGCAGTCTAGAGGTGTTTGTTCGTCCTGGTTCTGCGGGCCTTGGTGCGACTGCGATGCGGCGTTGGACCGGCGACTGATGCAATTGCAAAGAAGAAAAACAGGCGTCAAGACATGACAAGTGGCCTCCAGCTGCGGTCGTTCTAGGTGCTCTATGACTGAGGCGTCACTTTGGGCCCGTTGCCAACGTATTGGTGCGGCCTCTCTTTGGGCCCGTTGGAAACATCTCGGCCCGGATATGGAGTAGTGAATGGAAAGGGCCCGGATATCCAGTTCACCAATGAAATTTTCCGAGAATTTGAGAGAAAACAACAGTTTTTTAGCAACATCATCCTCTTTATTCAGCTAGGAGGATTGTACATATTACAAACACCATCAGGTGGATTCAAGAACTCGACATGGATCGAGGTACGAGCTATCCTATTAGCATCGGTATTTGAGTCCCTATGCTCATATACAAACTTAACACTTCTAAAAGCTACCTTCCTCACATTGATTCTCTAGATTACCTGTCTATATATTTTGAGATTACCTTGTTGGATGCTCTTCAGGACATTCAGACAATCACTAACCTGAAACTGTCTGTTGAAGCGAGAGTCATCCCTTCTTTGCACGCAATAGATTCCATCACCTCTGGGTTGACAATTTGCTGAAGGTCCAGCGTCGAGGCTCCCATAAATCGACCATCCTCGTCTCTTGCTATTGCTGCTGCCCAAGCCGTGGATATGTTCAGAGTTCACCAATAAAACTATCCGAGAATCTGAGAGAAAACAACAACAATTACAGTGGAATGGGCCTGTTTGGTTGATGTTCTTGCAGTCAAATGTTTGTCAGATACTAAATTCAGGCCACCTGGGTCACTCGGAATCGAGAGACTGAATTACGCTGGGCAACACACACCAAATAAATCCTATATGGAGGTATACCGCACACAAGGGCCGCTAGTTTTTTTTTATGAAAAACAAACTTTATTAGCAGGAGATTGCTGTGATGGCAGTGAATTGATCACTAGTTACAGATTGCAAGTCTGTCGCTATGGGACAACTGTTCACATGAGAGATATGGGTACATGTAAGCAGCATATGGGAACAACTTGTGCTCGATAAGCTAAAAGCTTGTGTAACTAGGATATGAGGTGTGGTGTTGAGATTCCAATGGATCTTCAAAATCTTTGCATTGTTTTTTATGAATGATTGATGAAGCTATGTATTAAGCGCTTGATTTCCCAATGCGGTGGATTGGTGTGCTCTTTGTCATTGAAGAATGTAAATAAAAATATCAACCATTGCAAGCCTAGTGTGGAAACAATTTGAGCTGCAAGCGCCAAGGCCGTAGCTTTAGCCATGTGTACCGAGGATGACTCTCTGAGTGTGGCTTTAATATAGATAGTTGATGTCGCCAGGGGTTAGTTGGCAGTCAACAGAAGCCTACATTGTAGGGGGCACATCTAGCGTGACCAGAGGGTCGCTTCCTGCTCCGACGAGCCGCAGGCACAAAACAGCCTCCCAGGGCTGGCTACTCTTTATCTCCCATCTCGCTAACATCACAACTGCTACCAAGAAGAGGTGAGTTCCAACTGCCATAGCGGCTAATTCTTGGCTTAGTCACAAAGTGGAAGAACTACAATCCGCACATTGCCATGATGGTGCAGTTGTGCTTTGTCGTGATGTCGATCATGATGTCATTTAAGTATTCAAACATAAGGATTGAACACACATATTTGTTCGAGGTTGAGTTCAATATGCCATGGCGGGTAATTCTTGGCTTAGTCACAAAGTGGAAGAACTATAGTCCGCACATTGTCACAATGATGGTGCAGCTTTGTTATGACGGTGATGTCGTTTACGATGGACTCGTTCATCGTGGGGTTGAACACATATGTATTCGTCTCCGCCCATCACCTGTTAGTCGCCATTGTGCTGGGTCTGTTCTCTTTTTTCTACAAAAGGTCATCTGTTCCTTTTCCTTCTCATTATGGGTAGATATGGGTTTGGATCGGTGAGTATCGATGAATTTGGATTGGCCGGGATCGATGAATATGGGTAATCCTAATCACAAGCTAAACAACATATGCATAGAACCACTGAGTTGATGCAACCATAATCATGTCCGTTTTTTGTTACCCTCCAATCTCTCAATAAGTAGATGCGTCTCAAACCAGTAAAATAGTTATAGTGTTGCACTTCTTCTCGTAGGCAAGTAGTTGCATACTCCTGGATACACAGATCTTAACTTGTTAAAGTCAGGTCTTACTTATTATATATAGTCCTGAACCGACGTTCTTGCAGGCTGTATTCGTATGACAAAACTAATTCTACTTTTTGTCACACTTTCCAGCTTTGCCACCATCCATTTCGTATGACAAAACGAATTCTACATTTTGTATCACGCATATTTTGATTCGTTATTTCCCTCCCTACAATCCTTTGGCATCTGGCATTTCCCCCAAAATCAGCTAAAATGTATGAGTAAGAGTAACGTAACAAACCATTTGAGCGCAACGTTCTTGCAGTTGCAGTTGCAGTTGCAGGCGCCGGCGGTCTGGGCGTCAGGCAGAGCCACAGCTGCTGTCACTGCATGGCCGACTGGCCGCGTCTGAGTACTCGCGCTCGTGCAGTCACGCCGCTGTCCGCCGGCCACCGCGTGGAGTCGTCGCGCCGCCATCCGCCGTCTGCCGGCCACCGCCTCTACGTCCTGATGCTTTATCGGAAAATATATACAGAACAAAAAGAGATGATGTGAGGCACATGAATATGAGGCCCTTCCCTCCGTGCTTCGTTCTGGCCGACGAGGCCCATCAAGCGGAGTAGAGCCCACCAGGCCACATTATTTACTGCTATATATATAAGACATATATTCGGTATTTTGTATATAGTATATATGTTCTAGGTGGCGGCTGGCTGCCAAGGCTTGCCGCCCTCCGCCCCTGCCTCCCTCCCTCACTCTCCCTCTCAGACTAGGCCAGGAGTTTAGAACCGATTAAAAAATATTGTTTTTGGGCTACGATGCCGTACCGGGCCACAAAAAGATTGCTTGTGATTGTGAGAGTCGATTCCGCTCATCTTCAGCGGCCAAATCGCACCCGCACGAAAAAAAAAACATTCTGATTTATCTCATGCCATGTAACAATCTCTATTTTGTGCTTTCGTAAATCGGCTAGGCCTGTGCCGTGCGTGTGATTAACATCGGGACCGGATTGAAGTTTTTTGGGGTGTGACCTGCATCTCATCTACTATCCACCGAACTGTACACTAGAGGAAGTCGATAAACATGACCGACCAATAATAGGTTCTAAAGTAATTAAAGAACATAAAGTCATTTACAGGGTTCTTTGCAGTGACATATTACGACATGAAGGTTCTTTGCTAGAATTCGTGCCTAGCAAAGGTTCGGTAGTTCTGAAATTTTCATCCAGTACCAAAGCATGTCTATGATACTAAGGAAGATAGACAATTAGTAGCCAAGCAATTTACAAACATATTCGGTTGAAGGCATATATGAAGGCATTGCTTTATTGGTTGTCCTCGTCTCTTGGTCTGGTGATCCTCGCCACTAAAAAGTGAACCTTTTAGCATTGAAGGACTTTGTGAAAGAGAGATGCATAGTTTTTTTCGCGACCGGGTGTGTGCCCGTTTTTCATTAAGAGGAAAAGAGAGATGCATAGTCAATGGTAATGCATAAGATTGGAGTAAAAACAAACCTGAGAGACATAAATATCCAATACAAAGGGAAAATCAATTTATTTTAGTTATGTTTCTACCTAATTTTACAATAAGATGTGTTGTTTTTCAGAGGCCACATGAATATCAATACGTTTAGTTGGAAGAAAGGTTGTCATCTCAAATGTATTTATTCATAACAAAATATGCAGTCGACGAAACCAGTAGCAGGTTTCTTTGATGCAAAGTCAAGTAAAGTAACCATACACAAAAGAGCTTGCTGTAATTTTTGGGAGACAAAAGGTTGGTGCTTTTTCCTTTTTTGGTTGGTGGCAAAGCATTGCTAGACCTGCGATGTGAAAATCTATCAGAGGAGACCATCGAACAAACAGAGAAATTAGCAACGAGTCAGAAACAAAGAATGGCATTACTTGGTGTGAAATGGAGCATTTTTTTTATCAACTGTAATTGCATTGACATTTATGACCTCGCAAGACCAACTGGAGGACTGATAGTCTCTAAAACCGCACTCATTGCACTTTCAAATCTTCAGTGAGCCTGTAGATGCACACAAGAGAAGGAAACAAGGTCGTAGCTTTGGGCAGCAGCAACAGATCACTTCAAGATGATGATAGCTGACAAGGAAGCAAGGATGATATTTTTCTTTTTGATTAAGGGCCCCTCTATAAATTAGTTCCAATGCATTTAATCACTTTTTACGGAAGTTAGCAAGAGAAACCTCAACTTATTTTTTTATATTTTTTATTCTAGATATGTTTAAATTTTCTTTGCACGAGAAGTCGAACCCAGGCCAACCAATGCTACCAAGGTGCTTTCAACAACTTGAAGGACACCACACGCAGGAGCCTCATCACATCCGCCGCTACTCCACGCCACAGATCTGTTTCATGTATTGCCATGAAAAATGTCTGAAATTTCATCCCCACAACTAAAAGATGTCATTCGACAGCCAAACCACCAACAAAACCCACTATTAACGCTTCTGCCACCATGCCCATTGTTAACACTGCGGTCGCCAACGCAAACCACGAGTAGAAGCCACCATCCTAGCCATACACTGCTAAATCCATGGGCAATCGAGCCCACGTGAATGGACCCAAGCACTGTCGACTTCACCCATGCAATAGCAAGGGCCTCAGGCACACACAACTATCGACATTGGAGACCCGTCCCAAGAAAACTTCTCACATGAGGACAACGAGAGTCGCCAGATGCAAACAAACATTGTCGTGGTTACACATGCGTTTGTGATGTACGACCCTCGCTCTAATGCATCTTGCCATCAAAGTTTACATATACGACAAAGTCCATGTTTGGAACGACTTAAATTCTAGGGATAGCCAGGTCTTCTCTAGCTATATACAGTAACAAAGAAGCTTATCATTTGCCACTTCAGCTTTTCTTGACCTCCCATGGTGGCTTCCATGGTTAGATTTGTTGGATCTTTGTGACGAAGATGAGGTTGGGACCTCAAAGGGAAAGAGGACGATCAATGAAGGAAGGAGCTCGTGCCCGATGCAGGCTACTAGTGGAGGTAGCACCTAAAGGATGACTTGCAAGGGTGCTGCAAAGTTCCCCCATGCCTCCTCCTGGGGGTGAAGCACTTGGGGAATTACCGAGGCTCCATTTGGTAAGGCTAATGAGGAACCATTTTCCCCTTTACTCTCAAAATTTGTTTAGAACCCGTAAAGCAACTTTTTTTCTTCACCGGCTCCAACTCATCTACATAGTGTAGAACAGAGCATAAGCCATATGGAGCCATGACAAATAAGGAACAAATAAGTCCGACATAAGTTTGCATTTGGTTTTGTTCAAGCTTTATTTTCACATGTAGCTGGACAGCTAGACCAAATGTTGTTCCAAACAAGACCAAATAAAACCGAACACTGAACAATTTAACCACTAGAATTTAGCACTTCAGAAACTTAATCATATGCACAAGAGAATTTCATATGAATTTTACCAGGAACAAGAACATGTCCAGCAGATGAAAACTTAAATTAACAACACAACTAGATTGACTATAGTCAGACAGAAGCAGCAGCACAAGGGGGTGCCCTCCTTCACTCCTTGGCAGTCTTGTTGATGAGCGATTGGTGGATGTATGGGATGACGCCGCCACCAGCAATGGTGGCCTTGATGAGGGTGTCTAGCTCCTCGTCCCCGCGGATGGCGAGCTGCAGGTGGCGCGGGGTGATGCGCTTCAGATTGAGGTCCTTTGTAGCATTGCCAGCCACCTCGAGGACCTCGGCGGTGAGATACTCGAGGATGGCGGCAGAGTAGACGACAGCGGTGGCGCCGACGCGGCCGTGCGCGAAGGCATGTGACTTGAGTTGGCGGTGGATGCGACCCACCGGGAACTGTAAACAAGAAGCGCCTTATATGTAAGCACCTGGGAAACATATGGGGTGTACAGATCGGATTGAAATTCGAAGGAAGAGGCCCCAGATCTGGAGTTTTCTAGAACCAAGGTAAGGATGCGATCAACCGGAGAGAAGAGGGGAAAAAGGAAGCGAGAGGGTACCTGGAGTCCTGCACGGAAGGAGCGGGACATGGGGGCCTTCTTCTTGTCCTTGTCCTTGTCGGTGCTCTTGGCCGCTGGTAGGCCCATCCCTCCCTTGCCCGCCATCGCTGTCGAAAACCCTAGGCTAGAGAGTTCACTCAAGCTCGTTGCGGTGTGCGGCAAGGTCGAGGAGGGCCGGAGGCGTGGGGGGCTTTCTTGTGTTTGGAGAGATTCTCCCGTCCCCTTTCAGTGCGGGAGCAGAGGTCTTTAAATACACCACACAAGTGAAATTTTTGGGCTGGGGTTTGAATCCGGTGGGCGCCGAGTTCCGTGGGCGTGCGCGCTCCATGTTTTCGTGGCTTCCTGAGTGTAAAATTTTTGGGCGGCGGATGGGACCAGGGTGAGCTGGGCTAGGCCTTAGGGTATTTGCTAATTTTTAGGCTATGTGATATTTGGCCCATTAGGGTGAATTAGCCAAATTAGGTCGAGGCCTTCCGCTCTCTCAAGGATGGAACCCGGCCAGGCCCGGCTATGTTGTGGGCCTGTGGCCTACAGGCTACCCAAACATAGGAGTAGGGCATAGGGAAGAACGATATGTGGAAATATGTGAAATCGATCCAAGGCATTAGGTACCTTTCACTGCTTCGAACCGGAATTCATGATTATTTCAAATTTCATTAAATTTATTAAAACTAACAATGTTACTATACAAATAATTGTTATTAGTTTATTAATTTGTTTGCATTAATTTGTTCCAGGTATTTGCAGTGCCGTTTACTACATGTAAAGGTGGTTATTTTGTAGATTTACACATTGTTAAGCTGATCGTGATCGGTTACAATTACAAGTGAAATGCTGATAAAAGACTGTTTTGTTTTATGGACATAACTGTGAACTAATGGTGAGTAATTAGTTTTCTATTTTTTTTTGAGCAAATTAGTTTTCTATTTTGATCACTGTCGTTGTCCCCACAACACTCACATACTTTATTTCAACTAAATATAACTGTCCCTTCACGTATAATATATAACGTCTCAAATATAATCGTCGTTACTTTAATTGCAGGCCACTAGATACTGTTCCGATTCTCACATCGTAAATTTAATACCAAATCCCGTGTCCGTACATGCTCTCGTGTCTCCGGTGCGCTATATGCCCGTTCAAGTGGCTAGCGTGAGCTCTGCGCTAGGTTACGTTTAAAACGACGGAATAACTATAATCAGAAGTTTAATTTCATTCCTAAACAGTTAAAGTGGTACTCTCTCAGCTTTTAAAGTTTATTTTTATGCTCATTTTTGTCTCTAAATTATCAAACTGGCTATTTCAGTACTCAAACTTTACTTTTCGTGAAAATTTAATACACAAACTACCAAATTAAAGTAGCAATTTTTTATTCTATAAACTTTATTTGGGCTCATTACACTTCATCCTACGTGACATGCCAATTTCATTCCTTGTCAGCTTATAGCACCACTTCTCATCCTACGTGACCCACGCTATATTTAGGATATGTTTGGTTCTCCACCGGCTTCAAGAGCTGTTTGAAGCTATTTTGTGCTAAACAGAATAAAATAAAATAGCTTTACAGGTGAAATAAGTAAAAAAGTTCCCTCACAAGGCGTGGACACGATGCAACTCAGGCAGAATGGAGGATGCATGAATAGCTGAGTCAATAAGGAAGAAGAAATAGGAGAGAAGAGAGAGAGAGAGGCACTATGATCAATTCATTCTTCTTTGTCTATTATAGCAGCTATTTTGCCAAATAAATAAATAAAAACTTCAGCTCTATTAGTAGAGCTACTCATGCATGGAGCTGAAGCAAATGCTACTTCATTAATAGAGCGGACCTAGTGAAAGCCCAAGTTTGGTTTTGGTAATTAATGACACCAAGTTGCTAATGCCTTTTGTTTAAGTGACTTGAGTTAGGCATAGCAACACATGTGATGAAGGGGCATGGTGGCATGGAAAGGTGGC
>Ga0182004_10005056_pt1 | contig 10711 bp, 16 predicted proteins | sample Sormic07211540_1_FD_120479 | JGI IMG/M metagenome (GOLD analysis project Ga0182004, IMG submission 120479) | Endophyte microbial communities from Sorghum bicolor roots, Mead, Nebraska, USA - 072115-40_1 MetaG | ecosystem: Host-associated > Plants > Roots > Unclassified | place: USA: Nebraska...
CTCTTTATAGTACGGCTATCTATCCTAAATGTGATCACACCCTCTATGGTGTCTTGATCACCAAAACCAAAACCAAAACCCTAAGCAATACCTTTGCCTTGATCTCCATAGGGTTTTGTTTTTCTCTTTCTTCTTTTCCAAGTTGAGCACTTGATTATCTTGTGGTCATCACCATCATTACCATGATCATCACATGCTCCACCACTTGGCATGTACCAACCTCATTAAGTCTACACACACTTAGTATGGAGGTTAGAACTAGGGTTTCATCAATTATCCAAAACCAAACTAGGGCTTTCACATAGCCATCTTGTCCAACAATTAGATAGTGGTGCTATTTTTCCTGGGAGAGGGAAAACCCAGGAAACTAGTCTTGCAAGGCCTGGTGATACACGGTGGGGAACACATCACAAGACACTGGCACGTCTTATGCTCATGTGGGGTTGTGTACTTGAGGTGTTAGAGAATGTCAGTGAAGATGGAACTGATTGGGAAAAGAAAACAATTGCATCTGGGCTGATCACAAAAATGGAGTCATTTGAATTTGTGTTCATATTGCATCTCATGATTAGAGTATTAGGTGTGACTCAAGAATTGTCACAATGTTTGCAAAGAAAAAAATCAGAACATTGTCCGTGCAATAGGATTGATTGGTTCAGTGATGAGAAATATGAATGCCATGAGGGAAAACTATTGGGATGAACTTTTTGAAGAGGTGAAAAGCTTTTGTGTCCAAAAGAAGATAGACATTACTAATATGAAAGATATGATTCCAGTTAGAGGTCGTTTGAAATTCCGTGGTGCTAGGGATTTTTGTTGTTGTGGTTGATCAGATTCTTTGTGAGTTAAATAATCGATTTCTAGAAAGATCAACCAAACTCTTGGGATGTGTTGCTTGTCTTGATCCAAATAGTTCTTTTGCCAACTTTGAGATAAACAAATTGGTTCAGCTTGCTAAGATCTATAAAGATGACTTCACTGATTATGAATGTGTGAAGCTAATGAGTGACCTTCTTGTGTTCATTGATGAAGTTAAAAATGATACAGACTTTGGCACTATACTGGTCTTGGTAACCTTGCTGAGAAGATGGTTCAAAGTGATAGACATACAAGTTTTTCTTTGGTGTATCGTCTCGTTGAACTTGCATTGATTTTGCCAGTGGCAACCGCAACGGTTAAAAGAGCCTTCTCTGCTATGAATATTATCAAGAATGAACGAAGGAATAAATTAAAAATGAATGATGATTAGATGAATAATAGCATGATATGCTGTATTGAGCGGGATTTGTTTGCATCTGTCGATGACGAAAAAATTTTAAAGCGCTTTCAAGGCATAAGAAACCATAGGATGAATTTACCACGTGAGGGCCCAAGGTGTGTATTGTTTTAGTACATTTCACTTTATACTGCTATCTTGATTTATGAAGAAGTATGACACTTCAAAAATTATATTATGTAGCATTGAGCGTGGTGGTCCAAGTGGTGTGAATTCATGAAGACCCAAGATATCAGACATGGTTCTTTTAAATTTGGAAGGCTCTTTGTATTTGCTATTTTTCTATCCTCGTCATTGTACTATGTATCTTTTAGCACCTTTAAATGAATATTAATCTACATATATATTAGACTACTATGTATAGCGAGCAAAAAAATTTTGGCCTATGTTATTCAGCGCCCCCCTCTCCCTTGGTCCGTTTCTGGATGGATATCCTACTCTGACTAGCCGTGTGCAGCCTTTCTATTTTGCCATGCTAGACGTATTTTGTCATATTAGACTTATGCCAAAGTAAGAATTCACCTAATTGCACCGCTGGCGGTAGGGATGAAAATAGATATGATACGCATGTCGATATTTACCATCTTTTTAGCTCAGATTCGGATGGGAAAAAGTCTGACTTAAAAAATTTGACCACTTTGTTTCTTTTTTAATACTGAATATTTACCATTTCATATTTAATTTAACCACTTTATAAGTTAGATATCTTCACACCCGGTCTCCAAACCATGATGTTTATTTCAGTTTTTTGGCTTCTTAATTATCTGGACCGATTCCAGAAAAATAATTAGTTGTAGCAAAATTAAAGACACTAACAAATTCAAACATAAATAAGATGTCCATAAAATTGATGTGTTTTACTCAGGAGATAGCAGTAAAGGAAGTTAAGCTGTCAAGGTTGCTGTCAAGGTTGCTCAGGAAGTTAAGCTGTGTATGTGTGTGTGTGGTTACTAAGTAGTACTTGATGACGCACTAGGTGTGGATGATAAGTTCACTTGGGCCTGCGGCTGATTGGTTCTTCGGGTGATTTATAGGTTGCTGCACACAGCGTCATTTGCGATGGTGTCTCCGCACCTTTCCAGCCCGCAGAAGTGTGGAATTATGGTAAGGACTCTCCTTGTGTTTTTTTTGTCCTTAGAATCAATGCTTATATTCTCTTCCTGAGTCGAGAAACGATTACCATGGAAATTAATGGAACCATATGATTGCTCACCAGAGAACATACACGATGTGTTTTATCTCTTTTCCCTTGTAATAGCCATTTGTGGAGAGTTTATCTAAATGCCAAAAGCATGGACTTCACAACCCACTTAAAGCTCTAGAGAGAACTGGTTCAAGAAGACCTTGCACTGTCAACTTGCCATCCTAAACATGCTTGCAAGGCTGATCACAACCTCTCATTTGATCTGTGCCGCTCTACAGCCGATCTAGCTACATTTATTGTTGGAAAATTAGTGTGTTTTGTGGTGACTGAAGTTATGTTCGGTCCTGACGTGCATATATGTATAGTTTGTCAGTTAAATTTGTTTGATTCAGTTTTCATTTTGATATATTTTCAGTATGTCACAAATCCGTGTTGTCTGCCATTAGAATTGGAGTAGAAAATAGTTGATTGATTACAAGTGTATATTTGTATTGACAGTGATTTACATGACTTGTCACTGTAATATGAAAAATCAAAATGGTATGATAAATTTGGCCATACATTTATTTTTGATTCAGTTTGTTCTATAAAGGTGTCAATGCTTTGTCCTTACATATAGGCAAGTGACATGTTTCTTTACTTGGATTGGCCATGAATTCAATTCCTGCCATTTGATCAACTTGTGATACTGATTTTTGGCATGCATCTATTATTCCTAAATATGTGTGTGTTATTACCCACATTGTTTAGAGTGACTATATATATGTCAGTTTATCTTCATTATTTTTTCTAACCTGTAGCGTTAGCACGGGTATTATACTATTTATGAGAGTTTATGACTGTGGTGAACAACGCTTGATGTCTCTTTAGAAAAGTTTTATCGGTGAATTATATGTGGTAGAGATAAAATTTAATGCCACTAGTCATGTCATCTGACTTCTTGTTTGCACAGGCGAGGTGCGATTATTTCTCCTTCCTCAACAAGCCCATACCACCACACAGCTATTCTAATTGGGCCGGCCCCCCGTTTTATTTCAAAACAAATGGGCTAGGCATGCAAGGAGGAACAGTCCCCTAGCTGAATTGTGAATTTGTGAAAGAAAGAGTGAAGCCAAAGGGACGGGCGGGGGGAATGGCCATATGCAGAGGAACGAGAGCATACGCCGCCACGTGAGGACCTTCCAAAAATAATAAAGAAAACAAGTAAATAAATTGCTCACTCATAAGGCGCCTCTTTAAATAAATGTATATCGTTTTAATGCAAACTTAAATTAGCGACTGTTAAATTCCTCGCTGGGTTGTAAAAGAATACACTCATAAGGCTAGGCATGCAAGGTTTTTTTCCAGCAGGATACTAAAGAGACAAATTTTCATTCTCATTTTTTTTGTCTAGCCTAATATTAAAGAGTCAAATTTTTGTTCTTATTTTTTTAGTCCACCTCGTAACACCGAATCCTGGAGAGTTTCTGTTGATGCAAAAACTGGATCTGCAAACACAAAGGGCTAATATCCGATTTAAACGTTAAGGCGTGCCAGCCGATTTGACCTTACTATCGGCAAAAGTGATAACTCGAATACTTTGGTCCCGACAACAGCGATGCGTCCGAATGCCACGGCCAAGAGGTATTCACGCGGAACTCGAGAATACGCCGAGTTTAAGTCGACAAATTCCTAAGAACTCGTAATGAAAAAAGGAAAATATGACGAAGTCGTCGAAAAAGTAGATGTTGTAATATGAGTAAAAACTTGTATTTGATTGATTGATCGGTCTATGGATTACAAGGCCCTAGGGTCTACATTTATACCCTGCTCAAAAGAGCTACAATCAGACACGACTAGGACTTGAATTCCAAATGAAACGGAATCCGTATACAAAACGAATTTAAATATCTATGGAAAACATAAAACTATCCTTCTGTGACAAACCAGGACACCACCATAGGTCAATCGACAACCTTCACGTCCTCCTTCCGAGTCATCGGCAGATCTCTCATCGGCAAAGACTTAACGCTGACCATTGGCACGGACGCGCCACCTCTTCTAGACTTAGCCATATTCAGCTGCCCCCGCATCGGCAACCATCTTCATCGGCAACTCTCTTGCAGACCAGTCACTGCCGCCCTATCTCGCCGATTTACACTCTACCGATCCTGGGCACGTGTCCAAAAACGGTGTCAACACATGCCCCCTAATTTCAGAGTATAAAATTATTAATGCTCCAAAATTCTCTGCAGTAATGATGCCTTTCCGCAATTAATACTCCCAATTTGGCAACCGACAACCTAAATCTGAACAACCTTGGCCCGGTTCTTCCGCAGATTCCTCGGACTCCTCAACCTCCCAACAGACATATCCACTCTAATCGTTCATCGGCAATATTACCGTTACAAGGAACTGCCGATGAATCGACCAGGAAATCCTGCACAGTGAAATATCTCAACCTCTCAAACGGACATTTCCACTTTATTCGCCCATCGGTAATATTACTGTTACAAGGCACTGCCGATGGACCGACCAGGAGATCCCGCACAGTGAAATATCTCTGGGTCATGACCGCTTCCTGTCAAATCACTTGCGCAATCCCTTGATTACCGTGCGAACAGTTACCGTATCCACCTGAGTACTCTCGGATTTCACGGATACGGCGAAGAGATAAGTCAGATTTGCCCTTGCCCGTTTTGTCCTATAAATAGTTCCTTCTCGGGTACTCCTTCTCCATCACATCATTCTACAGCTCCAACTTCTACTTTTCTGGCGGCGGTGCTGCTCGAGAGCCTCAAGAACTCCGACGAAGACTTTCCCAACCAACCTCAAAGTCCTCAATCAACTTCCTCACAAGGTGATGGCCATCAACTTCACTGTCCTCGAGGTTAGTTCATCACTCCAACTCTTGTATTTTTACCGCATTTCTGTTCATCCGCAATTCTTCTTACTGAATATTCTTCTCCCCCTTTATTTTTCTTTTGTTCTTCCTTTTACCCAAAAACCATCAGGATCTGTCCAACAAACTTGTCATCCCTACCGATCAGCCACACCTCCAATGTCTCGGTCCGCTAGGGAACCCAGATCCTACCGATCTGATCAACGCAGAAACAAACAGAATCCCCTTTAGAGCCGAGACTTTTTCTCTAGATCTGTGGAAAGATACCTTCCGTTCCTGGCCCAGTTCTACCGTGGGATGGAAGGATTGGTTCTTGAGAGTCAGCCACTCAAATGAGGTTCAGTGGGGTGAGCGAAAACTGGACCAATGCATCAGGTTGTCCATTGCCGATATGCATAGGAATGAATCACTGTTGATAGCTGCATCATATTTCTGGTCAGACACACTTAATGCTTTTGTCTTCGGCCACGGCCCTGCTTCTCCAACTCTTGCCGATGAGCTTATGCTCACCGGCTTAGATATATCCACTGCCGATAGTAGTCACATATTTGACACCACACCTAGTGCCAAGGTGGAAACCCGCGCCATCGGCGGCTGGTCGGGGTACATTCAGAAGTACCGTAGGATGGGGCCTGTCAACATAAAGGAACAAACCACCTTTCTAAACATGTGGCTGGACAAATTTGTGTTCTGCGGTCGATCGGCAGGACCAACTTCTGTCTACCTATCGGCAGCAGAGAGATTAGCCAATGGTGGCTGATTTCCCCTCAGCCGATACCTACTTGGCTCGGTTTACCATCTCCTCCATCAAGTAGCCAGAAAACTTCTACTCGGCCAACCCATCGGCATCTTAGGGGGCCCCTGGTGGTTTATCAATATGTGGCTCAGTCTCCATATGCACAAGCGTCTTGAGTTCAACCTCTTCGCACAACGCTTCCCTAGGGATATAGCCGAAGATTATGAATTGGACGAAGAAGAATCGATAACTCACCCTCCCCTGAACTTTGGTGAGGCTGTCATAGTCCTACCTGGTACAGGTGGCAACGCAAACCATGTTAGCCGATTCTTCCAGACCCTGTACGAAGGCCTGACCAAAGAACATCGAGCATGGATGCCTTATGAAGATCCAGACACCATGTTTCCTTTGGTCTTTCATCCGTTCAATGACACTCTCAATAAGGATCACGATGTGATGATGGCATTGATCACTCCCAGAGCTATACCAGTAAACTTCTTCGGCAGTGGGAAAGCCTCCAACCAAACCTATGAGTTTTACAATCCATCGGCACTAGCCCGTCAACTAGCTTTCGATCAACTGCCGATTGCACTTTGTTATGCCGATGTAATAAAACCCAGGGAGACCATCACTAGCCTTCTTGAGTGGACCAGGGTAGCTCAACTACCACCGAGTGCCGATACAGATGCAGATCTCTCAGAGTGGATCCCGGTCCTCTTCATCACTCAGGCGTACAAACAATGGTGGGAAGAATGGAAGGAGCACTTGTTCTGCAAATCGGCCCTTACGTACCGCGGCATGATTGACCCCTAGTACAAAGTCTCCGATAATTTCATCCACCTTCATTTTCATCGGTAACTCACTTTCTGTGTCATATTGCAGGTTGACAATATTCCTCCATTAGTCAACAGGAGTGGCAAGCCGATTGAGCTTTTTCCATCAGGTCCGATCTCATCAATCGGCAACAATGCTCCTACTCTAGCTGCTATCATGCATCGGGGAGTCCGTCTCAAGAAGGTCACCACCAAGCGAACGAAGGGATCTCCATCGGTAGCTGCCTCTGCCCTAGCACAGGCCTTCAAGGTAAATTTTCACGTTCTTTTACCTATACCGATTCCATTCTCACATCTATCACACTTGTACTCACGAACTTCTATCGTTGTATCAGCATACCGGCGCATCGGCAAGGACCAGAAGCACAAGTGCCGATGCCCCCCAGTCTAGCCAGCCGAAGAGGAAAGGCTCTAAGAGTACCAGATCACAGGCAAAGCTCCAGAGGACAGCAACACCTTCTCCTCCCCCAGTATCTCCAATCCCAGTGGAATCCTCCCCTTCTTCTCTAGAAGTCCAGATACCACAAGCACCATCTCCTCCTCATCTACAAGAAGAGCCTCACGTAGAAGAACCTCAATCAGAAGAGCCCCAGCCAGAGGTACCTCAGCCAGAAGATACATCGGCTGACGTACACGAGCAAACTGCCGATCCAGCAAGTTTAATCATAGCATCGGTAGTCTCCTCCATTCAGACAAGCACTGCTCCCCCTCAAGGTAACATACTCTTCATGAAATTATTGCTGATGAACCTACTTTCTCTGTCTTACTATTATCTCTGTTATTTTTTCAGCCAATATAGTCTTATCGGCAACCCCAGCCGATCAACCTGTGGTTCCATCGGTATCTTCTAGTCAGAGACAAGAGATTGCTCTGAAACAAGTAAGTTACCCAATCTCCATCTATATTATTTGTCAATACTTTAACCATAAGACGACTCACTTCATTTCTTTTTCAGGAACAAGACTCTCCTGACAACTTGTTTTCCTTTGCCATCGACATCTTCGAAGATGAATGAGAGGAGGCAAGTTCTTCTCGAGCAGTTGGAATCACATCGGCAGAGATCAGGGCCAAGTTAGAAGAATTATCAGCCTCCTTCATCAAGACACAGCCCAACTGGTTGACGACTCTGACCCAGCCAAGACTCTGTTCAAGACCCTCAGAGGCCAAATTCCTGCCGATGCTGAAGAAATCCTTTTTCAAGCTGCACATCTAGAGAGCCGCCAGCTGCAATATCAAAAGGCTACCCAGTGCCTTGCCGACAGAGCTGCTCAGACTCAACTTTCCGAGGAGATGATGAAAGTTAAACTCCTTGCCGATGAGAAGCACAAGGACATCAACATCTTAAAGTCCTCAGGGGATGCGTTGAAGCACAAGATCTATGACCTGTCGGCAAAAAGAGAAGCCCTGTTGGCAGAACTCAAGCAAGTGGAAGAAGCTTTGTCCCAAGCTCAGCAAGAGGAAAGCCAGCTGCCTGAGGCAATCAAACTCCTAGAATAGGAACGAAACGTCCATGGCCGTAAAGCGCTACAGATGAAGAAGAAGCTAAAGCCAGTGGAAGGCTCTGCCGATGAAGATATCAAAGAGATAGAAGCAGCCAACCAAATCCGTCTGTGCGCCATATCGGTGATCCAGGCGCTGTTGAACATGTGAATTTTTAATCGGCAACATACTTGCTCTTCTCTTTTGAACAACCCTAGTATTTTGGTCTAGCCGATAGGACTGTTATCGGCACCTTTTAAAACATTAAGTCCTGCCCCAGACAGAGTTTGATCTAGCCGATAGGAATGTTATCGGCACTTAAACTTTCATGCATCGATCCATATGCTTGGGTAATATTTTTTTAGATATTTGCCATTTAATGCTCTGGGAAATTCAACTCCTTCAAGAGTTTCTAAAGTATAGGCATTACCAGAGCCGATCGACTTATCCGATAGGGACCCTCCCAATTGGGAGACCACTTCCCGAATTTTGAATTTTTAGTCCCGAACGGTAAGATTAGCTTCCATACTAAGTCTCCATCGGCAAACTCTTTAGCCTTCACCTTCTTATCATACCATCTAGCAACTATCCTCTTATTCTCTTCTATACTCATCAAAGCCTTCAACCGATGTCCTGCTAGATCATCCAACTCGTCTGTCATCAAAGTAGCATAATCATCGGCAGCCAATTGATCTTGAAAAGATAGTCGCCTAGACCCAGTCTTAATTTCCCAAGATAACACTGCATCATGCCCATATACCAGCTGATAAGGTGGAACCTTAGTCGATCCATGACAAGCCATCCGGTATGACCATAAAGCCTCATTTAACAACGTATGCCACTTCCTAGGATTTTCTTCAATCTTCCGCTTAATGAGCTTGATAATTCCTTTATTAGATGCCTCGGCCTGCCCATTAGCTTGAGCATAATAAGGAGAAGATTTTAACACTTTAATTCCCATACCGATTGCAAATTCATCAAACTCCCCTGACGTGAACATAGTACCCTGATCGGTAGTAATTGTTTGAGGAATTCCAAATCGGTAAATAATATGTTCTTTTACAAAATCGATCATATTGGCCGATGTAACTTTCTTCAAAGGAATAGCTTCAACCCATTTGGTGAAATAATCAGTGGCAACCAAAATAAACTTATGTCCTTTGCTAGATGGTGGATAAATCTGGCCGATCAAATCAATCGCCCAACCTCAGAACGTCCAAGGCTTGATGATAGGATTCATGGCCGATGCGGGTGCCCTTTGAACATTGCCGAACTTCTCACATCCTTGACACCCTTTGAAATACTTAAAGCAATCCTCAAGTATAGTCGGCCAATAATACCCATTTCTTCTGATTGTCCACTTCATCTTAAACGCCGACTGATGTGCTCCACACACCCCTTCATGGATCTCCCCCATCAAACTCTTAGCCTCATCATCACCTAAGCACTTGAGAAGAATTCCATCAATAGTTCGATAATATAATTCATCTTTGAGGAGCACATACTTGGTAGCTTAAAACCGAACACGCCTCTCAACTTTCTTGGATGGATCCTTTAAATAATCAACGATTTCCTTTCTCCAATCATCGGCACCGATTGGCGATATTGCATTAATCATAGGCTGATATCCTGAGGCATGCTGAGCCAACCGATTGGCCTCTTCATTATGCAATCGAGGAACATGCTCTAATCTGAAGTCCTTGAATTCCTTTAACAGTTGCATACTCCTTTCGTGATAAACTATCAAGACCTCGCTTCGGCATTCATAGCTTCCAGCCAATTGATTTATAACCAGCACAGAATCTCCGAAGATTTCAACAGCATCAACATGAACTTCCCTCAGTAGTTCCAACCCCTTTATCAAAGCTTGATACTCGGCTTGATTATTTGTTGATGTGGCAACAATCGGCAAGGAGAACTCGTACTTTCTTCCTCGAGGGGAAATTAACACTATGCCGATTCCTGCCCCCGGTCACACGTGGATCCATCAAAGAAGAGCGTCCAAGATACAATTTCCAAAGTGTCCACTGTACCGCAATGTTGGGTTACAAAATCGGCCATGATCTGTCCCTTAACCGCTTTTGCCGATTCATAACGTAAATCAAATTCCGACAGTGCCAATATCCATTTACCGATTCTGCCACTCATAATCGGCATAGACAGCATATATCAGACCACATCATCTTTGCATATGACAGTGCATTCAGCCGATAACAAATAGTGTCTTAACTTAATACACGAGAAATAAAGACACAAACATAACTTTTCAATGGCCGAATACCTGGTCTCAGCATCAACCAATCTCCTGCTTAAATAGTAAATCACACGTTCTTTCCCTTCAAATTCTTGAATTAAAGCCGAA
>Ga0182004_10005057_pt1 | contig 10711 bp, 7 predicted proteins | sample Sormic07211540_1_FD_120479 | JGI IMG/M metagenome (GOLD analysis project Ga0182004, IMG submission 120479) | Endophyte microbial communities from Sorghum bicolor roots, Mead, Nebraska, USA - 072115-40_1 MetaG | ecosystem: Host-associated > Plants > Roots > Unclassified | place: USA: Nebraska...
ACTGACCTGGATATCACTAGGTTGTCGGCGTCGGTCGAGGTCGAGGTCGAGGCTTTTCGTGGACACCTCAAAACAGCTCTTGCTGTGTCTGAAGGATCGAAAACGGCGACAAGATGGGGGTGAATGGGAGCCTCAATTTTTCTCTCAAAAATAATTGACCACTGTCCCAAAATCACCGCCAAACGCAAACACGATCTAAAACCAAAATACTCAAGCCAACTAGTGACGGAAGTATCTAGAAAAAATTCTTCAGAACGGTAGGAAGCTAAGGCAACAAACGAAACTTAAATCGGAGCACAAACAACCAAGCTACGCGCAAAACTGAAAAACAAGGCTAGAATAAATTTTCCAGAAAATACTCAAAAAATATCTGCTCATCACAAATACAAACAAAAAAAGGCACACGCAATGTTGCTGCAACACATAAGCCTGGGTGATTGGCCGATCGGCCTTGCTGCTGCAAAGTGCATACCAGAGAGAGGAACGATCGGGTCCAGAAAACTTAACCAAGCAACGATTTGGTGCTGAATCAAACGACCAATCAGAGGAGGCTCAAAAACAAGGACCAGCTGCTGCACTTAATACGAGCATCTGTTAGTTCTCAAATAGAAAACCAAGAAAGTGCAATCACTGATAGCACACACAGCTATAGAAGAAGAGTCCAGGGTTTGCACTGGAGATCGTCACTGCTTAAACTCAAGGCTGAAATCAAACCTGAAACTGTCTGCACAGATCGGTGGACGAGCACTCATCTGACCTGTTCCTGAAGATTGACTGAGTCACAGACTCGAGCACAAGAATGAAGCAGTCACAGAGAGAAGCGCTGGGCAAATTTGATCACGCCTGCAGAGAAAGGAATCGAACCTGATGAAACAAAAACACCTGCAAGAACCTAGGAGAGGCACGGGTCTGCTCGTGCTCAGACGCCAGAAGCCATGGACGAGCGCCGTCCCCGACGGACCTATTCCCCGTGTGGACGGACTGCCTGGCACTGAGGCAAACGCTGCTCAATCGAGCACGGACGGACTGCCTGGCCCTGAGGCAAACGCTGCTCAATCGAGCACGCACGGCGTTGAGCGCTCGGCGTTGGTAGCGTTGTTGTCCGATCCCATGAGTCTACCAAATCACGAGCAGAACAGACGCACAAACATAAGAACCAACAGAAACGGCAGTAGCCACAAAATCAATGAAATCCAACTCAAATCAAAAGAACTTTCTCCCAAACTTTGCACAGATGAAATTCACCTAGGCACAAACTCATCCCCAAAGAATCATTGCCTGAGATTAAGCCAAACTCCGGGAAATTGGGATCTTAGCCAAGAACGAAAATAGAGAAAAATGATGAACTCAGAGAAACAAAAATCACAGGTAAAAGTGATGAATCCCGGAGGACAACCGGAGGATTTAGGCCTCCATTCCCACTCAAAAATCAGTACAAAACACTCTAAAAAATTTTAGTTCATAGTCTCTCTACTAAAGGAACCAGGGAGGGGGAGAACAAGCCTACGGACAGACACATAGAGACGGAAAAGAGAGGTGGGAGAGATGAAGCAGACGGGGACTCTCCGGCTTATTTATCAGGCATATTACATATTCTCAAAATGTCTCTAGATATTTTTGAGCGAACTAGCTAGCCTCAGAGCATTCTAGTCCAACTCTTTCTCTTGATCTGACGGCCACCGCACCTCCTCACCGGTAGCCTCGCTCCGAAGCGATCTCACCGATGCCGCCACGTGGCGTCCGTCTGCATCGGGACCTCCGTCCAGGTTTTGAGGCCCAAACCCGCGAAACCCGCCACGAGTAGCGTACTCCATACGCTTTCTCGCCACTTGACATGTGTCACCGCCGTCCTCGATCGGCCGGCCCGCCAAGTCCTCCTAAGGCTCGCTCGACTCGTGTTCGCCGTCTTGACTTGGTCAACACAGTCACTCTCATATACATTTGCACTTGTCGATGTCCCAGATGTCAGCCACTGCGGCTGGTCACCCAGCCTCCTGGTCCGTCAGTCCAAGCCTCACGTCCGTCCTTCACCGCTCCAGGTCCATCGGCACGGCACGTCTCTACTTGACCTTCACCTCGCCGTCGACCACCGCCTCTGAGCTCCACAGCTGAACACCACAAGCCATTTGCCGTGGTCTGTTAGCATAGGATAGGAAGGCGTTTTGAAAAACGCCTCAAAAAGTTATAAGCAATTGAGGCATTTATAATAAAACGCCTTAAAATGTTGTAGCTATTTAAGGCGTTTTAATTTTTGCCTTTAAAATATATTTTTAGAGGCTTTTTTAGATAAATGCCTTTATAGAACAAGAAATTAAGGCACTTTAAAAAAATGCCTTTAACAAAATACCTTCTATTAAGAGACATGTTGTAGTGTTTTGGGAAAACAAGTGATCTTACATTTTGTTTGTGCACGTGAAATTATGGATTTTAGTTCATTTGGTTGAGACTTGAGCCGATAAGTCATTGTATAGGTAATATTTGATTCTTGTCACACTACTACAGAATAGGCCTTTGGACGATTGTCAAAAACGCCAATTGTCTCAGCAATTTTGGGACCCGAGACTATAGAGCTCTTTAGTCCCAGTCCGTAACACGGGCCAGGACTAATGGGTCCTGCCCAACGGCTAAGCTGTCGGAGCAAGGACCCTTTAGTCCCGGCTCGCGTTGTTACGCGCCGGGACTAAAGGCGTATTTAGTCCCGGTTGATGCCACCAGCTGGGACTAAGAGGGTGTTTGGGACTGCTCTGCTCCACGTTTTTTAGCTCCGCTTCACGTTTTTTAGCCAAACGGTTTCACCTCCACGCACTCAGTTCAAGGAAAAAGAGTGAAGTTGTGAGAGCACCTCAAGAAGTACGTACTCCATAAACTCCAGTTTTTTGTAGAGCTGCTCCATAGTGGAGTTTGTGGAGCAGTCCCAAACACCCCCCTAAAGCTTTAGCACCAGTTGGTGGCTTGCTCTGGGACTAAAAGGGCCTCTTTTAGTCTCCGTTTTACTTCCAGCCGGGACTAAAGGTGTACGGGTTATATCTTTCTCTCTTCTTCCTCCTTGAGAGACCGAGCCCATTCAAAATTCAGTGAGTTTGTTCTCTCTCTTCTTGCTTGCCATTGCTTGTTCTTGCTTTGTTCTTGCTTGTTCTTCATCTCCGGCGCCCATTGGTGATTTTCTTTGACGCCATCATCGTTTCTTCGGGTCTAAGGGTAACTAACTTCATCCTCTCTTATCTTTTTGATGTTATTTTTTGTTTTTGTGATTTCTCCATTTTAAGCTCAAAATCAATGGTTATAGTTTGAATCGACATCGCCGGCGCCCATTGGTGATCTTATTTGACTCCGCCATCGACTTTTCGTGTTTAGAGGTAACTAGCTTCATCCTTCCATGTCATTTTCATGTTGTTTTTGTCCTTGTGATTTCTCCACCACTTTGAGCTAAAATTTACTTGTTAGTTTGAATTTCTAGCCTAAATTAGTAACCATATATATAATATTTCATGGTTTAGCTATATAAGTAATTAAATAATTATAGTGTCTTTTTTAATCTTTCTTCTATACATAATTGAGATCATAAAAGGGATTTAATTAATAGGGTTCATCAAATCGACTTGTTAGCTAGACTTGTTAGTTTGAGCATGTATAAAGATTTTGAGCATAGAGTTCATCAAATTGACTTGATAGTTTTTTGTTGCTAGATAGTATCCATTATATTATTCATGATTAAAACAAGATAAGTATAGAATTTTATTATTAATGTCTTTTTATTTAATTTTCTCTAGAAAATATTATATTTGTAACAATTTGCAACAATGAATATAGAGAATAGACAAAAATTAAAATGAAATCTTGCATAGTTTAAAGAAATGAGTATGGATATAATAGATGACAACCGTGACCGGGTCCTCGGCGAGTGTAAGCAGAAGATTGTGAAGGAGTATCGAGTGAAAAAAGAGGGAAGCAACAAGGGTCGTATATTCTACAAGTGTCCGGATCGCGAGGTGGGTTATTTCTCCGCATTTGATAAATATGGTTAATTTGTACATGTCATGCTTGATGATGTTATTTAAATTTCTTATTCTTTGTTCTAATTGCAGTGGGACGACATCAACGAATGTGCAGGTTGGTACTAGGAGGAAGAGTACATTCAGCACGTATGGAATTCTGCTGCACAGGAGGTTGCCGCTGAAGGTGACGAGGCAGTGAGCCAGCAAAAGAAGCGCATTGATGTTGATCCTCCAGCGAATGATCTGTCTGTTTTAGTTGGGATAGAATGAGAACTAATTATGTTGCTTAAGTACATTTTAGTTTTAGTTTTTTATTACTAGCTGTGATTGTATTTGTTATAGTCAGGCTTGATTGAATTAATCAATCATGTGATATCATGCGTGTCATGCAATAACATGAGGAACTAAGTGCATGGTTGTAATACTTAATGCAGATGTCGTCACGCAATTGGATGTATAATGCCGATCGTCGCTCAAAGAGTTCATTGTTGATGTGCACTATTTTTTAGGTGTGGTTAAGGCAAACAAGAAGGAAGGTTTCATGTGCTGCCCATGTGTCATCTGTAGGAATTGGAAGAAATATTCATGCTCAAAGACTCTTCATACGCAATTATTCAAGTCAGGTTTCGTACCAAACTATATTTGTTGAACGCAGCATGGAGAAAGGCGGGTTGTAATGGATGAAGGTGAAGAAGATAAAGAAGAATTGGTCCACGCTGATATTATTGCTCAGTATGGTGCCTTTGATGATGTTGCAATGGGGGGAGATGATGAAGAAGAGGCGGCAGCGGCGGAAGACGTGGCAGCTATTGCTGATGCTCTTGGCGATGCCATTCGCGATGCACAAAGAGAGTGTGAAAGTGAGAAGGAGAAGGCCAAGTTCAAGCACATGCTAGAGGATTACAGGAAATCGCTATATCCCACAGCTGAAGATGGGTAAAAAAGCTGGGTACAACATTGGGACTGCTACAACAGAAGGCAAAGAATGGTATATCCAACAAGGCATTTGAGCAGTTATTGAAGATCATGAAAAAGATGCTTCTGAGAGCAAATGAATTGCCCACCACTACGTATGAAGCAAAGCAGATTGTCTGCCATTTGGATTAGAAATCCAGAAGATACATGCATGCCCTAATGATAGCATCCTGTACCGTGGGGACGAATACGATAATTTGGATGCATGCCCAGTATACAAAGCATCACGGTATAAGATTAGGTGAGATGATTCTGGGGACATTGAGGGTGAAGAACGTCCCAGCAGGAAGAAAATCTGTGCCAAGGTAATGTGGTATGCTCCTATAATACCACGCTTGAAATGTTTGTTTAGAAATAAAGACAATGCAAAGTTATTGTGGTGGCATAAAGAAGACCGTAAGGTAGACAATATGCTGAGGCACCCTGCTGATGGATCCCAGTGGAGAGCGATAAACAAAGAATTCCTAGAGTTTGCAAATGAGGCTAGAAACTTGAGGTTCGCTTTAAGTATGTATGGTTTTAATCCTTTTGGGGAGCAGAGCAGCAGTCATAGCACTTGGCCAGTCACTCTATGCATCTACAACCTTCCTCCGTGGTTATGCATGAAGCGAAAGTTCATTATGATGTCTGTGCTTATCTAAGGACCAAAGCAACTTGGTGATGACATCGATGTCTACCTAAGGCCATTAGTTGAAGAACTTCTTCTTCTTCTATGGAGTAAGCCATGTGTACGCGTGTGGGACGAGTATAAAAAAGAACACTTTGACCTGCGAGCATTGTTGTTCGTCACAATCAATGACTGACCTGCTCTAAGTAATCTTTTAGGCTAGACAAACAAGGGATATAATGCATGCACTATATCCCTGTTTTGAAAAATATTGAAAGGTCTTCGAAACAGTGTGTGCATGCATTATATCCCACGGTAGCCAATGTATCTTTATTATATCATGTCATATGTCATATCTTTACGAGATGAATCTTTTCATCCTGCAGTGAATTTTGAGACAAGAACTGGGTAACAACTTATGTGGTTTCTATGTTTGCGAGTACATAATGATAGAATCAAATAAAATTCATGAAGAAATCATCAGAGTACGTAACATGTCTCTTTTCATTTTCTATAGACTAAATATTGATAATCTAGATATAACTAATATCTTTTTTAATTCAAATTGAAGACTGAATGGTTGAAGCAAAAAATCATGCTACAAGACCAATTCCAAGCAATACAAGAGATAATAGCAAGATTTCTTCGGGAACAAGTTAGAAATCCAAATGGTGAGTTCTACCATAATACCAACGAGACTTTGATTCCAAACAAAGATGATCATTTGTATGCCCTGTAGATCTTTGGATGAAGTACAACTTGTAATAGATTTAGAGTACTAACTTTAGAGTACAACTTGTGTAATAGATTTAGAGAACAACTTCTATATAGCTTGTAATTTTATGTGCATATATTTATATATATTGTGTTCTATAATTCAATTATATATGCATGCAAGCACTAAAGGTTACTGCTATATGCTACTAATATATATGTATATATATATATAAATAACATAATATATAAATAAATAAAACTAAAAACAGAACTGAAAAGGAAAGAAAAAAGAAGAAACTAGGAGACCCTTTAGTCCTGGCTTGTAATACCAGCCGGGACTAAAGGTTGCCGCTGCATAACACCGCTGGCATCACCCTTTAGTTCCACCTGGTGCTTTAGCCTCGTTAACCCGAGCCGGGACTAAAGCATTCTGATTAAAATGTCATGGTAGGTACCTTACCTAAAAAATGTCATGGTAGGTGCTTGAATTGATTCATGAAAGCACACGACGATGGTGAAAGGTTCTAATATGGCTAGAGAGGGGGTGAATAACCTATTTAAAAATTCTACAAACTCACTAGAGCAAGAGGTTAGTAAAAAACAAAGCAAAACTTTTTGCTCTAGCTCTAATGAGGTGTTTGCATGCCATCTAACTAACAATTCTAGTTGTTATAATCACTAGGCACACAAGAACTATGTCTCTACTTACACTTCCTAAAATTTCTATACAAGTAAGTAAGCTACTCTAGTTTGTGGAAATGTAAGAGAGAGGGGTTGATCTTTATACCACCGCGTAGAAGGGATGAACCAATTACAATAATATGAAGTCCAATCACCTAGAGAAATCCAATGAACAATCACAATGGAGATACACAATTTTCTCCCGAGGTTCACGTGCTTGCCGGCGCGCTACGTCCCCGTTGTGTTGACCAACACTTGGTGGTTCGGCGGCTAAAGAGGTGTAGCACAAACCTCGTCCTCACTAGGACACTGCAAGAACTTACCCACAAGTGAGGTAGCTCAATGACACGAGCAATCCACTAGAGTTGCCTTTCGGCTCTCCGCCAGTGAAGGTACAAAACCCCTCACAATCACCGGGAGATGGCCACGAACAATCACCAACTCGTGCTCATACTCCTCCACTGCTCCAAGCCATCTAGGTGGCGGCAACCACCAAGGGTAACAAGAAAACCGCAGCCAAATCGATCCCCATGTGCCACTAGATGCAATCACTCAAGCAAATGCACCGGGAATCACTCCGAATCTCACAAAGATGGTTAATCTAGAAAGAGATGAGTGGGAGGTGTTTGCTTAGGTTCATAATGATGTCTAGTAGTCAAGAATGCCAAGAGAGTGAGCCCTAAGCCGGCCAACAACTATTTATAAGCCTCTCAAACAAATAGAGCCGTTGGCTCTTTCACTAGACAAAACACGGGGCCACTGGACGCGCTGTAGGTGAGTCACCGGACACTCGAACCCAGCGTCCGGTGCTCTAGATGACAGCACGTGTCACCTCTTTGAATCTCACGCGTCGATCTCTAACAGTCACTTTCAAACTACCGGACGCAGTCAAGTAGGGCACCGAACGTCTCCAATACACACCAGACACATGCGCAGAGAGGTTGTCAAACGTGCGGGGTCACTAGACGCAACCACCGGACTCTCTCCTGAGCGTCTGGTGCTCTCAGTCAGAAACACTCACTACTTTCTTGCTGACGTCAACCTTAACCGGACGCATGGACAGTGTCTGGTCCGTGTTCTGTGCTGAGCGTCCAATGCTCGCTGTTAACTACGCCAGAGACTGACAGCACACCGGACGCTCCAAATTTCCATCGGCGCAATAGAAAATATGCGTTTCATTTTCTCAAAAGCACTGAATCCAGGAACCCAAACCCCTCTCTATCCTTCAAACTCCACCTCCTTCTTAAAGTGTGCCAACACCACCATGTGTGTACCAACATGTGCAAGTGTGTTAGCATTTTCACAACCATTTTCTTCGAAGGAGTTAAGTTAGCTCACTAGGTTCTAAATGCATGCATATAAACAATGACACCTAGTGGCACTCGATAACCGCTTAGCCAAATAATTCCCCTCTTTATAGTACAACTATCTATCCTAAATATGATCACACCCTCTATGGTGTCTTGATCACCAAAACCAAAACCCTAAGCAATAACTTTTCCTTCATCTCCATAGGGTTTTGTTTTTATCTTTTTTCTTTTCCAAGTGGAGCACTTGATCATCTTGTGGTCATCACCATGATCATCACTTGCTCCATCACTTGGCATGTACCAATCTCATTAAGTCTACACACACTTAGTGTAGAGGTTAGTACTAGAGTTTCATCAATTATCCAAAACCAAACTAGGGCTTTCAGATGGGTTCTACGAGCACAACGTGTACACAAGAAATCTTACTTTTTAAGCTTGCCGTCACAGTTCCTTTCAAAATACTCTAAAATACTCCCTTCATCCTTAAATAATTGTCACTGTTGGTGTACAAGTCATAAGTTTGACTCGATTTATAGAAAATACCTACAACATTTTTATCTCCAAAGAAATTTATTTAAATACTAGACTCAAAGATCTTTCCAATCATACTAAATATGTAGCATAAATATTAATACTTTTCAATATATGTTTAGTAAAAGTTATTTCTTAGAAAGCGAAAATGGTCCATAATTAGGTACAAAGGGAGTACTACATCCATTCCAGTTCCAAACTATATATAGTTCACTTCACGTTCTAAGTCAAATGTTTTCAACATTGGATCAAGTTTATAGGAAAAAAGTGTCAACATCTACAACAGAAAATTAGTTTCATTAAATTAAAGTATTCATAAAATATGTTTTGAAAAAAAAAATTTGAACATGTAAATGTTAATATATTTTTCTAAAAGCTTGGTCAAAGTAGACTTATAAAAAATAATGCAGAACAAAACCAAAGTGAACTATAATGTGGAACAACTAGTCGAACCCATACCCCCGTATGGGCTAAATTATTAGAAGACATAAGCATTAGTTATTATTTAATACCTCTAACTAATAAAAATTATTTACATTAAATTTTACATTTTTTTCTCTTTGTTCATTTTCTAACACATATCCAAAATAGATACTACGTAATCTCTTGTCACTTATCAATTATTGATCTATACATTTTTTCATCCATATTTATTTTTTTTCCCCCAATTTGCATTGCACCTCTATGTATCTTCAATATGCTTTTAGTTGAAACCTTAACGTAAACATGGTGGCTCTTATGTAGATTATATCTTATGGGGTCATAAGTCTAAATTTTGATTTTCAAATATTAGTCATTATTTGCTACAGATGTTTTATCCTCAAGTTAAGTCAAAACTCTAATACTTAATTGCATATCTTATTAACAAACTTTTCTACTTTTTAAAATAATGATTTCAGATTGTAGATCACCCTCGTAAGTATTATGATGGCACAAACATTCATTTAAATTAAACCATGCACCACATTATTTAATATATATTAGTGGTGCTTGAAAGAAGATATAGGATTGGTAGCAGTGCTAACATCAAGATCAAGAGAATATTAAATTATAACCATTATGTATAGTGACTATTTACTCTAAAGAAATCTTAGCGGCTCGGGAAATATTACCTATACAATGACTTAACCCACTTCTCAAGGTGTTTAAATTCCATATCAAAAAAAATTATATGTGGTTTTTTAAATTATTTTTCATAATGACAAAGGTGGATAATATAGGTGTGGGTAATTTATATATAAAATTAGGAGGTGTATTTTTCATAATGGCAGAAGTGGACAATTTTTTATAAAACAAATGGTTATATGTTTCAGATTATTGTTAAGAATTTACAGGATTTGTCTTTCCTCTTGTTGAGGATTACGTGGAGCCTTTTAATTGTATACTGAGATAAGATAGTGGGAAGATTGGATTTTGTCCCATGACGCCTAGACAATTAATTATTGGAAAGATGTACAATTATATAGTCTCAAAAGAGGTACAGGCAATGTACTGGCACATATTAGCATTACATCTACGTACTACAGGACCATGTAACCCAAGGCTAACTATAATTATATTCCTAGAGCTCCAGCCTTACGAACTCAGTTGCCTTAACTCGAATAAATACAACTGAAGTCAGTCCCTGCACTACTGGAAACTGGGACTTTGCCGAGTGTTTTTACACTCGGCAAAGGGCCACAAACACTCGGCAAAGACTTTGCCGAGTGTAGCGCTCGGCAAAGTGCGCTCGGCAAAATTCTACTCGGCAAAGGGACTTTGCCGAGCGTTTTTTCTCGTCCCGCTCGGCAAAATAATTAAATTCTTTGCCGAGTGTTGTTTTCGGCGCTCGGCAAAAAATTTCTACCGTTAGGTCACCCATCGTTAACTTTTATTTTGCCGAGTGCTTTGTAAAA